>RCNH01000115.1_pt1 | contig 37906 bp, 35 predicted proteins | sample 2041161 | NCBI WGS metagenome assembly RCNH01 (sample SAMN09708215, study PRJNA481090) | Feces metagenome, whole genome shotgun sequencing project. | biome: feces | host: Leptonychotes weddellii | place: Antarctica: Sion Island | collected 2010-03-01 | reverse complement strand
TTCATGTTTTCCGGCTTAAAGTCATCACCGATAACCCGATTGAAGCCTTCGGCAGACACATCCCAGCCATGCTTTATTTTTTCTGTCATATTCATAATTCATCACCCATTTCATCAACATCTTATCTGATTTGAATCATTTCCGCAACCCTGCCGGGGGGATAAAAAAGCAACAAAAAGTTTTTCCACCGGGGAATTCCAACTTTAAAGAGAATTCGCAACTCTTCCGCACATACGAACATCATCCCTTGGAAAGCTGTGCCCTGCCTGTCTTCTCGGCATACCAAGTTCTCTGACAGGCAGGACGAATTTTATATTCAGTTTATTGCTGCTTATGTCGCCGGAAAAAGGGATGATCTGTTCTTTGGGAAAGTGTCTAAATGCAGTCTGCACCCACAACGGTTCTCTTCTGTCCGTCAGCGTGCAGGCATGAATATTCAGTGCATTTGCTAATAGCTTGGAGTGCAGTTTAATTACCAAGGTTCCGCCCTTGGTTTCTGCAATTGCATTGCTCATTTTAATACTTCCTTTCTCCTTGATAAAACGAAAAGGCGGCCCCAAGTGCTTTACGCACCCAAGGCCGCCTTCATTTACAAAACTTGTTTTTCAGACATAATTATTTTTCAAAAAAGAACATATAAAAAGACGATTCAGAAAGAAGAAATTTTCTAAATCGTCCAGAATTGCAGAAGGTTTTCGGTTCATTTCCTGTGATAGTCCCGTTCTGCACATATAATATCCTTCTAAACTCAGAAAAATAGAGAACATAAAAAGTCCCAGAGCCGCATGACTCTGGGACTTTTCCGGCGGATATCTTTTGGTAACCAACCGTGGTGGAGACAACAGGACTCGAACCTGTGACCTCATGCGTGTGAAGCATGCGCTCTAACCAGCTGAGCTATGCCTCCGAATCGGAACAAGTGACATTATACCACGTTCTTGAAAAATGTCAAGCCCTAATCTTGGATTTTCTTTTTTCTCCGGCTCCCGAAAAAACCGGAAGCCGGAGAAAATTGATTCATCAGACCTGTTCCACCTTGATGGTGTTGGTATTGCCGGTCTGGCCGTTAATCGGGCCGCCGGTCAGCACCACATTATCACCCTCCTGCAGGCCAAAGACTTCCTTGGCATCGGAAAGGCCATGGTAGAACATAACATCCATGGAGCTGAATTCCTCCGTCAGAGCGGGAGTCACGCTCCAGCTCAGTGCCAGCTTGCGCCATACCTTCTTGTCGGTGGTCATACCGATGATATCCACAGGGCAGCGGAACCGGCTGACCATCATAGCAGTCTTACCGGACACGGAGCAGACCACGATTGCTTTTGCATTCACATCGATTGCCATTGCACAGGTTGCGTGAGAAATTGCGTCCAGATTGTTGTGAATGATATATTCGGTGTTCGAAAAACGACGGCGGTAGCTGATATGCTGCTCAGTATACTCAGCAATCTGTGCCATATTCCGGACAGATTCCACAGGATATTTGCCTGCAGCAGATTCACCGGAAAGCATCACGGCAGAACTTCCGTCATAAACAGCGTTTGCAACGTCGGAAATTTCAGCACGGGTAGGCCGGGGATTGTTAATCATGGATTCCAGCATTTCCGTAGCGGTAATCACCCGCTTGCCAGCCAGACGGCACTTTCTGATCAGCATCTTCTGGACAGCAGGAACCTCGACAAACGGAATCTCAACACCCAGGTCACCGCGGGCAATCATAATTCCGTCGCAGGCCTCGCAGATTTCTTCGATATTGTCCACACCGGAACGGTTCTCAATCTTGGCGATAATATCGATTTTGTCGCCGCCGTTTGCATCCAGGAAATCACGCACAGCCTGTGCATCAGCCTTGGAAGACACAAAGGAAGCTGCAACAAAGTCTACATCGTTTTCGATACCGAACAGCAGGTCAGACTTGTCCTGTTCGGAAAGATAGGGGCCGGTCATAACCTTGTTGGGGAAACACATGCTCTTGCGATCACTCATTTCGCCGCCGACAATGACCTTGCACACAGCATTGGAACCGCTGAGCTTGACAACCTCAAAGATAACCAGGCCGTTGTTGACCATGATCCGGTCGCCTACGTTCAGGTCTTTGATCAGGCCCTTATAGTTGACTGCAACCTTGGTCTGATCGCCGACAATCTCGTCGGTGGTAAAGGTGAAAGTGTCGCCTTCCTTGACGGTAATCTTGCCGTCTGCGAATGTGCGGATCCGATACTCCGGGCCCTTTGTATCGAGCATAATGGCAATGGGCAGGCCCAGCTTTTCGCGGACCTTTTTAACCATATCCATCTTCATCTTCTGCTCAGCATAATCACCGTGAGAAAAGTTCATACGTGCCACGTTCATACCAGCAAGGCACATCTGCGTCAGTACATCTTCCTTTACACTGGCCGGGCCAATGGTACAAATGATTTTTGTTTTTCTCATGATTGATAAACCTCCAAATTTACTTCTACGCAAATTTTAACTTGATAACGGGAAATTGTCAATATAATACCGCAAAAAAAGATGCGGCCGCTACGGCCGCATCCGGACTGAGTACTTGTTACTTGGTTGTCGCACTGGGCAGAAAATTGGTTCCCGCCGGATTGACTGTAATCACTGTCTCTTCGCTGTACTCTGCAACCGGAACAGGGACGGCTACAAGCCAATCCGCCATATCGCACGTTCCAATTTCCGGCACTTGTGCAAAAAGCGTTATTTCCACGCCATCTGCCGTTTCAAACAGACTGTAGCGGTACCGGACCGATCCGCTGTTTGCAGCTCTCGGGATCAGTGCAAGCCGGTTCTCTTCAAAAAAGGCTTCATCATATTTGCTTACGTCCAGTTCTTCCATGTGACGTTCTTTCAGCCCAGTAGTCAACTCTTCCACCGAAGCCGCCACGAAAACGTAGCTATCGTCGGTATCAGCAAAGGACTGCCACCAGTCCCCTGTCATATTGTGCAGCCGAAGCTGATCTGCCTGCCGGGTTTCCGTTCCGGGGATACCTATTATCTGGCCCATAGCCGTACTCTCCTTTTCGGAATCCGTTTCCTCCGGAACTGCGGTTGTTTCCGGAACAGTAGCCACAGCAGTCGTCAAGGGTTCATAGGTCGACGAAGGATCCACCGGTTTCCCGGAACCATCGCATCCGCTCATAAGCACGGCTGCAGCAAATATTGCAGCCGAAGCTGTGATAAAAAATCTTGGAGAATGTCTTTTCTGTTTCATTTGTGCAGCACTCCTTTTATATCTGGTATCAGGATTTTAGCACAGTCATATTTTCCTGTCAACGGAAGCTGCTTTCAATTAAGACATTTTAAGAAACCAGTTCGATGCCGTAAGATCGCATCCAAAAATCAATCTGCAGCATATAGGCAATGGTCTGCGGCGTATTCATCAGCTGCCCGTACCACGGATATGCGATTTCCATTGTCAAAAGCTTTTCCAGTTCCTGACGCCTTACCAGCTGGAAAATCGGAGCATCCTTATCTTCCAGCAGATTCTGAAGTTTCTGGCGGACAAGTGCCAGATACGCCGGATCAAAGGTTTTCGGGAACGGACTCTTTTTCCGCCACAGTACCTCCTCCGGAAGGATGCCCTCCATTGCCTTGCGAAGCAGTCCTTTTTCCCGTCCCTGATAATCCTTAAATTCCCACGGAACCCCGTACAGGTACTCCGCAATCCGGTAATCGCAGAACGGCACACGGATCTCCAGGCCGTGATACATGCCCATCCGGTCGCTGCGGTCAAGCAGAGTCTGCATAAACCAGCGGAAATTCAGATAGAACATTTCCTTCATTCTGCGTTCCTGAGCAGAGGTACCCGGCAGAACGTCACACTCCCGAATTGTATCCTCATACCGGGACATAACGTAATCCGGAGCATCAATCTGAATCTGCGGATTCAGAAATGATGCCCGCAATTCCGTGTTCCCGGCCCACGGGAAGCCTTCCTGATTGCGGATTTCCGGATTGCGGAACCACGGATATCCCCCGAACAGCTCATCAGCACATTCTCCCGACAGAACCACATCCGCGTGGCTGCGGATTTGCCCGCAAAACTGCAGCAGCGAAAAGTCAACATCTCCCATACCGGGCAGATCTCTGGCTCTGGTCGCATCCTCCAGCGCATCTGTCAAATCTTTCGGACAAAGCACAGTCCAGTAATGATCCGTGTCCAGGACGTCAAGCATTTTATGGATGTAATCCGTGTCGGAATTTGGAAGAAAACCGGTGGGATGAAAATACCGTTTATTGTCTACATAGTCCAAAGAAAATGTAGCAAGCCTTCTCCCCTGCCGCTTTGCCTTTTCTGCGCAAATTGCGCTGATTAAGCTGGAATCCAGACCACCGGAAAGAAATGCACCCGGCTGAGTATCCGCTACACTCTGCCTGCCGATGGCATCGAAAACCAGTGTCCTTACCTTCTCAACGGTTTCCGCAAAGCTATCCGTGTGTTCCCGATCCTGCAGCTTCCAGTAACGGCGCATCCGCCACATACCGTTGCAAAAAACGCCGCAGCAGCCGTTTTCCAGCTCCTCAATTCCTTTGAACACACCGGACCCCGGCGTTCTCCCCGGACCGATCAGCAAAATTTCCGCAGCTCCCTGACTGTCCAGCTGTGCCGGAAAATCAGGGTGGGCAAGAATCGTTTTCAGTTCCGATGCAAAAAGGATTCCTCCGTTTCTGCGCGCATAAAACAGAGGCTTCACTCCGATTCTGTCCCGGGCAAGAAACAGTTCCTGCTTCCGCTGCGCCCAGATGGCCAGTGCAAACACGCCGTTGAATTTCAGCAGGCACGCTTCGCCCCACTGGATGTAGCTTCGCAGCACTGTTTCCGCATCGGATGTTCCCGCAAAATCATGACCGAGATCGACCAGCTCCTGCCGAAGCTCCTGCGCATTGTACAGTCTGCCGTCAAAAACGATGCTCCAGGTCTCTCCCGCCTGAGCCACCTTCACCGTCTCTTCCGGCGTGCTGCCGGACAGCGCATACAGCAGCACACAGCCTGCGAACTCCTCTGTGCCCTGTGCAGCCGGTCCTCTTCGTACCATGGTTTTCAAAAGCTGATCCCGGATCGTTTCATCGAAACGCTGTCCGATCAGTCCCGCAATGGCGCTCATATGCATCACGTTCCTTTCTTCCTCCGTCAGTATATGCAGACATTTTTCAAAATTGCATACATAGAATCACTGCGTTCCACACAAACTGTTCCGGGTGATGTAAATGAAACAAAGCAAAGAAATGCTTTCGTCCGTTCTGAAAACAGCACAAATGGGGCAGGTCGGCATACGGAGTGTACTCAGCACACCTATGAGCGGGAAACTCCACCAGGCAATGTGCGATCAGCTCCGGGAATATGATGCCATTGCGGATCAAGCCCAGGCGCTGGCACTTCAGCGGGGCTGGCAAGTAAATGAACTTGCCCCCATCGCAAAAACCATGTCCTCAATGATGGCCAAGGCAAAGTTAGGCAGAAAATCTTCCGATTCCAGACTTGCAGGCATGCTGATCCAGGGAAATACCATAGGAATGATCAAAAGTATTTCCAACCTGCACAGCTATCAGAAGCAGGACCGATCTGTGTCCGAGCTTTCCCAGCGGCTTCTGGACGCAGAAAATGCAAATATCCGGCAAATGCAGGACTTTCTGTAGCGGGGATGCCGGCAGGCTCCCTGCACCCTTTCTGTCTGCGGCGCATAAGCTGTCAGGAACAGAAAGGAGTGATTCCATGTCAGCAAAAGGCTACATACAGGTGCATGCATTCACCAGCAATGCGCAGCTTCCTTTGGAGAATGTAGCAATTACCATCACCGATGCCGCCGGAAATGCTCTGGCAATGCGTCTGACCGACGACAGCGGACGAATCGATGCCATCGAAATCCCAGTTCCGGACCTGAGCGAAAGCCTGTCTCCAGACCCCGATGAAAAGCCCTACACACCTCTGTATCTATTTGCCCGTCTGGATAACTATACTCAGATTGAAGTGGAAAACATTCAGGTATTCGCTGATACCATTACGGACCAGAATCTGGAGCTGATTCCCCTTTCGGAGCTTCCCGGTCAATGGGATCAGACCGAAATTTTCCGGATTCCGTCTCAGAATCTCTAGGAGGTGCCGTATGACGAAAGTAATTCCCTATATTCCAAAGGAAATTACCGTACATCTGGGCAGGCCTTCCGCCAATGCAGAGAATGTAACGGTTTCATTCAAAGATTATGTAAAAAATGTTGCTTCCAGTGAAATATACCCGACCTGGGATGACAGTGCGCTCAGAGCCAATATCCTGGCAATTGTTTCCTTTGCCCTGAACCGGGTTTATACGGAATTCTATCCGAGTCGTGGATATGACTTTGACATCACAAGCTCCACGGCGTTCGATCAGGCCTTTGTCAAGGGCAGAAATTTCTTTGAAAACGTCTCCAGACTGGTCGACAGGCTGTTTAACGACTATCTGCGCCGCCCGGGTTTTGTGGAGCCTCTGGCATCGAAATTCTGCAACGGAACCACCGTCACCTGTGAAGGACTCAGCCAGTGGGGCAGTCAGAATCTGGCTGTTCAGGGCTATAACTCAGCAGAAATTCTCAGAAGCTATTACGGAAACATCGAGATCGTAGAAAATGCGCCCACCGAGGAGAAAACGCCCTCGTACCCGGGAAGGCCTGTTAAACGCGGAAGCGTGGGGCCAAACGTGGTTGTTGTTCAGGCCGAGCTGAACCGAATCGCCCAAAACTATCCTGCCATCCCAAAACTTCAGAAAGCCGACGGGATTTTCGGCCCAAAGACAGAAAACTCTGTCCGTTCGTTTCAGAATATCTTCGGTCTGGTGCCCGACGGGATCGTGGGAAAAGCCACTTGGTATGAGCTTGTCCGTCTGTATACAGGCGTCAATGCACTCTCAGAGCTGCGCAGTCTGGGACAGCAGTTTTATTCCATATCCTGGGCTTTTCCGAATGCACTGCAAGAAGGCAACACAGGAGAGAAAGTAAAACATCTGCAGTATATGCTCGCAGTTCTGGCGGCCTATATCCCCGAAATTCCGAATCTGGCTATTGACGGAATTTTCGGACGAGAAACCAAGAATGCAGTAATCGCCGCACAGGGCAGGTTCGACCTGCCGCAGACCGGCATCGTAGATGAAAAAACCTGGAACCGGATTTATGATCAGTTTTCCGGCATTGAAAATACTACCCTTCGCAGCAAGGAGTCATTTCCCTACGCTACAAACAATGCCAATCGCTATAATCTGACTTCCACCATGACGCAGTTTCCTGGGCAAGATCTGAAAATGGGAAATCAGGACCCAATCAAACAGGAGGTAGTGCGATGAGACCTTCCGCATCATTTCTCAGCCAACCCGTGCGAAGTCTGCAGACCATGCTCCGGACCATCGCTGCTTCCGGTGCCAGGATTCCGTCTGTTGTGCCGGACGGAATTTACGGTCCGCAGACCATCAGCGCCGTTTCAGCCTTTCAGCGAAGCCATGATCTCCCCGTGACCGGAATTACCAATTATGAAACATGGAAGGCTATTTCCGCACAGTATCGCAGGACGCTGGTTGGCCAGCAGCAAGCACAGTCTATCCCCATCGTTCTCAATCCGCATCAGGTAATCCGCCTGGGAACATTCCACCGGAATCTGTATCTGGCACAAGCCATGCTGACTGTGCTTTCTCAGGAATATTCCGCCATTCCGGCGCCGGAATTCACCGGCATCCTCGACTCGGCATCTCAGGCCTCCATCGAAGCTTTTCAGCGACTTTCCGCACTCCCCGCAACCGGCGAGCTGGATAAAATGACCTGGAAGCATCTTGCGCTGCAGTATGCGCTCAACGCCAATCTGAGCAAACACAGAGAACAGGCATAAAAATATCCCGCATTCCGGATAATCCGGGATGCGGGAATCATTTTTTGAATGCAGCAGAGAATGAATACGCAATCGCTGCAGTGTAAAATTTGTCAATCCGGACTTGTCACAGGTTCCCCGTTGGCTCATCCGCAAATACTTCCGCGGCATCGGTTTCCTCAGTCACGCTTGACTTTCTGGATACAGTATAACATACTCTGGAAAGAATTGGTGAATAAATTATAAAATATCGCAGCTTTCTTGCCGCAGAACCGTTCCGCGAGGACAGCTACAGGTATTTTTCTCAAATTATCTGAAAATTTGACAAAATCCCAACTTCCTCTCTGTACAGGCATCAGGTACCAGATTTCAGATTACAACTGCCTGCTCTGTTTTCTGCTTTTCTGATTATCCTTTCTTAAATGACGCCTGATTTTTCACGGTCATATCTCTGAAAAGGAACATTTTTGAAATCTTTAAGTATCACAAATATTAGTGAAATAAGACAATACAGATTCGGACAAGTTCCCTATAATGAAAAACGTTCAGGAAAGAGAAGAACAATTCCTGCTGAATTATAATGAAAAAGTTACTTACAGAAAGGATGTTCAATATGACATCATATGAACGTGTAAAAGCTGCTTTAAATCACCAGCAAGCAGACCGGGTGCCCGTTGCCCCGATTCTATGCGGCGTTAACCGCAACCTGATTGGCTGCTCTTATCCGAAATGGTCAACCGATGCAAAGGCCAATGCTGACAGCTATCTGAAAGCTGCCGAACTGTATGACATTGACTGCCTGATAGCTCTGACAGACCTCTCCGTTGAATGCACCGCTTGGGGTCAGTCTATCATCTATCCCGAAAATGAGGCCGCTCATCCTGACCGGAACAACCTGGTAATTCAGGATATCGACGATTACGCCAAAATCAAAAAGGTGGATTACCGCAACAGCGAACGCATGATGATGCAGCTGGAAGTCTGCAGACGCCTGGTAGCCGAAAAGAAAGGTGACAAAGCAATTATCGGATTTGTTTTCGGACCTCTGGGCACACTGTCCATGCTGCGTAACCAGCAGGAAATGTACATGGACCTGTATGATGATCCCGATGCTGTCAAGGAGGCAACCTGGCAGGTTGCTCTGACCCTGGCTGACTACGTTGCCGCCATGTGCGACACCGGCGTGGATGCCATCATGTGGGATACGCTGTTCTCCAGCGGCTCCATCATGCGCAAGGATATGTGGATGGAAATGGAAGGCGATGCTATGAAGATGCTTTCCCAGGTCGTCCGTGACCACGGCTGCCTGAATATGCTCCACAACTGCGGCCTGAAGCCTTATTTCGATGCTCAGATTGAGGTTACCGATGCTGATGCAATCTCCTTCCTGTATCCGCCCGATGACTGCAAGGACTACGCGGAAACCAAGGAAAAATACGGCAGGGAACGTGTCCTGATTGGCTCTGTCAGCCCCTCCAACGCTGTCATAGGAACAGATCAGGAATGGGATCAGCAGTGTCGCGATCAGATCGATGCCATGGCACAGGGCGGTGGATTCATACTCTCCACCGGCTGTGAGTATCCTGCAAACGCCTCTTTGGACCGTGCCCAGCGGATGATCGATATCGCCAAAACTTACGGTTCCTACAACAGATAGTCACCTGACATTGATCTCGTACACCTGTCGATACACCGGTTTTCCCTGACCAATGGAATTTTCATAAATATGCAAAGCGGCGCAGCAATTACTGCGCCGCTTATCCTTTACCGGTACTGTCTGGAAGAAAATCTGTGCATCTCCTATTATGAACAACCGGAACTTATCAAAGATATGCCTGATATATTTCCCGATGTCCCCTTCAAGGTCATCAATCGCATATTGGAAATCGTAGCAGACGATACTCTGAATATCCACACGGATCTGACCGGAAAAGCAGCCTGCTTGCCAGACCGAACCAGGTCCGTGAGTTTATCGCCTACTACTGCCGAAAAATCTTGGATACCGTCAAATTCTGCAGCACTGTGCTGTTTTCTCAGGGCAGTATCGAAAACTTTTTTGCTTTAATTGACGCATTTTTTATGGAATGCGGTATCCAACAAGTCAGCTGCTGGTGCTTCTGTCTGTCAATGAAGAAGGATGGGGCTGGAGGGTATTCTGACATTTTGTAGCCTATGTATAATTTCGTTTCAGAGACTGATTCTTTGTTGACAGAACATACCAGGTGTGGTAGTGTTCTCAGTGAAAGCACTGTGCATTTATATAAAATATTTCGCACATGAAGGAGAGATTTGCATGGATTTCGCTAAATTCAATGAGGATGTATGCTTCCGCAGAGCAAATGGCAAAATTCTTTGGCAGCCTCGGATTGGTTGCTGGTTTACCGACAAAATGTTTGAAGACGGCGATCTGCCCGGTCGATACAAAGGCATGACGCCTGCCGAGGTTTACCGTGATCTTGGTGTCTCTGCCCGGGTTTATGACTATAACGACTGCTTCTATCCTATCTACAGCGGCGGTGTCAAGGTTACCTTCCGCGAGGAGGGCAATCTCAGCATTACCACTACCGACACACCGGTAGGATCGGTAAACTTTATCGCCCAGAGTTCTCCAAACAGCTGGGCCAAACTGACCAAAAAATACTGGGTCTGCAACGAGGATGACCTGAAGGTGTTTACCTATATTGAAAAGCACACCGACTGGGGCTTCTCTCAGGAAAAATTCGACCAGATTCAGAAAGAATGGGGCGATCTGGGCGCTCCCTCCATCTTCATGCCCCGTGTCAATGTACAGCGTCTGTATATCGACCTGATGGGCGTAGAGGAAGCGGTGTACGCCCTGATGGACTACCCCGAACTGGTGGAGGAATACTTCGATGCACTGCACGAAAGTCAGATGAAGATGATCGACGTCATCAATGCATCTCCCATCAAAATTGTCAACTTTGGAGACAACATCCACTCCGGAACGCTTTCCCCGTCTCTGTTTGAAAAATACGTTCTTCCGGAATACAACGCCCGCTGTGCCAAGCTGCATTCTGCCGGAAAATTTGTTTACTCCCACTACGACGGCGACAATAAGGGACTTATGAAATACTATCAGCAGACCGGCCTGGATGGCATAGAAGCCATTACGCCCGTTCCTCAGGGTGACGTTACTCTGGAAGAGGTCCGGGAAAATCTGGGCGATAATATGTTCCTGCTGGATGGCATTCCGGCTGTTTTCTTTGATGAAATCTATCCGGTAGAGACGCTGGCAGAATGCGTCCATAAAATTCTGGATCTGTTTGCGCCCAACGTGATTCTGGGCATCTCCGATGAGATTTCCTCCACCGGCGACATTGAACGGGTCCGTCTTGTATCCAAAATTGTTGACGAATACAACGCAAAAATTGACGCCAGGCTGCAGGAAGAAGCCAGATAACCGTCTGTCAAATTTCTTTCGTCAGCAGCCTCCGCATAACGCGGCTTCCAGACCGGCAGATGAATCTGCCGGTCTTTTTGGCACGTTTTTCGATCTGTTTTCCTTCAAAACTGGGGCAGACTACATCAGAATACGCCAGGCCCCTATCTTTTCAGGCACAAAAATGTATTTTCCTTGTAAAAAAGAAGAAAATGTGATAGGATACATAAGATAACGACGCACCGTTCGGGTTTTTCTCAGTCGTTAATATTCGAAAGAAGGGATTTTTATGTTTATCCTGATGGGTATCCTGGCCTCAGTTCTGATCAGCGCCGCGGAGGTTTTCATTTTCTCTCCGAAAAAATCCGTCCGTCAGAGCATTGCAATCATCGTGAAAAATGGCTTCATGGTGCCTGTACTCTCTCTGGCATGCCAGCGATACATTTTCTGCTATTCCCATTTTCTGAAAAATGACGAATATTCCTGGCTGGATTTTCTGCTGTTTTTTGTTCTGGCATTGGCAGTGGGAGCTATTATGTTGTTCATTCATGCCATTGTCAACCGATATCTGGTTTTTGAAGGGAGCGACAACCGCGGGAAAAAGCACACCACCGGTAAAATTGTCGGGCTGGTTCTTGTGTTTCTCGGCTGTCTTTGCGTGTTCCTCACCAACTGGTCCAAAGCTGAGTACGGCGATCTTCCGGCAGATCAGGTCCTGATTACCTACCTCTCCCCTACCACCGGAAGTGATATGGTTGACTACACTGCCGTTCTGGAAGGTCCAATCTTCCTTTCACTGCTGATTACTTCGGTATATGGACTGTTCGCATTTTCACAGTTCAAACTGATCTATCACAACCGGGAAAAAATTCTTACTGTCTACAACCGGCTTGCCCACAGAATTGTCTGCTTCATTCTGGCCGTTGCTGTGTTCTGCGGCGGTGCTGGCTACGGAATTTACAGATACAAACTAGTTTCTCTGTATAACGCATATCTGAACGATTCCACCTTCCTTGAAGACAGTTATGTCGACCCCAGAGATGCAAATCTGAAGTTCCCCGAGAAAAAACGCAATCTGATCCATATTTATCTCGAATCCATGGAAAACAGCTATATGTCCACTGATCTGGGCGGATATATGGAAACCAATCTGATTCCCGAGCTTACGGAAATCGCTCAGGAGGGCTACAGCTTCTCCCATCAGTCCGGTGCTTTCGGCGGTCCGGAATCCGCTGTGGGTACTACCTGGTCCGTTGCATCCATGGTCAACATGACCACCGGTCTTCCCATGAAGGCTCCTAGCGAACCGAATGCATACGGCACGAAAGGTAACTTCCTGCCCGGTGCCTGTTCCCTCGGTGATATTCTCCATGAGCAGGGTTATGAGCAGACGCTGATGTTTGGAGCTGATGCTGATTTTGGCGGTCTGAGTTATTATTTTGAATCTCACGGCAACTTTAAGATCATGGACTACAAGTACGCCCGGAACAATGGAATGATCCCGAAGGATTATTTTGTCTGGTGGGGCTATGAAGACGATAAACTCTTCGAATTCGCCAAAGAAGAATTGACCCGTCTGAGTGAAACCGGAAAACCGTTCAACTTCATGATGGAAACCGCCGACACCCACCGTCCGGAGGGCTATGTCAGTCCCAATACCCCCATTCGTCATCCCAATCAATACGCCAACGTGCTTTCCTACAGCTCCTCCGAAACCTGCAAGTTCATTCGCTGGATTCAGGAACAGCCGTTCTACGACAACACCACCATTATCATCACCGGCGACCATCTGAGCATGGAAACGATCTTCTTCGACTACTATCAATTTGATGACGACTATCGCCGTTCTCAGTACAACGTAATTCTCAACCCGGATCCCAGCGTTGCCACCCGGGACGAAGCAATTCTGTTTAACCGCGAATATGCAAACTTTGATTTCTTCCCCACCATTCTCTCCAGCATGGGTGTTACCTATGACGGACATCGTCTGGGAATCGGCACAGACCTGTTTTCCGGAGAGAAAACGCTGTTCGAAGAATACGGCTTTGAAGCCGCTAACAAAGAGCTGGAAAAGAAAAGCACCTTCTACAACGAAGAGATTCTGGAAGACAAAGAAACGCCCTGATGATTTCAGAGAAATGTACAGTTTGTACACGCGCATTAAAAAAGTTCCGGGGAAAGTTTTCACTTTCCCCGGAACTTTTTTAAATCTGAAGTTCTTGCCGATATAACTCCTTCCAGCTTCGCAGGAGGCCAGCTGTGCCGCTCTACCGGAAGATTATCTGTTTTTTCATTCACTTTACCGGCGTTACAGATACTCTTTGCCTGCCTGCGTCACAAGGCCGTGGCGGCATCAGTTTCATTAAAAATCAGCACTGGAACACAGCATGACTGCTCATAATAACTTCCCTCTTCCATGCGCGAATGATCTCTCACCATTGCTCTGTTACCAGAACAGAACTACTGCCCCCGAATTCCACTGCATCCAGAATTTTACCGATGCAGGCATCAATTTCAAGAGCAAATTCGGTCGTTTGTTTTTTATTCTATCTTCCTTACAGTAAAAAAATGCCGAAGACAAAAGTCTTCGGCATTTCAATTGTCGCCACACGATATCGATCCCGTAATTTTTACGTGACATCACCGGCAGTGCAAAACACAAATGCCGGGTACGTATTACTCACGAATCACTTTTTGGCTTTTTCTGCTTTCTTGGCAGCCTTTGCCTTTGCTTTTTCTTCCTGAACTCTCTTGGCAGCAGCTTCTTCATTGGCCTTTGCAGTGTCATTGGAAGAAATAGCCCACTTTGCCAGCTCAATACGGACCTGATCAGCACTGGTCTCCATGACAAATCTGTCGTCCTTAACGTTTACAACGGTACCGACAAGACCGCCGATGGTCGTGATCTTATCGCCAACCTTAACGGCAGACCGCATTTCTTCAGCTTCCTTCTTCCGCTTGTTTTCAGGACGGATCATCAGGAAGTAAAACACGCCGATCATGACAACCAGCATAACCATAGTGGAGGCCATGCCGCCGCCAACGGGCACTTCATTGGTCAAGAAATTCAACATTGGAAAAACTCCTTTTTTTGTAATAACAGTGATTATTATATCATCATTCATTTAAATTGCAAGAGGAAAACTAGATTCTCCTGCTCAATTTTTCAGAATATTCCCTGCGGAATGCGTCAAAAGTGCCCTCATCCAGTGCGTTTCTGATTTTTTCCATCAATTTATTATAAAAATACAGATTATGCATAACGCTCAAACGCATAGCCAGCATTTCATCTGCCACAAACAGATGGCGGATATACGCTCTTGAGAATCTTCTGCACACCGGGCAGTCGCACTGACTGTCAATCGGAGACTCATCCAACTGATACTTCGCATTTTTCAGATTGATGGCACCTTCCCAAGTGAACAGTCGGGCGTGACGGGCATTTCGGGCCGGCATAACGCAGTCAAAGAAGTCAACACCTCTGGCTACGGCCTCAATGATGTTTGACGGCGTTCCGACACCCATAAGGTAACGGGTTTTTTCCGCAGGCATATACGGCTCCACCGCTTCGATGATGTCATACATCTCCTGTGCAGTTTCACCGACAGCAAGCCCACCGATTGCATAGCCGGGAAGATCCAGGTCGGCAATCCGCTTCATATGGTCGATCCGGATGTCGGGGTACGTTCCGCCCTGATTGATTCCCCAGAGCATCTGATGGGGATTGACGGTATCCGGCAGCGCATTCAGCCGGGCATTCTCTGCCTTACAGCGAACCAGCCAGCGGTAGGTGCGGTCTACGCTCTGTTGTACGTAATCACGAGGCGCAGGATTTTCAATGCACTCATCAAAGGCCATGCAGATATCAGAGCCAAGATTTGACTGGATCTGCATACTCTCCTCAGGCCCCATAAAAATTTTGTGTCCGTCAATGTGGGAAGCAAACGTAACGCCCTCTTCCTTGATTTTCCGAAGAGAGGACAGCGAAAACACCTGAAATCCACCGGAGTCCGTCAGAATCGGGCCGTCCCATGTCATAAATTTATGCAGGCCGCCCAGTTTTCGGACAACTTCGTCCGTCGGGCGCAGATGCAGATGATAGGTATTGGAAAGCTCCACCTGACAGCCGATATTTTTCAGATCCTCCGCACTCAGGGCACCTTTGATTGCTGCCTGCGTGCCGACATTCATGAATACAGGTGTCTGAACCGTGCCATGTGCGCAGGTGAACACGCCGCGCCGGGCCTTTCCTTCTGTTTTTTTCAGCTCAAACATAAATTACCTCACTTTTAAACTATGCACATGATAGAAATTTCTATTTATTTTACACTACTTTCTGCATTTTTTCAATCCCTAATCGCTGCACTGCAGTGTGTTCCAGCAGGTCTTATGCATTTTGCTTTTCCTTTAATATCTCCATTGCCTTTTGATATTTTTTCACGCGATCAAGATCTTTCTGGGTTACTTCCTGCAATCTGCTTAAATCCATGTTATGTCTCAAATCAGAAAGTTTAACGGTCCGGGCAATCGTGTTACGGGATATTCTGTCTATATACGTAAAGTAATCTTCTCCGGGTTTTCGAGTTAAGGCTACGACTGCATCGCCGATGACATCCCCAAATAAATTTCTGATTGTATGCTCATCTACAAACGTATCTTCCAATACATCATGCAGATACGCAACACACTTCGCATCATCGCCTTCAACATTTTTCGCAACTGTCATCGGATGAAAAATATAAGGTTCTCCAGCCTTATCGATTTGCCCTTCATGCGCAAATGCGGCAACAACTTTTGCAAAGTCAGCTTTATTTTTCACCATATTCAAAGGCCTCCTTGAATCAGATAGTGCTTTGTATGATCAGATAAAATAGGTTACGATTTTATCGTAACTCAACTGCCCCGTTTGTCAAGTATTATTATCTCAGCGAAATCAATTTTTCAAATACTATACGCAGCTCTGCTCCAGAATTATCTGATTCTGCACAGCTGACAGGAAAATGCATGTTCCATAAAGTACAAATAATTAACAGCCCGGAACTGGTTTATCCTGGTTCTGGGCTGTTTTGTATTGTTTCCGGGCAGCTCTATATGCATCAATATTCATTGCAAAGCGAATACAAAAAACGACGTTTTTATGCACTACGGGTAATGAGTTCATTAAAGATTCAAAAAAATCTTTATATTTGAGTGTGCCGGATCAAATCCGACAGCTCAAAAACCCGTGATTTGCAATGTTTTTCCCGTTTTTAGCACAAAAAGGGGGCCTTTAAAGGATGCACATCGCATCTCCGAATGAGAAAAATCGGTATTTTTCACGGACAGCTTCCTCATAAGCAGCCAGCACATGATCCCGTCCGGCAAATGCAGAAACCAGCATTACCAGCGTGCTCTCCGGAAGATGGAAATTCGTAATCAGGCCCTGCATGGCCTTAAACTGATAACCGGGGAAAATAAAGATATCCGTCCATCTGGACTTTGCCTCAAAGCTTCCATCCTCATTGACGAGAGATTCCAGCGTCCGGCAGGAGGTGGTTCCCACGCAGATAATACGTCCGTGTTCCTTTCGGGTCTGATTGAGGATGTCCGCCGTTTCCTGAGAAATCATGCACAGCTCGGAATGCATGTGATGGTCGGAAATCTGCTCTGCCTTCACAGGCCGGAACGTTCCCAGGCCCACATGCAGCGTCACAAAAGCGGTTTTGATGCCTTTAGCCCGGATCTTATCCAGCAGCTCATTCGTAAAATGCAGGCCGGCTGTGGGCGCTGCAGCAGAGCCAACTTCTTTGGAGTATACCGTCTGATAGCGCTCCTGGTCCTGCAGCTCCTCCTTGATGTAAGGCGGAAGCGGCATTTTTCCCAAGCGTTCCAGAACCTCCAGGAAAATTCCCTCATAGTGGAACTCGACAATCCGGTTTCCGTCCTCCTGAACTTCTACCACAGTTGCAGTCAGTTCCCCATCGCCGAAGATTACTTCGTTTCCGACGTGCATTTTCCGACCGGGCTTGCACAGGCACTCCCACTTCTTATCCCCCAGATCCCGCAGCAGCAGCACTTCTACCGCTCCGCCGGTGGGCCGGTGACCCAGAAGCCGTGCCGGAAGCACTCTGGAATCGTTCATAACCAGGCAGTCCCCGGGCTTAAGATAGTCAATTACATCGTAAAAATGCCGGTGCGCCACTTCGCCGGTTTCCCGGTCCAGCACCATCAGCCGGGAAGTGTCCCGCTTCTGCAGCGGTGTCTGGGCAATCAGTTCCTCGGGAAGATCATACCAGAAATCCTTTGTTTTGTAGGGGCATGCTTCTGCAGCATTCTTTATCTGTGTATCGCTCAATTTCAATTATCTCCTTCGCATTATGCGTACAAATATCTGAAAGAATCATCAGTGTATTATAGCATAATACAACGCAAAAATCTACTGATTTCCCATAGGAAAATATCCCTTTGGTTTCCTTCGCAAAAAAACATCCGGGCTTTTCACTGCCCGGATGTTTTTGAGAAATTACGCCTTGATCCAGCGGATATTGATCAGCTCAAAGCCTCTGAGCGTCAGCTGTCCGTCTGTCTTTTCCTGAAGCTTGTTCTCCAGAATATTGACAACCTCAACCGGTCTGTAGCCGTCGAGCTGAATCTGTGCGGTCTGCTCCTTCTCGGAGGTATTATAAAATCTGGTAATCAGGCCGCAGCCGTCTTCCGGATTTTTAATAGTTTCCAGAATCACCGCATCGTTGCTGGAGTGGTAGAACGCAGTATTTTCTGCGCCGCATTCCACCGATCTGACTTCCACTGGCGGGTTGTTCAGTTCATAAGCTCTGCGGTAAGTATCCGTTCCAAGTGCTCCCGCATGGGGGAACAGGACATACGAAACCGTGTGATGTCCCTGATCGACATTCTGTCCGGGGCCGCCTCTGGGTGTACGGACCAGGTTCATATCAATAACGCCATGCTTGACGCGGAATCCATATTTGCTGTCGTTGATCAGAGACAAGCCTGCGCTCTCCTCGGAAAGATCCACAAATTTCTGTCCGGAAACCTCAAACTGTGCAATTTCTACGGAGTTGTTCTCTGTGGTGCTGCGGTAAAGGTGACCGAACTGGACATTGAACGCTGCCTTTTCCGTCTGCAGGCAGGTGGGGAACGAAATCCGGAGCATCTTCGCCTGCTGATGGACATCCAGATCCATCCGGCAGTATACGGCAGGATCCCCGTCCAGAATCCAGAAGGTCTGATCAACGGTGCAGTCTCCGATTTTATAGGTGCATTCTGCAGCAGCCTTAGGACCATCGGTAAAAGTATGGAAAGCCACACAAACTGCATCCTGCCGGGTGGCAAGGTAGTCTGCCTTGGTTCCCTGCATATCCCAGCAGTCGCCATTGTCGGTATACTGAGAGACAACACCCATCGGCTTTCCGTCAGAAACAAACTGGCGATTCAGCTGTTTGCTGAAAAGCTCCTTGATATAGCCCTTGTCGAAGGTTACCCGAACACAGTCGTTCTCGATTGTATCTGCACTACAAGTTGCCTTAAACTCCGTAATTCGAGCAAATTTACTGCTGTCCGCAAAACCAAGCGGTGCAATTTCACACAGGTACCAGTCTCTGTTTTTCTTGATTGGCTTTTCATAGGGATAGGCATTGAAGTTGAAATAGCCGTTTCCGCGGAACAGCTTTGCCGTCAGCAGGTCAATTCCGTTTTTCAGCTGATTGCTGATGATCTCATATCTGGCAACGCTTTCCTCATACACGCGGTTGATGGAAGAGCCGGGCAGAATGTCATGGAACTGATACAGCAGGATTTCCTTCCAGAGCGCTTCCAGCTGCTCCATGGAAATTGGAGTCTCAATTCCCTGCTCATTTGCCATGCAGTACAGCATTTCGTAGTTTTTCAGCAGGAATTCACACAGCCGGTTATATTTCTTGTTGGCAGCCTGGGTAGTGTAGGTACCCTGATGGCGTTCCAGATAAAGCTCACCTTCATAGGTAGGATAAGGAATATCCTTCTTGTCCAGCCGCGCAAAGAAATCCTTGCTCTTTTCAAAACGGAATCTGGGCACGCCGTACAGATCTTTCACACGGCGGGCACGCTCAATATGTTCATAGCCGGGACCTGCGCCGCCGTCTCCGATGCCGAATACGGACAGGGAAATATCCGAAATTTTCCGCTCCCGGTAGTTCTTTTCTCCGCGAATCAGAGAGTCCGGACGAACCGGAGCATTATAGGTGTCTTCCGGAAGCATATGTGCAAACACTGTGCTTCCGTCGATTCCCTTCCAGTGGAACGTATGATACGGGAACTTGTTGTACAGGCTCCAGCTCATTTTCATTGTCAGGAAATACGGAACTTCCGCCAGCTTCATTACCTGAGGCAGACAGCCGGAATAGCCGAAGCTGTCCGGAACCCAGAAAATGTTCACATCCTGGCCGAATTCCTTCTGATGGAACTTTTTTCCGTAGTAAAACTGGCGAACCATGCTCTCGCCGGAAATCAGGTTGGAGTCCATTTCCACCCAGGTTGCACCCTGCACATCCCAGTTGGGAGATTTTGCAGCCTCTTTTACCCGGGAATACAGCTGCGGATAGCCGTCCTTGATCCACTGATACAGCTGAGGCTGAGAAGAACCGTACACATATTCCGGATAACGTTCTATGTTTTTCAGCTGCGTTGCAAACGTTCTTGCGCCCTTGCGCTTGGTCTCCCGAAGGGGCCACAGCCAGGCCAGGTCCAGATGCGAGTGGCCGATACCGGAGAATGTAAATACGTTTTCACCCTCATTGTGCCGGTTCATCAGCGGTGCCAGAACTTCTGCGCAGGATTCTGCCCACTCCTCTGTAAAGGCGGGCTTTTCCATAATCTGCAGAACAGCACTGCGGATCTGCTCCTGAAAATCAGGAACTTCACCGAAATCCAGCACATTCAGCAGCACATGGACATCATAGGCCAGACTGCGCAGTCCGCCATTGGCCAGTGCGACAGAAAGTGCACCTACCCGGGACTGATTTTTCATGTCGCCAAACAGATCATTGGCACCACAATCGATCCAGAAATCCACCAGTCTACCGCTGTGCAGCTCATCATAGACCGGAATGATCTCCTTGACCGGTTCGCCCAGATCCCGGGAAAATTCCGAAGCATAGCAGGTAATTCCCTGTACAGGGTTTCCTGCGTTGTCATAGATCAGTCCCTCACCGCCGCAGTTCAGACGGAAAACCAGATCCTTTGCATCGTATTCTTCCGGCAGGGTACCGGTAATGTGGAACCATGCGCAGTCAAAGGTTTCTTCTGCCCATTTTTCTCCGACGCAAAGCGGCACTGCTTTTCCCGTAAGTCTGTCTGCAAAGGATACCGGCTCCTTGGTAACATAACCAACACAGGACAGCGCACACAGATCCTCATAACTGGATTCGAAAAGTTTATCAGAAAATGCTTCCATCCGGGCCCGTTCGCCATGGAATTCCTTCGGCGTTCCGTCCGGATTGATCTTTGTATTCAGAGTCATAAGTAACCTCCAAATGATATCGTAATCAATGATCTTATGAGAGTATATCAGCAACCATATATAAAAGCAACCGTAAAGATTATATTTATACCTTTATCCGGATTTCTCCGTATGACAGTGCGGCAGTTTCACCGTTTTCATACGTCACCAACAGACGGCAGGCATCGTCAATTCCTGTGGCAATTGCATTCCGGCTTCCGCCCGCCTGTACCACTTCCACCTGCCTGCCGATCACAAAACAGCGGCTCCGGTATTTTTCGATCAGGCTGACCAGATTTTCTTTAGCGTAACAGTCAAAAAAGTGGTTGAGAAACGCAGCCACCAGTCTGTTTTTCAGGTCGTCTCCTTTTTCCGGGAATACCGCACCGGCAATTTCCTTTAATTCCTCCGGAAATCCGCCTGCCGGACTGTACAGATTGATACCAACTCCTAGAACTGCATAATCCAGAAGTCCGGTCTCCATGCTGAAGGACCCCTCCGTCAGAATTCCGCAGACCTTTTTCCCGTGCATGAATATATCATTCACCCATTTGATTTCTGTTTTTTCCCCGGAAACTTCTTCTATCGCCTCACACATAGCCACAGCTGCCGTTGTGGTAATCCGCAGTGCCTGAGCTGCGTTGCACGCCTCCGGCCGCAGAAGGATACTCAGATATGCACCGGTATCGGCAGGTGAATAAAAGCTTCTGCCGCTTCTGCCCTTCCCACCTGTCTGCTGGTTGGCAATTACCACACAGCCCTGTGCCGCACCGGCATTCGCTTTCTCCCGAAGCATTGTATTGGTCGAATCCGCAGACTGCATAACTGTCAGCTGCAGTAATTGATATTCAGGCCTGAGGTATTTTTCGATTCCCTGCGGTGACAGAATGTCTGTACTTTCAGACAGACAGTATCCCCTGTTTGTCACAGCATCTATGGAATACCCTTCGTTTCTGAGGGATTTCACCGCCTTCCAGACAGCTGCCCGGGACAATCCCAGTACCTGAGCAATTTCCTCTCCGGAAAAGTATCTTCCCTTATTTGACTCAAACAGCTTCAGCAATTTTTCTTTCGTAGTCATAGTACCTCCAGCTGGTTGACGGGGAGACGTTCACGGCGCTGTCTTCAGCGGAGAAAGCTGACACAGCTCAGACCACATACAGTCTCCGCAGATTTGCTCCCGGTTTCCGGGAAGCAGAATCCGTTCCCACACCAGTTTTTCAAATTCCGAAAATGGCAGAAGCTTGCCGGGCTCCAGTCCGCAGGCATGCAGTACCATCCGGTCATATCTTACAACCTTTTCACTGTCGATGCAAATGTTTTCCTGAAGATTGGGGCAGGCTGAACAGATATCGTCTGAAGTATCCGCAATACACACCACCGGATTTTCAGAAAGCTGTTCCTTTACCCATGTCATGTGTTCAGCAAATCCGTCACTGTACCCTTTTCCCTGGAAAAAGGCAAGGCACATTCCATGATGTGCCCGGATTTTGAATTTATACTCTTCCATACCTTCTCCCGCTCAGCTCAGTTTCAGCACACCGGACAGCCGCTTTGTCAGAAACAGCGCCATGGCAATTTTCAGCAGGTCCGGAAGAATGTACGGAAAAACGCAGCTGCCCAGAGCAGTCATAAGACCGATGGGGCCGGTCTGTCTGGCGTATACCGTCATAAACCAGAACGTACCGAAGAAATAGCAAACAATCAACCCCAGAACCATAGAAAGTGCCAGTACCCAGGTTTTTCTGCCCAGAAGAACCTCCATCAGCCACATCAGCAGCGCCGACAGCAGAAAACCCACAATATATCCGCCGGTTACACCCAACAAAACACCGACACCTCCGGAAAAGCCGGAAAACACAGGCAGTCCGATTGCTCCGAGGAGCAGATAGATTACCACAGACAGACTTCCCCGTTTTCCTCCCAGCAAACCGACCGCCATAAATACCGCAAACGTCTGCAGGGTAAACGGAACCGGTGCCGGTATGGAAATCCATGAACACACAGCGATGATTACCGCAAACATTGCGATAAACGTCATATCCCGAACCTTGATTCCGCCAACTGATTTCATTTTGAGCCCCTCCGCTTTTGTTTTGTTGAAACCAGTATAATACAGCGCTCTTCTAATGTCAACCTGTTAATTTTTACGGTTTACATTCAAAATAAAAGCCATCCGCACCGGGGGGGCCGATGCGGATAGTATGAATCGGTATCTTACAGCTTCCACTCTTTGAGTCTGTTCATCTTGCAGAAAGCGTTGCGGATGATGTCGTGATGAACATCCATCCAGTCGGCAAAGCTGTTCTTCAGAGAGAGCAGAACTTCCTGATATTCTTCCTTCTGGGCCAGGTTGTTCATTTCGTAGGGGTCGGCTTCCATGTCAAACAGCTGGTCCGTACCTGCACCGTTGAATACATACTTGTATTTTCCCTTCCGGTACATCCGCTGCGTGGTAATGACGTCGAATGCGCCCATACCCTCTGTGACGATTTCATCGCTCCATTCTGCATTTCTATCTGTAAAGAATGCATTCATGGGCCGTCCGTCGCCATAGCCGAAGCTGTCGGTGGGAACATAGCCTGCTTCTCTGAGAATGGTGGCGTAAATGTCACAGGTACCGACAAAGGATTTCTGATGATAGCTTTCAAAATCGCTTGCTGCAGGCTTGATGAGCAGAGGAATCTTGGTGGTATCATCATACATACTGTAGGACTTGTTTTCCAGGCCGCCGTGACAACCCTGGTTATCGCCGTGGTCTGCTGCAAAAATAATCATGGTATTCTCGTACAGGCCCTTTTCCTTCAGGTAGTCCATAAATCTGCCAATCTGAGCATCGATATGGGTGGTGCAGGCATAGTAATGGCGAAGGGTATCCTGGAAGAAGTCCCAGCTCTGTTCCGGTCTGCGCAGCAGCTCATAGATTCTGGGAGAGTTGGAAACATCTTCATCAAAGCTGGGATTCTTGGGGATGGTCACATTCCGGTACAGATCCAGATACTTGGTAGGCGCAAAGAAAGGCTCGTGGGGGCCCCAGAAGTTCAGCTGGAAATAGAACGGCTTATCGTCCTGAGAAAGCTGATCCACAATGGCTTTTGCCCGCTCTACGAGATAATATTCGATGGTGGATTCGATGGGCGAAACCACTTCACCAACGGTAGAGTGATCGCCGGGGCGCTTGTGTTCCGTCTTATTGATGATGTTGACTTCCAGATTGTGCTCCTTCAGATAGTCCTGGAACTGAGGATAAGCCCAGCCGCCGTTGCCGTGTCCGGGGAAATCGTCACCGATATAACCCAGCTCCGTAGGCAAAGAGCCTCTGCCCAGATATGCAGCAACTTCCATAAAGCCCTTATCCAGAATGCCCAGAAGGGATCTGCCCTCTGCAGTTGCCGTTTTGTCTTTGCCTACGCCCAGGTGCCACTTTCCGGTATAGCCGCAGTTATAGCCCACGCTGTCGAGTCTGTGATTGAGCAAAAACGGCACATCACAGATCTCATGGGTACGGCAGCCGGTCTGGAAGGAATTGGTTTCCATACCTGTTTTGGAGGGATAAAGTCCTGTCTGCATGGAGCCTCTTGCAGGGGTGCAAACAGGGCACGAAGTATAGGCGTTGTCGAAAATAACACTTTCTGCTGCCAGTCTGTCAAGGTTCGGGGTCTTGCAGATTGTATCCGGCTTGTAGAAGGAAAGTGTGTCCACTCTATGCTGATCGGTGCAGATGAAGATAATATTTTTTTTACTCATTTTTCCTTTCACTCCTGTATTTTTTACGTATGTTCTTCTGTATTTTATTGCATATCGTCTTGCAAGTCAATTCCATTTTTCTGAACGCTTTCTCAATTGGCGGATCATCTGAGAGGATCCCCAAAATTCTTCACGATTCGATTTTCTTCTGCATAAGCTGAACATGGGAGGGGTTTTTATGCAGAAACCGTTATTTACTGGAGCATGTACTGCACTTGTCACGCCTTTTCTGGACGGTGCGGTCAACTATCCTATGATGGAGCTGCTTCTGCGCAGGCAGATCGACAGTGGTATTCAGGCTGTGGTCATCTCCGGCACCACCGGAGAATCCCCCACACTGACAGATGCAGAAAAGCTGGAAATGGTTCGCAGAGCCAAAAAGTTTGCAGGCGATCAATGTACCATCATCGCCGGAACCGGAAGCAGTGACACTCGGAAAACTGTTGAGCTGAGCGTCGCTGCACAGGAAGCAGGTGCCGACGCACTGCTGGTGGTCAGCCCCAGCTACAGCAAGCCCACACCCGCTGGCATGGCTGCACACTATCAGGCAATTGCAGAAAAAGTATCTGTCCCCATATTGCTGTACAATGTACCTTCCAGAACCGGTGTGGATATGCCCGTTTCCCTCTATCAGCATCTTTCCGGGATAGCAAACATCGTCGGTGTCAAAGAGGCATCCGGTGACATCCGGAAAATCACAGAAATCCGAAGAGCATGTCCGGATTCTTTCACTGTCTGGAGCGGCAATGATGATCTGGCAGTTCCCTCCATGGCTCTGGGTGCAAAGGGAATCGTATCCGTCCTCTCTAATGTCTGCCCACTGGAAACCTGTGCTATGGCAGAGGCCGCGATCATGGGAGACTACGCAACCGCAGAGGCCATTCACAGGGAGCTATATCCTCTGATCAAGGCGCTTTTCTGTGAGACAAATCCCATTCCCGTCAAGTATGTGCTGCATTACATGGGGTATGACTGTGGCGGACTGCGGTTACCTCTGACAGAACTTTCTGAAGAAAACCAGCAGAAGATCCGAAAACTTTTTCAATAATTTTCATGTTCCGGCAGTTTCCGCCCTTCACAAAGATTTTTATCCAGAAGAACTGCGTGTGCTTTCTTTTCTGCCGGAAAGTACAAACTTCGGAATAAACTCAGAGCGGTACTGCCTCGGCAGTACCGCTCTGTTACAAATCAGATAATAAAATTCCGTCTGTGGAGCCGATCAGGCCAGAACAGCCTTGTGGAATACCTTCTTGCCCCTGCGGATCTTGACGCCGTCTCTGAGCATCTGCTCCGTTACTTCAAAGGTAACCGCAGGAACTTTTTCGTCATTTACGAACACGCCGCCCTGCTGGACCAGTCTGCGTGCCTCGCCGTTGGAGGCAGCCAGCTTGCAGGCAACCATCAGGTTCAGGATGCCGATCTTTCCGTCGGTCAGCTGCTCGGCGGTCAGCTCGGTGGTGGGCATGTGGGTATCGTCGCCGCCGCCGACAAACAGGGCTCTGGCAGCGCTCTGAGCCTTGTTGGCCTCCTCTTCGCCGTGGACCAGCTTGGTCAGCTCGTATGCCAGGATTTCCTTTGCCTCGTTGATCTTGGCATCCTTCCAGGTAGCCATCTCGTCGATCTGCTCCAGAGGCAGGAAGGTCAGCATACGGATGCACTTCATGACATCGGCATCCTCTACGTTTCTCCAGTACTGGTAGAAATCGAAGGGAGAAGTCTTGTTGGGATCCAGCCAGACAGCGCCCTTGGCGGTCTTGCCCATCTTCTTGCCTTCGGAGTTGAGCAGCAGGGTGATGGTCATAGCGTTGGCCTGCTTGCCCAGCTTACGGCGAATCAGTTCCATGCCGCCGATCATGTTGGACCACTGGTCATCGCCGCCGAACTGCAGGTTGCAGCCGTACTCCTGATACAGGTGCAGGAAGTCGTAGGACTGCATGGGCATGTAGTTAAATTCCAGGAAGGACAGGCCCTTCTCCATTCTCTGCTTAAAGCACTCGGCTCTGAGCATGTTGTTGACGGAGAAGCAGCTGCCGATGTCCCGGATGAAGTCGATGTAGTTCATATTCAGCAGCCAGTCTGCGTTGTTGACCATTCTTGCCTTACCTTCACCGAATTCGATGAAGCGGGACATCTGCTTTTTGAAGCACTCACAGTTGTGCTGGATGGTTTCCTGGGTCATCATGGAGCGGAGATCCGTACGGCCGGAGGGATCGCCGATCATTGCCGTGCCGCCGCCGATGAGGGCGATAGGCTTGTTGCCGGCCATCTGCAGCCGCTTCATCAGGCAAAGAGCCATGAAATGACCCACGTGCAGAGAATCCGCCGTCGGATCGAAGCCAATGTAGAACGTAGCTTTGCCGTTATTAATCTGCTCTTTGATTTCCTCTTCGTTGGTAACCTGGGCAATCAGTCCACGGGCAACCAGTTCGTCGTAAAGTGTCATGTTTTTAGTTCCTTTCGCAATCAAAAATTTTTGTTTTTTGACGGATAGAGAAAAAATCCTCTGTCCGCACATACGGACAGAGGACGAAAAAATTCGTGGTACCACCTCTGGTTCAGCTTCACCTCACGATGAAACCCTCACGGTGTCAGACAACACCTATCGCTTTGACGGGCGAACCCGTTCTCCCCTACTGTAATTTTCGGAAAGACCACTCCGGGAGGTAATTCGGTGTGCTTTCCTGTTTCCTTGCACCAACCGGAAACTCTCTGCTGGAAAGTGGAACACTTACTGATTCCCTTCGCTGTGTTTAATCCATATCTTAACAAACGGGATTTGGTTTGTCAAGCAGTTTTGTATTTTTCAAAAATTTTGCAGTACACAACCCCCATCAGGATGGTTCCCGGAAGAACGCCGAGCATCAGCAGCACAAAAGCCATGATCCCGGCCCAGGAAAACCAGATGCTGAGGATTTCAAAGCAGGCAGACAGCCAGAATACGGTGGAGAATCCCATCCACATGTGCGCATTTGCCCGATTGTACGCAGAAACGTTCGTAAGGTCCCTGGGATCCACTTCGGTGCCTGACCAGAAGTGCATGGGTGTTTTTCGCACCTTCGCCCAGCAGCCGACACCCAGAAAGCTTCCGCCGCAAAGGCAACAGACGACTGTAAAGCAGATTACTCTGGGAAGAATTTCTGTATTCATTGCAATTTCCCTAAGCCTTAAGCATTTCTTCCGCACTTTTGAGTGTGGTTTCCGTAATATTGGCACCACCGATAATCCGGGCGAGCTCTCTTTTCCGGCCCTCCAGATCCAGCGGCGTAACGGTGGTGTAGGTTCTGCCGTTGCGTTCTTCCTTGGCAATCAGCATATGGGTATCTCCCAAAGCTGCAATCTGAGGAAGATGCGTCACACACAACACCTGCTTATTCCGGGCTACACTGCGCAGTTTTTCTGCCACCTTCTGGGCCGCCCGCCCGGAAACGCCCGTATCCACTTCATCAAAAATCAGGGTACTGACATGATCCTGCTCTGCAAGCACATTTTTCATTGCAAGCATAATCCGGGCAAGCTCACCGCCGGAAGCAACCTTGCTCAAAGGCTTCAGCGCTTCTCCCACGTTAGCAGACATATAAAACGCAACACTGTCTGCACCGTCCGCAGTCAGGTCCGTTTCTCCGAACTCACAGGAAAAGCGGACTTTTGGCATATCCAGCTGGGACAGCTCCGTAAGGATCCGGGCTGACAGCGCACTGGCTGCTTCCTTTCTGTTTTTCCGCAGCGCCTCGGCACAGATCCAGGCATCAGCTTCCGCAGTTTTCAGTTTCTTTTTCAGGTGCTCCAGATGGTCATCGGCAAATTCGATGTCATCCAGTTCTTTTTTTGCTTTTGCCAGATACCCCAGAATATCAGAACAGGTCACACCGTATTTTCTGCGCAGTCTGTGAATCACATCCAGACGGGATTCAATGGATTCCAGCTCGTCTGCGGAATACGACAGCGCATCCCGGGCATCCCGGGCTTCTTCTGCCACATCCTGGATCTGGTACATCAGATCTGCGACCCGGTCATGCAGCGATGCAATGGAGTCGTCAAATCTGGAAATTCTGGCAAGCGCATGTTCTGCACCAGCCAGCATGGCAGAGGCTCCGTCACTGTCATCTCCGCCATACAGCAGTTCCACCGCATCGCAGATACCGGAGGAAATTTTCTCCGCATTCTGCAGCAGCTTCCGTCTGGCCTCCAGAGCCTCATCTTCTCCCGGTTGAAGCTCGGCACGCTCGATTTCGTCAATCTGATAGCGAAGTGATTCCATGCGGCGAAGCTTCTCACTTTCGTCCATAGTCATCCGCTGAATTTCCTGACGCAGGCGATAAACATCTTCGTACTTGCTGCGATAGGTTTCCCGGATTTCCGTATTCGCTGCGAAATCATCCAGGTACCGCAGATGGTTCGACTCATCAAACAGCGAAGCCGAATCGTGCTGTCCGTGGATGTTAATCAACTGAATTCCCAGCCTGTGCAGAATGGAAACTGTGACCAGAGCACCGTTTACCCGGCAGATATTTTTCCCATCCTGGTAAATTTCACGCAGAATGATGGTCTCCGGGTCATAGGCAACTTCGTTTTCTGCAAACCAGTCCAGCTCGGGAACATCTGTAAAGACAGCACGCACAGAGGCTTTTGCAGTTCCGGTACGGATCATGTCCCGATAAGCCCGCTGTCCGAGGATTGCTGAAATAGCATCTATCACGATGGATTTACCTGCACCGGTCTCGCCGGTGAGGACGTTGAATCCACGATCAAAGGAGATGTCCGCGGATTCAATAACCGCAATATTTTCAATATGCAGTAAACTGAGCACGGTCCATCTTCCCTTTCTTTTTAAATCATCAGATTATGAATTTCTCCGCAAAACGCTGCTGCTGTATTGGTATCGCGCATAACAACAAGCACGGTATCATCGCCGGCCAGCGTACCGACAACTACGCTCATGTTCATGGCATCGATTGCAGAGCCTGCCGCAGAAGCGAGTCCGGGCATGGTCTTGATAATGATCAGGTTCTGTGCGTAATCGTACCCTGTCACGCATTCACGGAAGATCGCATTGAGCTTGCTGGAAAACGTACCGGTCACTTCCTTGGCAGATGCCGTATAACGATAGGTTCCGAAACTTGTCAGCTCTTTCACAATCCGCAGTTCTTTGATGTCCCGGGATATCGTGGCCTGTGTGCTGCGGAAGCCAGCTTCCTGCAGGGCCTGGAGCAGCTGTTCCTGGGTTTCTACGTCCTGATTGGAAATGATCTCCATAATTTTGGCCTGTCTGTGTGTTTTCATGATTAGTCCTCCTGACTGTTACGGAATTTTGCATTGACCACTTCGTAAAAACTGCGGCCCTTGAGTTTAACGAGTCTGGTTTCCATAGTTGATTTGGTGATTGTTACAACATCCCCTATGTTCAGACGCAGTGCCTTTCCTCCGTCTACAGACAGGAAGGCGTTGCGCCGAGCATTCTTGGCAAGTTCTACTGTGATTACACGTTTGTCTGATGTTACAATACACCGACTCACCACATCATGAGAGCAGATAGGAGTTATCAGGATATTTCTGGCATCTGGTTCCACAAACGGGCCTCCGGCTGACAGGCTGTAAGCCGTGGATCCGGTTGGCGTGGCAATTATAACACCATCGCCGCCGCATTCCAACGCACGGATTCCGTCACACTGAACGTTCAAGTATACAATGCGGGCAATAGAGCCCTTGGTAATGACCACATCATTCAGACAGATGTCGTCAAAAATCGTCTCACGATCCCGGGTAACTTTCACATTGAGCATCATCCGGCGATCGATTTCATATTTGTCATTTGCAAGATTTTTCAGCAGTCCCAGCTCACCTGCTTCAAGCTCTGCCATAAATCCCATCGTACCGATGTTGACACCGAGCAGAGGAAGGTGATTTCTGGTTGCCGCCTTTGCCATATGAAGAATGGTACCGTCACCGCCAAAGCAGATAACCAAGTCTGCATTGGGCATTTCCCGCTCCAGTTTCGAAAAGCGAAGATCCCGGGGCAGATCGTAGCTGCGGTCAATATCAAACGGAAGGCATAATCTGGTTTCAACACCCGCTTCCCGCAGGATTCGCTGCGCAGTGCGAACTGTCTGAAAATTTTTGTCACGGTATGGATTGGGAGACAGAATCACTCTTTTCATGGTCTCATCCTTTCAGCGCCGTATGGGCCTGGGCCACAATGTCTGCCGTATCGGGCACGATGCCGGTCTTCTGTTCCAGCGTCAGATGACCTAAAAATTCAATATTTCCTTCCGGTCCCTTCACGGGCGAATACGTCAGTCCCAGAATGGTAAAGCCCAACTGTCCGGCTAAGGAAACAAACTTGTCCAGGACCTCTTTATGGATTTCAGGCTCGCGGACGACACCTTTTTTCCCTACCTTATCCTTGCCTGCCTCAAACTGAGGTTTGATCAGGCAGAGCACCTGGCCTTCCGGCTTCAGCAGCTGCTTGATCGCGGGAAGAACAATGCTCAAAGAAATAAAGCTGACATCAACAACCGACAGGTCCAGCGGCTCCCCCAGATCTTCCGGTGTAACATAGCGGATATTGGTCCGTTCCATAACTACAACCCGGTCATCGGAGCGAATTTTCCAGTCCAGCTGGCCATATCCGACATCGATTGCAAAAACCTTTGCCGCCCCCTGCTGCAGCAGGCAGTCGGTAAAGCCGCCGGTAGATGCGCCGGAATCGCTGCAGACATAGCCTTCCGGCTTTACGCCGAAGTCCCGAAGAGCCTTTTCCAGCTTCAGTCCGCCCCGGCTGACATAGGGGCAAGTATGACCGTGCACTTCGATTACAACATTTTCCTCGTAGGAAACACCGGGTTTATCCGCTTTCTGGCCGTCAACATAAACCTGACCGGCCATAATGATTGCCTGTGCTTTTGTGCGGTTTTCCGCGAAGCCCTGCTCCGTCAGAAGCACATCCAGACGTTTTTTTACTTTCACTTGCCAATCACCTCGAGAACAAAATCTGCAACAGACTCCGGATCAAGTCCGCAGCTGCGGTAAAGTGAATTCAAATCTCCATGGGTCACAAATCTGTGGCCCAGATCTATGCCGGTTACATCCAGGTCGGACCGGCGCTCACGCAGCTGATAAGCCAGTGCTTCCCGGATTCCGGAGTCTGCACAGACTTCTTCCAGAACAACCGCGTGGGAAATATCTCCCATCTGCTCCAGAATTTCATCCACGGGCAGCGGCTTGACAGTCTGTAACCGCAGAATCTGTGCATGAACGCCGCGCTGTTCCAGAAGCCCGGCTGCCTGCATGGCATTTTCAACCAGCGTGCCATAGGTAATGATCGTCACATCTTTTCCGTCTCTCTGACACACCAATTCCCCTTTTTGGGCAGTGGTCGCAGTGGGCACCCAAGCAGCACCGGTGTTGTACCGGTCGGAACCGCGGGGATAGCGGATTGCAACGGGACCGTCGTATTCTTCCGTGGCCCAGTACAGCATTTTCTTCAGCTCTGCCATGCTGCCAGGGGTCAGAATAACCATCCCGGGAACCTGGCGCATAAAGCCAATATCAAAAACCCCGTGATGTGTTTCTCCGTCTTCTCCCACCAGACCTGCCCGGTCTATGGCAAAAACCACGTGGAGTCCCAGCAATGCCACATCCTGCATGATCATGTCATAGGAACGCTGCAGAAAAGTGGAATAAATCGCCACAACCGGTATCATCCCCTGCTTGGCAAGGCCGCCGGCCATAGAAACTGCATGTCCTTCCGCAATACCCACATCAAACAGCCGCCGGGGGAATTCCCGGGAAAATTTCAGCAGTCCAGTTCCGCTGGGCATTGCAGCGGTAATCGCACAGATCCGACTGTCCCGCTGTGCCAGTTCGATCATGGTATCGCCGAACGCATTGGAGAAAGTCGGCGCTGATTTTTTCAGCAGCTCACCGGTTAGAGGATCAAATTTACCAATTCCGTGGAATTTAGAAGGATTCTCCTCTGCAGGCAGATATCCCTCGCCCTTGTGCGTGATTACATGAATCAGCACAGGTCGGTTGAGGTTGACTGCAACATGCAAAATAAAAATAAGTTTGTTTACGTCATGCCCGTCCACGGGTCCCAGATAGGAAAAGCCCATCTGTTCAAAAATATTGGTCTGGATCAGTCTGCGTTTAACAAAATCCTTTGTTTTGCGAATGATATTGAAGATTTTTCTGCCGCCTGGAATCTTGTTGAGGAATTTCCGGAATTTTGACTTCATTCCAAGATATCCTTCCATAACGCGGATCCTGGACAGATGCTTGGCAATGCCGCCTACATTTCGGTCAATGGACATTTCATTGTCATTGAGAATCACGATCAGCGGTTCCTTGCTGTCGCCTGCATCATTCAGGCCCTCATACGCAAGTCCTCCGGTGGTTGCGCCATCGCCGATCAGAGAAACAACGCGGTATTTCTGCCCGCTCAGGGTTCTGGCTCTGGCCATTCCCAGTGCGATAGACACAGAACTGGATGCGTGTCCAGCCACGAAGGAATCTGTAACGCTTTCACAGGGCTTTGGGAATCCGGCAATACCGCCGAACTGGCGCAAATGCGCAAAATCCGCCTGGCGACCGGTCAGCAGCTTATGAATATAAGACTGGTGGCCTACATCAAATACCAGGCGGTCCGTTTTCGTATCGAAGACTGTTTCAAGCGCAACAGACAATTCCACCACGCCGAGGTTGGAAGCCAGATGACCGCCTGTTTTTGAAACACTGGAAACCAGAAATTCCCGGATTTCCTGACATAACACCTTACGGTCTTCAGGACTCAGGTGTATTAAATCATCGTGCCCGCTTATTCTCTCTAAAATACTCACAGTTGTTACACAACCTAACTTATTCATATTATTTTTTGCGTCTACAAAACATTTTGGGGAAGGTCCTGATTGTGTAGATCACTTTTCCGGCCATGTGTACAATCTTTGTACTCGAACCGATTGCAAACGTCTTTCCAATAGCCTTACCGCCGACGGTAACCGCCGCAACCATGGATGACATTCCCAGGGTAATCAAATGCGGCTGAGAAAAAGAACCGCCTGCGATCACCAGCGCAGCAATCGTAGCCGAAGCAGAACCAGAAACGACTCCGCAGATATCGCCGATTACGTCGTTGCAGATAGAACTGACCCGCTCAGCATTCCGGAGCAGACGGATTGCATCCTGTGCGCCGGGAACCTTTCGGGCCGCCATGGAATGAAACGGAGCTTCATCAGCCGACGTCACTGCCACACCCAACACATCAAATATGATACCGATCATTACAATCAGCAGCAAAATCACAAACGCCATTCCAATTCCGCTGACAGACATAAGCTCGTCTGACAGGAACGAAATCGTTCCAGAAACCAGAATGGTGACAAAAAATATGGTGGCCGCCCATCTGGCTGGCTTTTTCTTATCTTTTTTGGAACCTGCTGAGTCAGATTTTGACATTGTCAAAGTCTCCCCTACTGAAATTGTAGCGACAGCAGGCGGGATAAATCTTACGGCTTAGGTCGGGTTGGTTTTCCCCAGGAGAAACCTGCCGTTGCCGTACAGGACGTTTCCGTTTAATTCTCCCGTTCAAGTGTTGCCAATTTGAATACCCGATTGCCACTTAGTCCGTACTGCAATCTCCCGCCTGCCCGGTAAAGACAGTCTAGGTGATTTCCACAGCAAAACGTTCCGATTCTTATCCTCTTTTGCAACCATGGTTTCCAGAAGCAGTATCGACAATCACTTTGGCCAAAGTAATCGGCCGCTTGAATCTTCTTTTCCCGCATGGTCACTCAAGGCAGGCTACGCTGCACACAGCACACGATTCTGCGCACTGCATTGCAGGTTCATACCCGGTTCGTACGCGGCCGGATCCAAAAGATTCCGCCGTCGCACAAGACAGGGTCTCCACGGAAGCCGGGTCGTATACTCCATGCCATTGGAGTGCGCCCGGAATCCTTAACCCCCAGCACCCACCCTAAACTGGGCGTAAAAAGCAGGCACCAGAGACTTCATCGATATGCCCTTCAAAGGATTTTTAGGCCCTTCCTGGGAATCGGTCGCTTTGACTAGAATACTGCGTCGTTATGCTAAATAATAACATATATTTTCAAAATATACAAGCTGTATTTTCAAAACACATAAGTGTTTACAGGATATACAAACATTTGAAACAATTCCTTCAATTATCGCTAAAAAGTTCCGTGTTTTTATGTATTCAGAAATAACTCTTCCACTATGTCGCTGTGTGTGACCACAATTTCGATATTTTTAAGCTCTTCCCGAGTGAAAAAACGAAGCTCACGGGACTCATGACTGAGCACCATTTCCGGTTCTTTATCCAGTTCCAATCCGAATACAACAATCACCATTCTCCACACGCTTCCGTCCCGGTAGGCAGCAATCCGCCCCGGTTCTCCATAGACCTTCAATCGGCGGAATCTTGCTTCAGGTATCCGGATACCCAGCTCCTCATAGACTTCCCGTGCCATTGCGTGCAGCTCAGTCTCCCGACCTTTTACACCGCCGCCAATCAATCCCCAGACGTCGCTGTCCCTTCTTTTTTCAAGCAGGATTTTTCCCCTGCAGGTAATCACAGCATTGGCCCCCAGATGGACCGGTCTGTTTGGCTTTGGTGCATCCGGATTTCCACGATAAAACTTAGCGATTGCCATTGTACCCACCTCATCTTTTTTCTCTATTATATGACAGATGCCTGAGCAGTTTCCAGCCCCGGCAGCAAAATTCTACGAAAATTTTCCGAGCAGGTGCCAGGTATGGCTCCGGAAACTGAATTTGAGTTCAAAAATGCACTTCCGGTCCCAGACCGTTGCTCTGCATTGAAAAATCTGCGCTTCGGCACCAACATGCTCGATCTGTCTGGAACTGAGGACCTGATCCACATTGATCCGGATCAGCTGATGGTCTCTGTCCTTAAGCTGGACACGCAGAGGCAGGATTTCCCCTTTCGAACTGCAAACCGATATAACATCAACCGGACAGTTTGTTTCCCACATACTGCTCACCTCCTGCTTTATTATAGTACATTTGTTCGATATTGACAAGTACATTTTTTGTGTTGTAAACATTTTTCTCATCTGGTATAATCAAGGAAAAATATATGAAGGAAACGATATTATGCTGAAATACCCCTGTCTTGTGCTGGATCACGATGACACCGTGGTGCAAAGTGAGGCTACCATAAACTATCCTTATTTCTGCCGGATCCTTGATACATTCCGCCCGGGGGAAAAAATCACGCTGGAGGAGTACACAAGCGGCTGCTTTTATCAGGGATTTTCCCAAATGTGCCGAAAAAAATACAATTTCACCGAACAGGAACTGGTGGACGAGTATCAAGGATGGCAGGCTTACATCAAAGATCACATTCCCCTGCCCTACCCCGGAATCCGGGAACTGATTCTCCGGCAGAAGCAGGAGGGCGGTCTGATCTGCGTAGTCTCCCATTCCTGTACACAGAACATTACCAGAGATTACCATACTCATTTCGGAATCCTGCCAGATGAAATCTACGGTTGGGATCTTCCTGAAGAGTTCCGCAAACCAAGCAGCTATCCGCTGGAGCAGATCATGAAGAAATATCACTTCCGGCCCGATCAGCTTCTCGTCGTCGATGATATGAAGCCGGCCTGGGAAATGGCCCGGAAAGTCTCCGTTCCAATCGCCTTTGCCGCCTGGGGCAGAAAGGATTTTCCCGAAATTGCTGAGGAGATGCAGCAGCTGTGTGATTTTTCCTTTGATTCGGTGGAAAAATTTACAAATTTCCTGTTTGACTGACTTGACATACGTGTTATAATATCAGCGAACATTGGTTAGAAAGCTGGGGTGAGTCATCTGGAAAAGCATGGCATTAAGGTTATGGCAAGAAACCGGGAAGCCTATCACGAATATTTTGTTGAGGAAGAAATGGAAGCCGGCATCGAGCTTTGCGGAACCGAAGTAAAGTCCATCCGTCAGGGTACGCTGAATCTGAAAGATGCCTGGTGCGGCATTAAAGACGGCGAGCTGATCGTCAACCAGATGCATATCTCCCCATATGATCATGGCAACATCTTCAACAAGGATCCCCGCCGCCCCCGCAGGCTGCTGATGCACAGACGTGAAATCATGCGGTTGCTGGGCAAGGTCAAGCAGGACGGATATTCCCTGATTCCGCTGTCTGTATATTTCAAAGGCAGCCGGGTAAAAGTGAATGTCGGCCTGTGCAAAGGTAAAAAACTCTACGACAAAAGACAATCCGCGGCCGAACGCGATGCAAAACGTCAAATCGACCGCGCTATGAAGGAGCGATATTAAGTTATGAATCCTACTTTTAAGATTACCATGGAAAACGGAAGCGTCATGGAAGGTGAGCTGTACCCCGAGAAAGCCCCCCAGAGCGTCTTCAATTTCATTGATTTGGCAAATCACGAGTACTACAACGGTCTGATTTTCCACCGCGTAATTCCCGGCTTCATGATTCAGGGCGGCTGCCCCGAAGGCACCGGTATGGGTGGCCCCGGCTACTGCATCAAGGGCGAGTTCTTCTACAACGGCTTCAAGAACGACCTGCGGCACAAGCGCGGTGTTCTGTCCATGGCCCGTTCCTCTTCCCCGAACTCTGCCGGATCCCAGTTCTTCATCATGCACGAGGATGCCAAGCATCTGGACGGCCAGTATGCAGCATTCGGCAAGGTTACCTCCGGTCTTGAAGTGGTGGATGCCATTGCAGCCGTCAAAACCGACCGGAACGATCGTCCTCTGACGGAGCAGAAAATTGCTTCCATTACTGTCGATACCCACGGAGAGACTTATCCGGAACCCACCAAGCTCCCCGATCCCTACGGCAGATTCTGATTGACAGATAGATATGGTGGGATGTCTGCACATCCCACCACTGTTTCAGCTCAGCGCATCCTGTATTATATGGGGCCGTACCGGTTTCGACGGGGGTAGTGAGGCTGGAATAGCGGGCCGTGGCGCCTGGCCACGATAAAACGGGCAACTTTTTAAATTTAACTGACAACTCTAACGTTGCTCTGGCTGCCTAATTAGGCTGCCCCATCCGCCCCGGAAGGTCCACGAGCCGGGCTCGGGTGTGATTTAAGTGGAGACCGTGCGTATGGTAAGCTTTGCCCATACCACGCATCATGAAGCTACTGATTCCGGTAGGATGTTTGTTTCCGCCCGGATGAGGGAATGTAAATAACAAACTGCGCCCGGAGAAGTTCTTTCCAAGTTGCTTTCGGACAGGGGTTCGACTCCCCTCGGCTCCACCAAAAACGGAAGCGTCGAACTCTTATTTTTCAGAAATGAGTTCGCGCTTATTTATAGATTTCACAAACAATGCAAGGCTTAAATCATAGCTGCGCATAAAAGAGGGTGATGTGTACATGAAAAAGATATCTCACAACAAAATAATAATCACGTCTGTGATTTTGGTGCTCATAATATCACT
>RCNH01000111.1_pt1 | contig 38058 bp, 34 predicted proteins | sample 2041161 | NCBI WGS metagenome assembly RCNH01 (sample SAMN09708215, study PRJNA481090) | Feces metagenome, whole genome shotgun sequencing project. | biome: feces | host: Leptonychotes weddellii | place: Antarctica: Sion Island | collected 2010-03-01 | reverse complement strand
ACCTTAAAACTTCGCTGCAAAGATACGGCAGTTTTTCGGAACTGCAAATTTTTTAGGAATATTTTAAATATATTTAACAATTTTTTAACAATTTTCATCCTGTCTGAAATCCGCAAAATATGTCAATTAATTATAAATCAATGTGTTAATAAAAAAAAATACCGATTTACGCCCGCTGTCCGTAAATCGGTATTTCCGAAGATTTACTCTGTGTAAGGGTTAATCTTCGTCGTCCTCGTCGCCGTAGTAGAAGTCCTCCATCAGGGCATCCATTTCGCGGCGTTCCTTTTTGGTGGGTCGTCCCGTACCGCGGTCGCGCGACACGAAAATCGTCTCGCGGGGAACGACCAACTTGTCCAACTCCTCCTGCGGGGTGATGTTGAGGCAGTAAGCGGGAACATTGGCGGCGGGCTGACGGCTCGATACCAGATCGAGGACTTTGTAAGAATAGGTAATGCGTACTTTGCGTACCTCTATTTTATCGCCGATCTTGACCTCCCGCGAGGGTTTCACGGTCGATCCGTTCACCCATACCTTATTGGTGCGGATGGCTTCGGCGGCATCGCTGCGGGTCTTGAATACACGTACTGCCCACAGATATTTGTCCAAACGTATTTGATCCATAGTGAATGTTGATAAACGGGTTTATGGTTTTTCCAGAAGGCTTTCGCCACGGGGTTTGAGGTGGGAATGCTCGTCGTTCTGACGGCTCACGCTGAGGATCATGCCCAGTGCAATCGAGGTGAAGAGCATCGACGATCCTCCGCGCGAAATAAGCGGCAGGGTCTGACCCGTTTCGGGGATGATGTTGAGGGTCACCATCACGTGCAGCAATGCCTGACAGGTGATCATCAGTCCCATACCCAACACCAAAAGTCCGGGGAAAGCCGTTCCGCACCGTCGGAAGATTTCGATGGCGCGGAAGAAAATCCACAGGTAGAGCATCAGAAGGGCGGAGGCGAGGATGAATCCGTACTCCTCGACAAAAAAGGCGTAGGCGTAGTCGCTTTCGGGGTGTATCATCTCCACGCGCATGGCACTTTGTCCCGCACCCTTGCCGATAAGGCCTCCGTCGTGGATGGCGATGAGCGAACGCTCCGTATCCGAGAGGTGCTCGATGGGTTTGGGTTCTTCGTTGGAGGAGAACCAGAAGTCGATCCACGTGCCGACACGCCCCTCGGCGGTCTCGCTTCGACCCAGATTCAGCGACCAGATGAGCAGAACGCCTGCCAGAGCCCATCCGACGAGTTTCATCAATTCGGAGAACCGCACGCGCCCGATCAGCATCATGACCCACGACACGCCGAACAACAGCACCGCCGACGAGGTGTGTGCCGGCAGAATCACGGCACACGAGATGACGATCGGCAGCAGGATCGGACGGGTTCCCTCGCGCCATATTTTACGCTGTGCGGGGTCGCGGAACCATGTCCAGAACTTCCACGAGGGGACGATCCTCAGTGTGTCGATCTTCTTCTGACGGGCGGCCAACTGCCGCGCCATGAACATGATGACGCTCACCTTCAACGCTTCGGATGGTTGCAACTGGATGAATCCCAAGTCGATCCATCGTGCCGCGCCGTTGGTCGAAGTGCCGACGAAATAGACCGCCACCGTACCCAGCAGCGACAGAAGGAAGACCATCGGGGTGAGGAAGTGATAGATGCGGCAGTTGATGCGCTGGACGATCATCATCACGAAGAAACTTCCGAAGATGATCGTGAGTTGCTGCTTTAAGAATTGTGCCGAGGAGGTCGAGGCATAGGACGAGTAGGCCATTTTGGCGGTCGAGGAATAGACGACCAGCACCGAGATGACCATCAGGGCGATGATGATGACCCACAACACGCGGTCGCCCGTGAAGATCGTCCACGGGTGATCAATCGGACGGCGTGCTTTGCGGAGCGTGTCGTAAAGGGTTGTTTTGTTCAGTGTCATCGGCCTCGGTTCGGTTTAGAGGTTTTCCTTAACCCACTTCTTGAACTCTTCGCCGCGGTGTTCGTAACTGTGGAACAGGTCGAAACTTGCGCAGGCAGGCGACAACAGCACCACATCACCCTTGTGCGAGGCCTTGTGAGCGGCCTGCATCGCACCTTCGAAGTTGTCGTAAGCCTCGATGTGGGGGATGACGTCCTTAAATTCGCGGAGGAGTTTTTCGTTGTTCAGACCCATGCAGATGAGCGTGTGTACCTTCTTGCGGGCAAATTCCTTGAGCGGGGTGTAGTCGTTGCCCTTGTCCGTACCGCCGGCAATCCACACCAAGGGGCGCGTCATGCTTTCCAGCGCGTACCATACCGAATCGACGTTGGTCGCTTTCGAGTCGTTGATCCAGAGTACGCCGTCCGCTTCGCGGACAGGCTCCAGACGGTGTTCTACGGGGGCAAAGTCATAGAGCGAACGGGTGATCTGTTCGGGCTCTACGCCTGCGGCAAGGGTTGCCAAGGAGGCTGCCATGGCGTTGTAGGCGTTGTGCAGACCCTTGATCTGCATCTTCGCCATGTCGATCTCGACCGAACGCTTGCCGACCGATGCCGTGAAGTGTCCGTCCAACAGGAAGGCATCGCCCGCACCGCTTGCCACGGCGGCTTTGGCGGCGAAGGGGAGTTGTTTCATGCGGAAATCGTATTGGGGGAACTGCGCCCAGATCGTCTCGTCATCGCCCGAATAGATGAAGTAGTCGTTCGACTTCATGTTCTGCGTGATGCGCATTTTCGAATTGATGTAGTTCTGGAAGCAGTAGTCGTAGCGGTCGAGGTGGTCGGGGGTGATGTTCATCAACAGGCCGATGTTCGCACGGAACTTGTACATGCCGTCCAACTGGAACGAACTCAACTCCAATACATACCAGTCATAATTGCCCGTGGCGACCGAATAGGCGAAACTCTCGCCGATGTTGCCACCCAGAGCCACATTCATGCCCGCATCGCGCATGATCTTGTAGATCAAGGAGGTGGTTGTGGTCTTGCCGTTCGATCCCGTGATGCAGATGGTGCGTGCCTTACCCAGATAGCGGCAGGCAAACTCCATCTCGGAGATGATCGGGATGTGCTTTTCGCGCAACTTGCGCACAATGGGGGCTTTTTCGGGAATGCCCGGTGACTTGATCACTTCGTCGGCACGAAGAATACGCTCCTCCGAGTGACCGCCCTCCTCGTAGGGCACGTGCCATTCGTCCAGACGCTTCTTGAACCGATCGGCAATCCTGCCCGAATCGGACAGAAATACGTCAAACCCTTTTTTCTGAGCCAGAATCGCCGATCCGTAACCGCTGATTCCGCCGCCAAGCACTACAATCGTTTTTTGTTGCATGATTCCAATTTGTTTTGTCCGGGAGTCGGTTGGGGCTCTCGCAATGTCGTTTTATCTGATCTTGAGCGTGATGAGGGTCATGGCCGCCAACAGCAGCGAGATGATCCAGAAACGCAGCACGATCTTGGTTTCAAAGATGTTTTTCTTCTGATAGTGGTGGTGGAGGGGCGACATGAGGAATATGCGCCGTCCTTCGCCGTATTTTCGTTTGGTGTATTTGAAGTAGCTGACCTGAATCATCACCGAGAGGCTCTCCACGAAGAAGATACCGCACAGCAGGGGCAGCAATAACTCTTTGCGCAGACACAGCGCAAAGACGGCGATCACACCGCCGATGGCCAGCGAACCCGTATCGCCCATGAAGATCTGGGCGGGGTAGGAGTTGTACCACAGGAAACCGACCAGCGCACCCATGATGGCGGCGGCCACCACCACCAATTCACCCGCATCGGGAATGTACATGATGTTGAGGTAGTCGGCATAGATGATGTGTCCCGAAAGGTAGGCCAAGACCGCCAATACCATGACGATCGGCACCGAGACACCCGTCACCAGACCGTCCAATCCGTCCGTGAGGTTTGCGCCGTTCGATACGGCCGTCACCACGAGGATCGCCACCAGCACATAGACGATCCACATCGCCTTCTGGTTGCCTCCGGTGAGCCATCCGTAGTCAAATTCGTTGTCCTTGATGAAGGGGATGGTTGTCTTGGTGGTTTTCGTGGGACGCGAGTCGATCACCACATTCTGGTGGAGGTTCACTGCCTCGCCCGTCTTGTCGATGAAGGTGGTTTCGGCCTCGCGGGTGACTTTTTCGCGGACAACGATGTCGGGCGAGAGCCACATCGTCAGTCCCACGATGATGCCCAGTCCGACCTGTCCCACGATTTTGAAACGACCGTTCAGACCCTCCTTGTTGTGGCGGAAGACCTTGATGTAGTCGTCCAGACCGCCGATCAGACCGAGCCAGATGGTCGAGATGATCATCAAAAGGACGTAGGTGTTGGTCAGTTTGCCGAAGAGGAGGGTGGGGACGAGGATCGCCAGAAGGATGATGACACCGCCCATGGTGGGAGTACCCTTCTTCTGCATCTGACCCTCCAGACCGAGGTTGCGGATGGTCTCGCCGATCTGTTTGCGTTGCAGGAAGTCGATGATTCGGCGGCCGAAGATGATCGCAATCAGCAGGGAGATGATGATGGCCGTCGCCGAGCGGAACGAGATGTATTGGAACATACCCGCACCCGGCATGTCGAAAGCCTCATCCAGATATTTGAAAAGATGGTATAACATGTTGCTTGGGGTTTATTTCATTTGAAAACATTTGAGCAGTTCTTCGCGGTCGTCGAAGTGGTGCTTCTCGTCGCCGATGATCTGATAATCCTCGTGACCCTTGCCCGCAACGAGGATCACATCGTTCGGACGCGCCAGCATGACCGCCGTGCGGATGGCTTCGCGGCGGTCGGCAATGCGCAGATAGCGGTCCGTCGGTTTCAATCCGGCGACCATGTCGTCCAAGATGGCTTCGGGGTCTTCGTGGCGGGGGTTGTCCGATGTGAAAACGGCGGTTGAGGCGTGCTGTACGGCGATTTCAGCCATTTCGGGGCGTTTGGTTTTGTCGCGGTTGCCCCCGCAACCGCAAACGACAATGAGTTGCTGATCTTTCTTGCGCAACTCCTCGATCGTTTCGATCACATGCTCCAGCGCATCGGGCGTGTGGGCGTAATCCACCACGGCGGTTTTGCCCTCCTCGGAGCGGATCACCTCGAAACGGCCGCGCACGGCACCCAGCGTGCTCAGGATGCGCAACACCTCTTCGCGGTCGAGTCCCAACTCGCACGCCGCACCGTAAACCACCAGAAGGTTCTCGGCATTGAACCGTCCGACAAGTTTTACCCATAATTCGTTGTCGTTCAGACGCAACAACATGCCGTCGAGGTGCATTTCGAGGATCTTGCAACGGTAGTCGGCCAACTCCTTGAGCGAGGCGGTGCGGATGCGTGCCGCGGTGTTCTGCACCATGACACGGCCGTTGCGGTCGTCGATGTTCACCAGCGCGAACGCCTCCTTCGGCAGATGGTCGAAGAAGAGTTTCTTGGCGCGGATGTATTCGGCGAAGGTTTTGTGGTAATCGAGGTGGTCGTGGGTGATGTTCGAGAACAAACCGCCCGTAAAGCACAGACCGCGCGTGCGCTCCTGCACGATGGCGTGCGACGAACACTCCATGAAACAGAACGTACAACCCTCATCGACCATTTCGCGCATGAGGCTGTTCAGACGGATCGAGTCGGGGGTGGTGTGCGTGGCGGGGATTTCCCGCTCCTCGATCTTATAGACCACCGTTGAGATCAGTCCCGCCTTGCAGCCCATACGGCGTACAAGGTCGTAGAGGAGGGTGACGGTCGTGGTTTTGCCGTTCGTACCCGTGATGCCGACCAACTTCAAATCGCGGCTCGGAAAGTCGTAGAAGGCGGCTGCCATGTCGGCCATGGCACCCTGCGAATCCTTCACCAACACAAACGATACGCCTTCGGGGCGTACTTCGGGCAACTCCTCGCAGACGATCGCCACGGCACCCGCCTCGATGGCCGATGCGATGAAACGGTGACCGTCGCACTGCGTACCGCGCACGGCGAAGAAACAAGAACCTGCGGCCGCCTGACGGGAGTCGTATGTCAATGACGCAACCTCAACTTTTGCGTCGGGATACACCCCCAACGTGGAGGTGCGGGCAATTAAATCCGAAAGTTTTTTCATCTCTATCTGAGGTTTATCTTTATTTTCTGTCCGACCTTTATTTTCTGACGGGCAGCAATACTTTGTGCATAAACTGCGCCCTGTCCCTCGACCTCGACCCTAAGGCCGCGGCTCTCCAACAGGAACAAGGCTTCTTTAAGTCCCATGCCCCGCACATCGGGCACGAGGTTCGGCGAGGGGTCGATCTCCTCGATGTGGAGGAGGCTGTCCTTGCGGACACGAATCCATCCTTTTTCGTTGTCGATGTCCCAGTCGGGCAACAACTCGTCGGCGACTTCGGCGATCTGCTCCCGGTCACCGCCCTTCAAGCGGACGGGGGCATAGCGGTTCTCCTCGGCAAGGGGTGTCTCCTGCGGCTGGTGCATTGCGATGTAATCGACCATGCGTTTCACGACAGGGCCCGCCAGCGGAGCACCGTAATAGGCGTAACCCGACTGACGGCGCGTCAGAATCGAGGTCATCACCGTGTATTTGGGGTTGTCGGCGGGGAAAAAGGCCACCATCGAACCGAGGTACCGGTTGTATTTGCGTCCGTCGGGCGAGGTGTCCTGCGCCGTACCCGTCTTGGCCGCCACCCGCAAAAAGGCGGTGTCGCGGAAAAACCGCGAGGCGGTACCCGTCTTGGCCACCTCTTCGAGGCACTCCTTGACGATCTCCAAAGTCCGATCGGAACAGATCGAACGGCTCAATGTCTTGGGGTCGTATTCGCGCACGGTTTTTCCGTTGCGTTTCAAGGCACGGATCAGCATCGGAGCCATCATCCGTCCGTTGTTGGCAATGGCGTTGTAGAGCGTCAGCATGTGGATCGGAGCCATTGCCACGCGATAGCCGTAGGCCATCTTCACCAACTTGAACGCGGGATCGGGCACTTCCGCCCAACTTCCCTCCGAAACGATCCTCGGAGGGCGTTCGCCCAGCATTTCCAATCCCATCGGGGCGTTCAGACAGAGGTTTTCCGCCAGAAAGTCGGAGTATTGTTTCTTTTTGCCCGTCAGTCCGTAGTGTTCCCATACGGCTTGGGCAAAATAGATGTTCGACGAACCGGCCACGGCACGTTTCAGGGCGATCTTGTGGTCGCCGCGGTGCGAATCGACCACGCGGACACCGCCCACGACCATCGGCTTTCCGTCGTTCGAGTCGTGCTCCTCCAGAGGCGACATCCCCGCATCGTCCAACAACGCAAGCACCGTTGCCAACTTGAAGGTCGATCCCGGATCCATCGTCATCTTCAGTGCGCGGTTCTCGGCCTCGCGGTAAACGCCGTCCTTCATCAGGTCGAGGTTTACCAGTGCGAGCAGTTCGCCCGTTTCGACCTTCATGATCATCGCCGTACCCCACAGAGCCTTCTGACGGATCATCTGCTCGCGCAGGTAGTTGTCCGCCATGACCTGCAATTCGGCATCGAGCGTCGTCTCGATGTCCAATCCGTCCACGGGGTTCTCGATCTCGCCCGCCACACGTCCGAAAAAGTCGTGGGCGATGCGCTGGCGCAGGGCTTTGCCGTTCCTGCCCTCCAATTCTTTGCGGAAGGCATCCTCGATGCCGTAGCCGTGCCCCTCGGTGGCAATCGAACCGATCGTGCGCCGTCCCAATCCCCCGAAGGGATAGATGCGTTCGTCGGTTTCGACCAAGTGATAGACCATGCCCATGTTCCAGTTCAGAAGCGGGTACTCCTTCAGCACCGACCACTCGGCGTAGTTTACCGTGCGGGGGAAGATCTTCACGGGACGATGGTCGCGGAGCGTGTCATAGACCGTGCGGATCTTGTAGGGCTTGCCCGTGATGCGGTCGATGAGTTGTCCGAACCACCCCTCGGAACGCATCGTGGTGTCGGGGTGGGGGTTTACGAGTTTATAGCGGCGTGCATGCTCCTCGCGGAACATTTTGCGGTAGGCACGGGCGGGTTTGTCCTTGAAAAATTTCGCCAGAAGTCCCGCCAGCGAATCGGCCTGCTCGTGGTAGGTTTCGAGCGAGTCGAGTCCCTGCGCCGCAAAATCGAATTCGACCTGATAGCGGAACAGCGACGTGGCGAACGGGACACCGTGACGCGAGAGGATGTTCCCGCGGTGTGCCGAAAGGATCTCCTCGGTGAAGATTTTCGTCGAGACACGCTCCGAATTGGAACGCACCTCGCTGCTTCCCCACTGCACCCAGATCAGCCGTCCGAAGACCACCACGCCGATCAGGACAAAGACCAGATACAGGAAATGCACCCGGAACAGAATGTCTTTTTTTATGTTGGGTTGTTCTTCGTTCATGGTCAGTCGTCGAGTTTGCGGGCTGGGCGTTCGGGCGTGCGCAACGGGATGTTGCGGGCTTCGAGTTCGCGCACGATGGCGGTGTGGGTGGTCTGGTGGAAGCGGCGGCTCTCCATGATGATGGCGCGGGCACGCAGGATGCGCACCTCACGTTCCAGCCGACTGCATTTCACGTCGCACTGCAAGGCCAGAAACATCACGAAGATGCTCACAAAGCACATGGCGGCAATGCCCCACAGGTAGCGGTAATATTTCGAAATATCCTCGCGGATGAGGATCGACCCCGTCAGAAGTTGGCGTGCGGTACTCGCGCGGCGGCGTTTTCGCACTCGCGGCTGATCCTCCTCCAGACGGGTGTCGTTCTTGGGGTCTTTGGGCGTGTCCTCTTCCCTTGGGGCTTCGTCAGTATCCTCTCGGAAGGGGTTTTCGTCCGTATGACGGTGTACTTCGAGACGCACACGGCGTTCGTACTCCGTCTCCTCGCGGGGGGCGGTGTCCGATTCGGGGTTATAGCGGTCGTCCCGATACATGGCTTACAATTTTCCGGCGGCACGCAGACGGGCGGAACGTGAACGCGGATTGCGCTCCAGCTCTTCGTCCGTGGGGGTGACGGCCTTGCGGGTGATGATCTTGAAGGGCGTTTCGGCGCGGCCGAAGAAATCCTTCTCGACTTCGCCCCTGAAATTACCGCTTCGCATGAAATTCTTCACCAGACGATCCTCCAACGAGTGGTAGGAGATCACAACCAGCCTTCCTCCGGGCTTTAACACCTTGAGACTCTGCTCCAAAGCCATCTTCAAGGCCTCCATTTCGCCGTTTACCTCGATGCGGAGTGCCTGAAACAGTTTGGTCAGAAATTTCGACGGATCTTTCTTGGGGGTGCAGGGCGCAACAGCCTCGACAAGTTCCGCCGTGGTTTCGATGGGGGCTTTGGCGCGTGCCTTGACGATGCAGTTGGCGACCTTCCACGGGGTTTCCACCTCGCCCCAATCGCCTAAAATGCGGGTCAGATCCTCCGACGAGTATTCATTGACGATGCGGGCGGCGGTGAGCGATCCGCGCTGATTCATGCGCATGTCGAGCGGGGCATCGCCACGGAACGAAAAACCGCGTTCCACGGCATCGAAGTGGTGTGACGACACACCCAGATCGGCCAGAATGCCGTCCGCTTCGCGCACACCGCGCAGGCGCAGTGCCCCGCGCAGGAAGCGGAAATTGCTCTCCACGTAGGTAAAACGCTCGTCATCGGGGCAGTTCTGGCGGGTATCCCGATCCTGATCGAAACTATATAGATGTCCTTTGGAATCAAGGTCTTGGAGGATGCGGCGGGAGTGTCCTCCGCCACCGAACGTAAGGTCGGCATAGATGCCGTCGGGGCGGATCTCAAGCAGGCCGACCGACTCCTCCAGAAGGACGGGTGTGTGGTATTGCGACATATTCTTTTTTTACATAGGTCTATTTGGGATCAAAGATAACGATTTTTCAAAAAAGAATCCCTATCTTTGTTCAGATATATTTTTTAAGCACCTTTATGCCCGAAATAGATGTTGGAGCCGTCCTCAGGGAAAAGGCTCCCCGATTGGCGCGGTGGGTTCCGCGGTGGGTTGTCAGTTGGCTTCGCCGCACGATCCGCGAACGCGAACTCAACCACATTCTTCAAACCTCCTGGCACCTCGCTCCGCAACCCTTCATCGAGGCCTGTTTTCGGGAGTGGAACATCACCTACGAGACCGAGGGGTTGGATCGCCTGCCACGGGAAGGGCGTTATCTTTTCGTGTCGAATCATCCGTTCGGCGGCATGGACGGCATGATGTTGGCCGACAAGTTGATCGACCGTTTCGGCGATGTGAGGGTGGTGGTGAACGACATCCTGATGCACGTCGAACCCCTGCGTCCGCTGTGGCTTCCCGTAAACAAGCACGGTGTTCAGAGTCAGGCCTATGCGCAACGCATCGAGGAGGCATTCCGAAGCGACAAACCCATCCTCACGTTCCCTGCGGGACTGTGTTCGCGGCGCATCGACGGGCGGGTGCAGGACTTGAAGTGGCGACCCAATTTCCTGAAAAAAGCCTATGCCTCGGATCGCCGGATCGTGCCGGTTTTTGTCGAGGGCGAACTTTCCGATTTCTTCTATCGTGTGGACCGCATCCGCAAGGCGTTGGGCATCCGTTTCAACATCGAGATGTTGTGGCTCCCGGACGAGATGTTCCGTCAGGCGGGCAGACATTTCCGCATCATTGTCGGCGAACCCCTCTCCAAGGAGGAACTCGCCCTCCACGGATCGCTTGCCGGACAACTCGATTTTGTACGGCAAAAGTGCTATGCTTTGGGCGGGCGATTGAAAAAATAGAGGATAAAACGACAAATATTCGCGTAAAAGAGATAACTTTGCTTATTATGCAGTCAGAATCACAACAACCGATCATTCCCCGTGTCGAACGCGAGGCACTCAAAAAAGAACTTGCCGCCGTGCGTAAGGTGCGCGATACGCATAAGGCGGGAAATGAAATTTACCTGTTTTCTGCCACCGAGTGTCCGATGCTGATGCGCGAGGTGGGACGTTTGCGCGAGGAGGCATTCCGCAATGCGGGCGGAGGTACGGGAAAACCGCTTGATGTCGATGAAGAGGATTTGGCGTCGGACGGCTACTTCCAACTCATCGTGTGGGATCCGCAGGCCGAGGAGATCGTCGGCGGTTACCGCTTCATCATCTGCTCGTCGGAGTTTCCCCGACACCTCTCCACGGAGCATTATTTCCACTTCAGCGACCGTTTCCGCAAGAAATACCTCCCCAAAACCATGGAATTGGGACGCTCGTTCGTCCAACATGCCTATCAGGTGCGTCAGAACCCCAAGAGCCTCTTTGCGTTGGACAATCTCTGGGACGGACTGGGAGCCATTCTGGTGCTGAATCCTTCGGTGAAATACCTCTTCGGCAAGGTGACGATGTACACCTCCTACAAGGCGGTGGCACGCAATGCGCTGATCTGGTTCCTGCGTCGTTATTTCCCCGATCGAGAGGGACTTATAACGGGTGTGGAGCCCATTGAGTTGGATTTGGACGACCCCTATTACGAGCAGTTGTTCACGGGGCGCAACTACATGGAGAATTACCGCATCCTGATTCAGAAAATCCGCGAATTTAACGAGAATATCCCGCCGCTGATCAACGCCTACATGAACCTTTCGCCGTCGATGAAGGTGTTCGACACGGTGTGCAATCCCGATTTCGGCGATGTCGAGGAGACGGGTATTCTGATCACCATCTCGGACATCTATCCCGAAAAACGCGACCGCTACACGCGCTGGGAGGGTTGGCAGGCCAACCTGAAACACCGCCGCGAGGAGTTTGCCGACCGTCTGCGGGCGCATCTGGAGCGAATCAAATTACGCAAGGAATAAACCGAAACAATCGTTTTTCGGAATATCATTTGATCGCTCTTTCGGAAATTTGGAACGGGATCTCTCCGAAATGAGTACAAATGGAAGATTTAAGGTCTCTTTCTTGGTGGAAAGAGGCCTTTTTCATACCTTCGTCGCGGTTTTCTAATTCGTATTGAACCGAATAATATTTTTTGGCGGGGAGCGTTCTTTAGAATATTAAATATCTTTTCGCAACGTGAATAAACTTAAATATCCGAAACTTTTCTTCACCGGGCTGCTTTTGACACTCGGTCTTCTGGTGGTGGCGTTGTTGTGCTGGTTCGTCTCGTTTCTTCCGCCCGCAGACGGTCGTTTCTGGGGCATCATAGCCCTTTTGACTCCTTTGATATTGGTTGCAAACGGTTTTGTGCTGGTTTTTTGGCTGTTAAGACGGAGGTGGTGGGTTTCGTTGCTCCCTCTGTTGGCGATTCTTTTCAACGGGGATTACATCCTCTCAAACTTCCAATATACCCGTTCCTCGGATGAAAAACAGGATTTGAGGGTGGCATCGCTCAATGCCTGTTATTTCATGTGGGAAGGTAATAGTCTGATAAATATTGTTGATAAACTTATTCAGGTGTGTAAATATGAGAAGTTCGATGTGCTTTGCCTTCAGGAGTTTAAGGATTGTCAGTGGCTTTGGCGAACTACCGGAGAATGGATATTACAAAGTTTTCGGAATCGAATGGGATATTATACTACAACCGAAGATGGAATTGCGATCATAAGTCGTTTCCCGATTCTTAAATCCGAATACAAAAAATTCGATTCGGGCAACGATTATATGTGGGCGGATATTGTGACACCGAAAGACACTGTCCGTGTCATTACGGTGCATCTGCAAACTTCGGGTGTTTCCCAATTGCGCGGGCAATATCATAAAGAACAAGGAAGTGAGGCTCCAATTCGGAAAATAGTCTCCACGCTGGAAAAAAACAACCGGCTTCGTCGGGAACAGGTTGAAACGATCTGCGAAATGGTGGATTCGAGTCCCTATCCCGTGCTGGTGACGGGTGATTTCAATGATACGCCCGCGTCCTATTCCTATCGCATGATGACAAAACGTCTGCACGATTCGTTCCGCGAGGCGGGTAACGGATTCGGGGCGACTTTCCGTGGAATTTTGGGTGTGTTGCGTATCGACTATGTTTTCTACGATGATTCGTTCCGCTGCGTCCGATTCCGAACATTGGAGGATCGGCTGAGCGACCACAAATTGGTTGCGGCAGATCTCTGTTACAAATAAAACAGGAGGCTTTTCAAAGCCTCCTGTTTTGTGTTCATGGGAACGTCTAATGCGCTTCCAACCAGTTTTTTCCGATGCCTGCATCGGCCGTCAGCGGCACGCGCAGATGCACGGCATTCTCCATCTCTTCGCGCACGATCCGTACGACTTTTTCCTGTTCTTCGACAAGCATATCGACGATCAATTCGTCATGTACCTGAAGAATCACGCGCGAACGGATTCCTTCCTCCTTGAAACGTCGGCTGACATGGATCATTGCCAATTTCATCACATCGGCGGCAGAACCCTGAATCGGGGCATTGACGGCGTTGCGCTCGGCCAGACCGCGGGCAACGGCATTGCGGGAGGTGATGTCCGCGAGGAAACGGCGACGGCCGCAGATGGTCTTCACATAGCCGTCCTGACGCGCCTGATCCACCACGCGATCCATATATTCCTTGACCTTGGGATAGGAGGCGAAGTAATTGTCGATGATCTCCTTGGCCTCCTTTCGGGGGATCTCCAGACGCTGGCTCAGACCGAAGGGCGAGATGCCGTAGATGATGCCGAAATTGGCGGTTTTGGCTTTGCGGCGTTCGTCGGAGGTCACCTCCGAAAGTTCCTTGTGGAACAATCGGGCGGCGGTGGCGGCGTGGATGTCGGCACCGTGTTCGAAGGCGGCAATCAGACCTTCGTCTTCCGACAGATGCGCCATCATGCGCAACTCGACCTGCGAATAGTCGCACGAGAGCAGCAGATGTTTTTCGTCGGAGGGGATGAACGCCTCGCGGATGCGCTTGCCGAGGGCATCACGCACGGGAATGTTCTGAAGGTTGGGATTTGTCGAGGAGAGTCGTCCCGTGGCGGTAACGGCTTGATTGAAAGAAGTGTGGATGCGTCCCGTGGCGGGATTCACCAACAACGGTAACGCTTCGACATAGGTCGAAAGCAGTTTCTTCACCCCGCGATACTCCAAAATCAGGTCGATGATGCGGTGCTTCTTGGCGAACGACTGGAGATACTCTTCGTCCGTGCAATATTGCTTCGTGCGGGTCATTTTGGGCTTTTCGGCGATCTTCATGCGCCCGAAAAGAATCTCGCCCAACTGACGCGGCGAATTGATGTTCAGGGTCGGTTCCTGCGCCTCGTTGCGGATCTCGGTCTCAAGTTCCTCAAGGCGGTGACGCAACTCGACGGCATATTCGTTCAGCGCGGGAATGTCGATCTTGACGCCCGCCGATTCGATGTCCGCCAATACGCCGATCATCGGCTCTTCGATCCCGGTATAGAGGTTCACAAGGTCGGCTTTCTCGATCTCCGGCCATAAAGCCTGCTTCAGACGGAGCGTGATGTCGGCATCTTCGGCGGCATACTCCTTGACGCGCTCCACTTCCACCCGGTCCATCGTGAGTTGGCGTGCACCCTTGCCGATCAGCGTCTCGATCTCAATCGGCTTGTAGTTCAAGTATCTCAACGCCAGTGCGTTCATGTTGTGACGCGATTCGGGATCGAGCAGATAGTGAAGGAGCATCGTGTCGTAAAGACGACCCTTGATTTCGATGCCCGCATGGCGCAACACCATCAGATCGAACTTGATGTTCTGCCCTATCTTGGCGATTGCCTCGTTCTCGAACAACGGACGGATGATCTCGATAAATTCCGCCGTGTTTTCCTTCGTGAAGGAGGCATACCACGCCTTGTGCGGCTCGACGGAGAGCGACAGACCGACCATGCGGTCGTTGTAGATGTCGAATCCCGTGGTTTCGGTGTCGAAGCAGAACTCCTTCTCGTGGTTCAGATGATCAACCACCTTGCGAAGCGCGGCGGCCTCGGTGATCAGCACATATTCGTGCGGGGTGGTCTCTGCCGTGGCGGGCTCTTCCGATTCGGGCGATGCCAGCGAAGCGAAGAGATCCAACTCCACGGATTCTTCAGGCTCTGTATCGGGTGCCGGAGCGGTCTTCTGCGGTGCGGGTTGCGGCTCGGCGGCGGCAAACAGATCGCCCTGTATGCTCGGCAGGGGAGCGGGTTTCGGGGCGGAAGTTTTTGTAGGGGAGGTCATCGGAAGATCGCCCATAAAGGCGCGGAAATCCAATTCGAGGAACAACTCGCGCAATGCCTCCACATCGGGCGAACAGATCGCCAACTGTTTCTCGTCCAACTCGATGGGAACATCCAGCCGGATGGCGGTCAGCGTCTTGGCCAAGCGCAGTTTGTCGTTCCACGAGGCGATGTTCTGCCCCTGCTTACCCTTGATTTCGGAGACATGATCCAAGATATTTTCGACCGTTCCCCATTGCTGTACGAGTTTCGTGGCACTCTTCTCGCCGATGCCCGGCACACCGGGGATGTTGTCGGCGGTATCGCCCCACAAAGCCAGAATGTCGCGCACCAGCACGGGATCGTCGATGCCGTATTTTTCGCGGATGGCATCTCGATCGACAATCTCGATCGAGCCGTCCTGTCCGCGCTGTTTGTAGATCTTGCAGTTGTCGCGCACGAGTTGTCCGTAGTCCTTGTCGGGGGTCACCATAAACACTTCGTAACCCGCCTCCACGCCTTTCTGCGAGAGGGTGCCGATCACATCGTCCGCCTCGAATCCGGGTACCTCAAGGATGGGGATGCGCATCGCTTCGAGGATGCGTTTGATGTAGGGTACAGCCTTCAGAATGTCTTCGGGCGTGGCGGAGCGGTTGGCCTTGTATTCGGGGAAGATCTCGCGGCGGAAACATCCGCCCTTGGGATCGAATGCCACACCCAACAGGTCGGGATGTTCGCGGTGCTGGATGTCGCGCAGGAATTTGACGAACCCGAAAATAGGCGAGGTGTTCAGTCCCTCGCGGTTGCGCATCGGGCGCGTCAAAAACGCATAGTAGTATTTGAAAATCAATGCGTAAGCATCGACCAAAAATAATCGTTTCATGGGATTTTCGGGGTTGGGGAAGTTACCTGTTCCACGTGGAACTTACTCGTTGTCCTCGGCGAACCATTCGGCGTAGGAGGTTGCGGTTTCGTGCAGACGCAGGGCTTGGAGCGTGATGCCTTCGGGAAGACGAGCCTGAATCTGACGGGCGAAATCGGGCAACATGTTTTCGCATGTGGGGCGGTAATTCACCGTGATGACGTTGTTGAAGCGTTTGCGGAGCATTTCGCGCAGGGATTCGTCTTCGGGGGTGTCCTGAAGCACGAGCGAGTGGTCGTAACGCGAGACGACCACTTCGTTCACCACTTTTTTCAGGATGCCGAAGTCGATGACCATCCCGCATTTGGGGTCATCCGCACAGGTGGAGGGACTTCCTTTGACCGTCACAAACAGGCGGTAGGAGTGTCCGTGTATTTCGCGGCAAGGGCCGTCGTAACCGTTCAGGGCGTGTGCCGCCTCGAACGAAAATTCTTTTGTAAGTCTGATTACTGCCATAATGCAACAAAGATACGAAAAACCCGACAGAATCGTATCGCGTTCCCCGAAAAAACGGGTGGCCTGCCCGAAAGCCGACTGACTGCAACAGGAAAAACGAGGAAAGATTTTCTCTCGCGGGGTGACGGGTCGGATGCTTCGCCGTTTGGGGCGGTGTGAGCGGAAATAGAAAATCCGACCCCTTGAGGATCGGATTTTCAGAGTATTGATGTGCGACAATTATTCGATGCCGCGCAGGTGTTTTTCCCAGTTCCATGCCGATTCGAGCGTCTCGTCCAACGTGCGTTCCGCCTTCCAGCCGAGGATGGTGTTGGCACGGGTGGGATCTGCCCAGATGGCGATGATGTCGCCCTCGCGGCGGGGAGCGATCTTGTAGTTGAGTTTCAGGTGGTTTACCTGCTGGAATTTGTTTACCAGTTCGAGTACCGAAACACCGCGTCCCGTACCGATGTTGAATACCTCGAAATTCGCCTCCGACTTGCCTTGCGTCATGCGGTTGATGGCGGCCACGTGAGCCTTCGCCAAATCCACCACGTCGATGTAGTCGCGGATGCACGATCCGTCGGGTGTGGGATAGTCGTCTCCGAAGATCGACAGACACTCGCGGATGCCGGCGGCGGTCTGCGTCACGTAAGGCACGAGGTTCTGGGGAACACCGCGGGGCAATTCGCCGATGAGAGCCGAGGGGTGTGCGCCGATGGGGTTGAAGTAGCGCAGGGCGATGGTCTTCATGTCGGTGTAGGCCTTCATCGCATCGCGCAGAATATCCTCCGAGATCTTCTTGGTGTTGCCGTAGGGCGAGGTGGCTTCCTGACGGGGCGTCTGCTCGGTCACGGGCTGCTTCTTGGGTTCGCCGTAAACCGTACACGACGACGAGAACACCAAGTTCGGACGGTTGAACTCGTGCATCAGGTCGATCAGATTCATGAGCGAAGTGAGGTTGTTGCGGTAGTAGAGCATCGGCTTCTGCACGGACTCGCCCACGGCCTTCGATGCGGCGAAGTGGATGGCCGAATTGAACTCGTACTTCTCGAACACCTTGCGGAATGTCTCGCGGTCGCAGCAGTCGGCTTCGATCAGCGGAATTTCCGCACCCGTAATCCGGCGAACATGGTCGATGGCCGAAGGTTCGCTGTTCGAGAAATTATCCACGACAACAACGTCATAGCCGGCCTGAATCAATTCCACGCAGGTGTGCGAACCGATGTATCCGGCACCTCCGCAGACTAAAACGCACTCTTTTTTCATGATTTGAGGTTTTGTGTGATTTATTTTCAGGCAAAAATAAGGATTATTTCCCGAAAATTCTTATATTTACCGACAAATGTAACCCCGAATTTTCGGGGGTGGCATCTTCTCGATAATATAGGTATGAGGCGGCCTTTCCCGCTGCGGCTTCAAAAAACAGGCGCAAAAGCGAAAAAAACGCAAAAAGATGACAATCAGTCGAAAAATGTTATATCTTTGCTAATGATTTGAAACTTATACAGCCAATACATCTTAAAATTATCAATATTATGTACGGAAAAATCAAAGAGCATTTGCAGCACGAACTCGAAGAGTTGAAGGCTGCCGGTCTTTACAAGACAGAGCGTGTCATCGAATCGCCCCAGCGCGCCGAGATCACGGTCAAGGGTGCACCGGTTCTGAACTTCTGCGCCAACAACTATCTGGGTCTGTCGGACAACAAACGTCTGATCGAGGCCGGTAAGAAGGCTATGGACGAGCGCGGTTTCGGTATGTCGTCGGTACGTTTCATCTGCGGTTGTCAGGATCTGCACAAGCAGTTGGAGAAGGCCATCGCCGATTACTTCGGTACGGAGGACACCATCCTCTACGCTGCCTGCTTCGACGCCAACGGTGGTGTGTTCGAGCCTTTGTTCACCGATCAGGATGCCATCATCTCCGACTCGTTGAACCACGCTTCGATCATCGACGGTGTACGTTTGTGCAAGGCTGTTCGTTACCGCTACGCCAACGCCGACATGGCTGACCTTGAGGAGAAACTCAAAGAGGCTCAGGCTCAGCGTTTCCGCATCATCTGCACCGACGGTGTATTCTCGATGGACGGTAATGCCGCTCCGCTGGACAAGATCTGCGAGTTGGCCGAAAAATACGATGCACTCGTGATGGTTGATGAGTGTCACTCGGCAGGTGTTCTGGGCAAGACCGGCCGCGGTATCACCGAGTTGTACAACCTGCGCGGTAAGGTCGATATCCTGACCGGTACGTTGGGTAAGGCATTTGGTGGTGCAGTAGGTGGTTACACCACGGGTCGTAAGGAGATCATCGACATGCTGCGTCAGCGTTCGCGTCCCTACCTGTTCTCGAACTCGCTGCCTCCCGTTGTCGTAGGTGCTTCGATCGAGATGTTCAAGATGCTGGGCGAGAGCAACGAAATTCACGACCGTCTGGTTGCCAACGTGGAGCACTTCCGCAAGGGCATGATGGCCGCAGGTTTCGACATCAAACCCACCCAGTCGGCTATCTGCGCCGTAATGCTCTACGATGCCAAGTTGTCGCAGGACTTCGCCGCACGTCTGCAGGACGAGGGTATCTTCGTAACCGGTTTCTACTACCCCGTTGTACCGAAAGGACAGGCACGTATCCGTGTTCAGGTATCGGCAGGTCACACCACCGAGCAACTTGACCGTTGTATCGCAGCCTTCGTAAAGGTCGGCAAGGAGTTGAACGTGATTAAATAAGGAGGCTGGTAGCCATGCCGAAGACCAATTTGGATGCCATTGACCGCAAGATTCTGAAGTACTTGATTCGGAATGCGCGTATGCCTTTTCTGGAGATCGCACGCGAGTGCGGTATTTCGGGGGCGGCCATTCATCAACGTATTCGCAAACTTGACGAGGCAGGTGTGATTTTGGGCAGCCGCCTGATTGTCGATCCCAAGATGATGGGTTTTGACATCTGTGCGCACATCAACATCACGCTGACCAATCCCCAGTTGTTGCACGAAACGGTGGAACATCTGAAGGAGATTCCCGAAGTCGTCGAATGTCACATCATTACGGGTAAGGGAAACATTCTGGTCAAGTTGTATTGTGTGGACAATGAACATCTGATGCGTACGATTTTCGATCGTATTCTGCGTATCCCCGGTGTTTCGGCTACGGAAACCAATATCTCGCTGCTCGAAGCATTCTCCCGTCAGGTGAATGTCGATTTCATCGAGTAGGCGCGATTCCTTTCCAAATAGAAAAGGAGCAATCCGATTGCGGGTTGCTCCTTTTTTTGTGGATATCAAGCCTGTAATTTACGATTTAAGACAAATCGACGATAATTTACGAAAATTTGATGGGGGGGGTAGAAAAAGATGCTATATTTGCGCAAAACCTTAAAAACACAGTTCCTATGAAACCAATTTTTTACAAACTTTTCGGACTGCTTGCGTTCTGCACCCTGCTTTTTGCGGGCTGTTCCGACGATGAGGAAGGAAACGATGCTCCGATGCACCTGTCCCCCCAAACCGTAAATTGTCCCCGTGAGGGTGGCGAATGGGTCTTTACGGCCGCCATCCCGTTTGATCAGATGGTGAACGTGAGCATCAATCAGGTCCCGAAATTCGGCCACGGCGGAAGCGCAGGCAACTATGAGAACGAACCCGTCTATGAGGATGAGGATCTGAGGTTCGAGATCGGGGAGGGGAACCAAAAGATCCGCGTGAAGGTTTTTGAAAACAAAACTGGTGAGAAACGTCTTTTCCAATTCACGTTCCGCCGCATCGACTACTACGAATATGTTTCGATCAGACAGGAATAAATAAAAAGAGCCTTGATCCGTTAGGGTCAAGGCTCTTTTTGTGTATAAAGCGGTTTAGCGCGAGGCGCACAGCGACGAGGGGGTTACGCCCATCGAATCCTTTGCCCAGTCGCCCTTGGCACGCAGTACCTGCTCGACGATGTCGCGCACGGCACCCTGTCCGCCGTTGTACTCCGACACGTAACGCGAGGCCTCGATGACCTCCATGGCGGCATCGGCCGGACACACGGGAATGCCCACGGCACGCATACACTCCAGATCGGGAATGTCGTCACCCATATAGATGGCGTTTTCGGCGTTGATGCCGTTTTTGGCGAAGTATTCCCGCATGGTGGTGATCTTGTCCATGCAATCGGTGAAGTAGTCGCGGATGCCGAGCATTTCGAGACGGTGTTCGAGGTTGCGACCGCGACCGCCCGTGATGATGCAGATCTTGTAGCCGTGCTTTACGGCGTAGGCCAGCGCGTAGCCGTCCTTGGCATTGTAGCGGCGGATGAAATCACCCTCCAAGGTGGGGATGATGCCTCCGTCGGTCATCACTCCGTCCACATCGAATACGAACGCTTCGCAGCGTGCTATATCTTCTTTGAAATTTCCCATATATTTTGACTTGTTTTGATGTATATCTCTTTGATGTTCGGATCGTCGATCAACTCCAGATGACGCTCCATCGACCCCCGATCGCCTCGGACGGCGGGGCCCGTCTGTACCTTGACGGGTGATTCCGCATCGCAGGCTTTGGCGGCGGTCTCGCGGATGATGGGCTTCAGAAGGTCGAAATCCAACCCCGCCGAACGCATCACCTCTTCGCCGAGGGCGAACATGTGGTTGGCGAAATTGTTGGCAAAAACCCCCGCCAGATGGATCTTCCGACGGCGTTCGCCCGAAGCATGGGTCACTGAAAGCGAAATGCGGCGGGCAAATTCCGCGATGCACCGTTCGACCTCTTCGGTATTGCCCTCCGTGAAGATCGGAATTTCCCGAAAATCGACCCGCCGACCCTTCGTGAAGGTCTGCAAGGGGTAGAACACGGCGCGACGCGGATGTGTTTTGAGGGCGTCGATGCTGACGCAACCCGCCGTGTGTGCCACGATTCGATCCGCGGAAAGGTGCAACCCCCCGGCAACCTCTTCGACTGCACGGTCACTGACCGAAATCAGATACAGATCGGCTTCGGGGGCATCTTCCGCCTTGGGATACCACGTGGAGCGGGCAAGCGAGGCAACCTTGCGACCGCGCTCCTCGTTACGCGAAATGATGGCAACGGGCGAAAGATCGTTTGCGGCGAGTGCCGTGGCGAGTGCCTCGGCCAGATTGCCGCTTCCGAGGATGGCGACCCGTTCTATTTTGGCGTTTGTTTCCATTTTGAGGCTAAATTAAATCGGTCACATGGATGAATTTGTGCTTGTTCACATACTCTTCGTCCATGTGGTTCAACACCTCGTCGATCCGTTTCAGGTCGTGCGTTGCGGGGAGTCGGAACTGACCGCCACACTCCTCCACCGCCTGAATGATGCCGTAGAAGGTCATCTGCGAGATTTCGTAGGCGGGCGTGTAACTCACTTCGTGTTGCGAGTTGTTGTCCGAAACGGCAATCAGCTGCTTGGCTTCGACAAGTTGGTACAGCACATCGTTTACGATACGGGTGGGGAGTTTCAATTCGCGGCGAATCTCCTCGGCAGGCAGTGCACCGCCCCGATTGCGGAAATTACGCACCACGACCAGCATCACCGCCAGAATGATCCTGCGGCGCATGTTGTGGCTGACGAGCAGCGATTCCCGCTCGGCATCGAAACGCGAAATATTCTGATAGGCAAACGAAAGTTCCGCACCGAACAAGAGGATCTGCCACGAGGTCTGCATCCAGACCAGCAACAGGGGCAGGGCAACGAAACTGCCGTAGATGGCGTTGTAGGAGGTCATCCACTGCTGTAAGTAGATGTAACCCCACTGGAACAGGAGGAAGAGCGTACCCGTGAAGATCCCCGCACGGAAGGCACTTCCGAAATTGACTTTCGTACTCGGAATGATGACGTACATCAGGGTGAACATGAACCATACGACGATCAGCGAGATGAGTTTCGAGAGCAGCATGTAGTACCAGCTGTCGTCAAATCCCAGAAGACGCTGTGCGAAGTTGCCGACGGCGTTTGCCGTGATCCACAGGATGGGGACGATGAACAGGATGGCGATGTAGTCGGTGTATTGGCGAGCCATGCTGCGGCGGATTTTCACCTCCCAGATGGCGTTGAAGGCACTTTCGATGGACGACAACACGCGGATCACCGCCCACAACAGGGTGATCAGTGCCACCGTGGCAACCAGTCCTCCGCGGGTGCGGGCAATGGCTTTCTCGGCGAAATCCAACAGATATTGCGCCGTTTCGGGGTTGTTGGGGAAGAGGTCGTAGAGGCTCTCGGTGAGGGTGTCGGCCAGTCCGAATCCCTTGACGATGGCGAAGGCCACGGCAATGATCGGGACGAGCGACATGAGGGTGTAGAAGGTGAGGGCGGCCGAGCGTACCATCGTGCCGTGTTCCATCACACCGCGTGCCGTGTAGAACACCAACTTGTATTGGCGGACAAACCATCGGCTGAAAGGCGAATGGAGGTCGTCCTCGTCATATTTGAAGATGGTCTCGGTGAAATAGGTGGGTATCTCCTTGATTTTCATCTTGTCGTGAATTTTAGAGGGGCGGATGTCGTGCCGCGAAAACGACATGTTCCGTCTGCAAAACTAACTATTTTAGACGGATAACCCAATGTTTGTCTTCGATTTTCGTCATGGCGAGGCGGATTTCGCTGCCCGCACGGCATCCCGCACGGCGTATCACCTCCTCGATGCGGAACGGGAAATCGCGCTTGAAGATCTCCACGCCGCGACCCTTCAAGGTGCGTTTCAGTTGTTTGGGATCGTAGGGTTCTATTTTTTCGATCTCGAAGACGCGTCCCATGACTTCCGTGGGACGCTCTGCCGAAAATCCGAATCCGTTTTCCGACCAGATGTCTGCCCAGCCTTCGAGGTGCAGGCGTGCCAACCTCGCTTTCTGAAGCGCAACATCGGGAATCGTGAGCCAGTGATATGCCTTCGCCGAGAATTTCGGGGGACGGGCAGGCGGAAGATGATCCGCAGGAGCAGAAAAACGACCGATGCCGATGGCGGTGGCGGTGATCTCGGAGTGCTTCGCGCCGTCCAAAAGAATCATCACCTCCTTGCATTCGTCGTTCAGCGATACGACTTCGACCCGACACGCGCCGAACAACCGCCTCGGTTCGTCAATGTCGAACAGCGGGGAGTTTTTGATGCAGATCTTCGGGGCAAGGGTCTTCAGACGGGGCATCAGGGCAATCATGTCGGGCGAACAATCCTCCAGGCGGACGAGTTTTTCGCCCCGCTCCGAACGGCGGTCGGGATCGGCATAGATCCAGTCGAACTGCTCCTTGCAGGAGGCGACATACTCTTCTGCCGAACAATTCACCACCCCGATGTTCTTTGCTTCGAGCCGCCTGAAATTCTCGCGGGCAATTTCCGCCAACAGAGGATCCCGCTCCAAGGTAACGACTTCTCGGAAATGACGGCTCAGATACCACGCATCAACCCCCAATCCGCACGTGAGATCCAACACACGATCGCCCTCCAGCGGTTTGTGGGCGGCACATTGCTCGCTCGACGACTGCTCGAACGCAAGCGACGGGATGATGCACCACGCGGCGGCATAGGAGGGGAGTTTCGATTGGGCGCGACGCAGGTATTTGACCTGTGTGGCGACAAGACGCGGTTCGGGGATACGGCTGTCGAGTGCCACCGCCACGGGGTCGCGGTCGATGGAGGTGCGTATGGCCTGCTGCACGTCGGGCATCAGCAAACGTCGTAATTCTTCTTTTGAGATGGTTGTCATGAGTGCAAAGGTAGTGCTTTTTTGCGATCCGCGAACCATAAGACGAGGGTTATTCCCGCGAAAAACAGATAGATCAACAGGGTTGCAGTGGCCGAAATCGAGTAGGAAAGGCATCCCCACTCCGCTGCGGAGGTGATTCGGGCAAGCCGACACAGAAGGTCGGTCGCAAGGGCAATCGGGAAGGCGAAGACCTCGGCCAAAAATGCGGGCATCACCAGCCACAGTGTCCCCGCCGCCACAATGACCATACCCAGTAGGATCGCCACGGGATTCAACACCAACCCCAACAGCGGAATCTGCCCGAACGTGTGACTGACGAGGGGCGCGGTGGCAACTCCCGCCACCAGCGAAATGATCCATGCCTGAAGAAGACGGTCGATCCAGACGTTGCGGGTGCGTACACGGCGACAGAGGGGGATGCCCCATACGACAATTGCCGCCACCGCCAGAAACGACAATTGGAAACTGATGTCGCCGATCCATGCGGGACACCACAGAAGCATCAGGAAAGCCGCTCCCGACAAGGCATTGATCGTCAGGTATTCCGACCCGCGGAACAGACAGAACTGCAACAGCGAATACATGATGCCCGCACGGATGACGCTCGGCGCACAACCTGTTGCCGCCACATAACACCACACCACGGCGATCGAGATCAGGTTGCGGAGCAGATGCCCGTACCGCAAAAGGGGCATCCACCACAACAGCAGATTGACCATGAGAAAGACCATGCCCGTGTGCAGTCCCGATACGGACAGCAGATGGGCAAATCCGCTATGCGAGAATGCCGTGCGAAGTTCTCCGCTTAAAAGACTCCGATCTCCTGCCACCATGGCACGGATCACGCTCTCGGTTTCGCCCTTGGTGCGCAGTTCGCGGATCTTTTCGACTGCCCGTACATGGAGCGAAGGACTCTTTGCGGGAGTGCGCTCCGCGATCGAAGTACCCGCCACAAAGACGCTTCCCGTATAACCGCGCCGTTGCATGAGATCAAGATACGACGCATGGCGACTTTTCAAGGAACGGATGCGGCTGCGACACACGATCCGCTCCTCGGGCATGAATTGTAGCGTCGAATCGCCCCACACCATAAGGCGTTCCGAGGCGGTCTGCCATGTGGCGCGAGGATCGTCCCGCCACGCCTCCAATACGGCCGAGGCCTTGTTTTCGGTGGGTATGGATTTAATTCTTAGGGCAAGTTCGAGGTTTGTTCCACGTGGAACTTGAGGTCGGGGTTTGTCGAGTTGGGCTACGGCGAATCCCGCCAAAACGAGCATCAGAAAAGTTGCCGCACGGCTCTGCATCCAAAGGGCAATGACACCCGAAAGGATGATCCCCACAGCGAGAAATCCCCATGGCAGAGTGCCTGCTTCGGACAGGAGGATGCCTCCTATGAAAGGCACAAGGAGGCGGAGCATCGGGACGGGTATTCGGGGTGTGGTGCGCATCGAGGGTAAAGATACAAAAAAACCGCTTCCCCAAAAAGGAGAAGCGGTCGGAAGGATCATTTTTTCGGAAAAAGATCCTCGTCGGCATGGCGGCGGGCGTATTGGCGGAGTTGGAGGAATACGGGGGCGTCGGAGAGTTCGGCGGCATTTTCGAGGAACGACCACAACTCCACACCGCAGATGAATCCCGTGAAGATCCGCGACAGGGGGATGTGCATGAAGTCGAGGATGCAGTGTTCCAACAACCGGCCGAGGATGATGCACAGAAGTGCCATCAGCAGTTTGAGGACGGTATTCCAAGCCTTGCGGCTCTGGAATCGCCACGTCTTGCCGCGGCGGTGCGTTCCGGCGCGGTCGGCCGCCACACCCGTCAGAAAATCGACCCCGATAAAGACTACCGTCGAGATGATCAGCGGGCTGACAGGGGCAAAAACGGCGAGGATCGAGGCGGCGATGCCGCTAAAGAATCTGTATAAGGTTTCCATCGGTCGAACAGCGGTTTAAGGGGTTATATGCAGGGTTGTATTCGGGGTAACGCTCCGTGTTGCGGTTCAGATGAACGGTCAGACGGCGCATCAGAAGCGATGCCTGTCGGCGGAGCGATGCCCTGAGGGCGTGGAGTGCAGTCTCCGTGGGCTTGTCGCGCGGGGCAGTCGTGCCGACCGAGGTGGTTCGGACGTTCAGACGACCCTGAATCAGAAGACGGGTGTGCAAGGCGAGTGCGGGGGCGATGTATTCGCCGACAAGTTCCGTGTAGAGGCCTTTGCGGAGGGCATCGTACAACGGACGGCCGATGACGGGGACAAGACGTCCCTCCTCGGCGGAGAGGATGTCCTCTTTGAGAACGGCATCGGGTGAAAGGATCTCGTCCGCGGAGAATGCCTTCGAGATGACCTCCGCGGGGGTGATGAGTGTTCGTGACATGGTTTTTGGGGGTTTTAGTCGATGTGGCGGATGTTGTATTTCGTGATCTCGGAGAGATACTTCTGCTGGCGCGCATCCTGTGGGTCGTAATCCAGTCCGTCGGCCTTGCGTGCCTCCCAGATCTTCATGTAGATGGGTTTCGAGCGGGTGGGCGGACGGTTGATGACTTCCATCGTGGAGCAGTCCGTGCGGAGGATGTTGCGGAGGAGTTCGCGGATCGGGTCGAGCAACTCTTCCTGTTCAACGAGGAAGAATATTAACAGCCAATACACAGGCTAAATAACTAAAAACCAACGCGATAAGCAAAGATAATTTGTTTGTCGCGTTGGTTTTTTATGGTCTCAAATGGTGCGGTTTGTTTGTCTAAATTACGGTTTTTTCCCTCAAAACAGGAGTTTGTTTGTCTAAAATACATTACCTTTGTTTCTCCTCGGGAATATTAAAAAAGGAGGAGAAAAGCGTATGGGAAGACCTAAGAGACTATATCCACTTGGCAGATACAGGCTCCGTGTTCCAAAAGATGTGGAGACGGACAAAGCTTACCCTGTGGTTTTGGAATATACATGGAACAGGGAGATTATCCGCAAAACGACAAATGTCTTTGCAAAAATTGCTGACTGGAATCAGAACGGCAATCAAGGACGTGGCGAATTGCGAGTCAGTTACGGCAGCGAGTATAAACGTCTTAACCAGCTTCTGCTGGCCCGTGTTGAGCGGATTGACAGCCTGCTGGCGGAGTACAATGAGAGGAATCCGAATCAGATTACAGCCGAAGTTGTGGCAGGCTTCCTTGCGGACAAGCCGCTTGCACGACGAGACCAGGGAAAGGATTTTGTGGAATTTACTTTGGAGCGCCTTTCCTCCGACTACTCACGAAACAGAATCGGTCGGAGCCGTTACGAAAACGGCAAGAGTTGCATGAATATCTTCCAGACCTTTCTAAGGGCAACCAAACAGGGTTCCTATCGGCCCGATGCAATCTATATAGGCGATATGACTCCGGAGTTGCTGGATAGCTATATTACATGGCGTAAGGAGGTCAAGTTGAACAGTGATGCGACCATCAACCACGCATTGACACCGATATTGAAAGCTTGTGCCTACGCAAGTGAGATGGGCATGATGGAACCTGCTGTCAATGCAAGAATACAGGATATGCGTATCGTGTCAAAAGTTTCGCTTTCGGAAGAGGAGTCTGAATTTGATGGCAAAAGTCTGTCCAAAGAGCAAATGTTATCTCTTCTTGAATATTACAAAACGTGTACCGAACCGCGCCGCAAGGAGTTTTTGGAGATGTTCTTATTTGCGTTCCATGCCTGCGGACTCCGCGTGGTCGATGTAATGACCCTGCAATGGAAACATATTGACTTTTCCCGAAAAGAGTTGCGGAAGATTATGATCAAGACGAACAAGCGCCATGTGATTCCCCTTACGGAACCAGCCTTGAATATTCTGCACCGTTGGCAGGAGAAGCGTGCCGAATGCCGGTATGTATTCAACCTGGTAAAGGATGATTTGGATCTGGATGACGCAGAGGCACTATACAAGGCACGTAACAATGCAACGAAATGCATCAATCAGTCGCTGGCGGTTGTTGGAGAACAGACCGGACTTCCGTTTACCCTCTCAATGCATGTGGCCCGGCATTCGTTTGCGGTCTTTGCACTGAACAAGGGACTTTCCATGTCGGTTGTCAGCCGTTTGCTCGGTCATGGAAGTACGGATGTCACTGAAAAAGTATATGCCCGCTTCCTGCCGGAAACGCTGTCGGCGGAAGTGGCTCGTCTGAAAGAGGATTTTGCATCTCTGGAAATTGTCTGATAATTATAGATGGCTATCACAAACAATCATTAATTTTGCATCTAAAATTAATTTGATATGACTATTACGAAGATATTCCTATTGCTAATGTGCGCATTTGTTCTGATATTGCTGCTTTCTGCCATTTTTAATAAGCACCATAGGATAATCATGTGGTCTGCCGCAATAGTATTTTTTATAGGAACTCTGCTCCTTATAGGTCTTGGGATAATTGATCCGGTAAAGGACAACCATCCTGACCCTGTAGTAATAACAGGCATCTTCACCGCCCTTGTCTTATCGGGGCTATTTGCATACGGAGCGGAACTGTTACACACCAAACTTAAGGAAAAGAATCGGCAAGCCGTTCAAACCATAGATAATCAGCCAGAATGTCCGGATTCCAGAAAAGGGGTTGTATTGTCGGGAAGACTTGACACTTCACTTGCCCGGACAATCTTTGCCAAAGCAATAGAAGCCGGATATATTGAAGAGGTCGGTTCACATTATAGCTGGAAAGGGACAAAGGCTCTTCTTGCCTATATGTGTGGTCGAATATATTGCGGCGATTATCCTGAATATTCCAAATACGAACAGAAGACTTTTTGGGAGTTCGGCAACGGACTCTTCCCCGATGTCGAACTTAACGCACTATTTGAACAGACCGGTATCGGACAATCCCGGCAAAACAGGAGGGATATGCCCGTTCCAAATAATGCCGGAGAAATCGACAAGTTTTTTCAAAAGTAACAAAAAACGAAGAGTATTATCTTCGGGCCTGGCAGGTCTTACTTAAGGCCTGTTATGCCTTTCGTGTTGTTTCATCTGGCAATCTTCGATTTTCCCGATTTTATTTTTCTCTTTTTTTATTATTGACAATCAGATAGTTACACACGAAGTTATGACAGAATCATAACTTTCCATAACACCTGTCATAACATCAGATAATTTCTTATAACTCATTAGTTACCAGTCATTTCATACATTCGTGCCGTGATTCTGGTACGATGTGCACAATCGTACCGTATCGTATAACCAGGCTGAAGGTCTGAGTGTGCATCAAGACTGTTCGGCCATAATCTGGAAAATTTATGGCAAAGAACACGAATGTAAAAACGCTATGCGATCGGGAACTGCTTGAAAAGATTCTCGGCATAGTAGAGAGACAGGAGAAACTGCCGCCTCCGGCTTATGGAGGCGGCCACCGTCTCTATGACAACAAGTCTTTGATGGAGAAACTGAACATCAAGGAGAAGTATCTGAAAAAACTGAGGGACAACGGCTATCTCGGCTACTCGCGTGAAGGTGACAAATACTGGTACACGCAAGAAGACGTGGACCGCTTTCTGCGTCGTTTCCATTATGAAGCTTTCGCTATTGGCGATGAACTTCCAAAACAGGAAGGAGGTGGTTATGTTTGATACTCTTCATTTGACCAACATGCTCCGTTTGGAAGTGGAAAGTATTCCGGAAACAGGTCTTCCATTGGATGCCTTTCCGGACAAAATACAGGAGATTATCCTCAACCTTTCTAGATACGAAAATTTTAATGTGGAATATACTGCGTCTATTATTCTGTCTGCCGTTGCTACTGCAATAGGTAATTCTTGTCATATCCGTATAAAGGGAGAGTGGAAGACTTGCCCATCCCTTTATATGATGCTGGTCGGACGTCCCGGGCTCGGAAAGACTCCTCCCCTCGGTTTCATATATAAGCCGATTAATGAGTATGACGACCGGCTACTGGAGAAATATAATGAGGAATGTGACGAATACGAAAGAGCTTTATCGGCCAGCAAACATGGAAATGACGAAGAACAGCAGTTGGTTAGGAAACCGAACTTTATAACAACCGTCATTTATGATTCCACTCCTGAAGCTATGATGAATATTCATCAGTATAATAGGCGTGGGATAACATTGGTAGTTGATGAAATTCTGGCATTGTTCAATTCCGTCAAAAGATACAACAGCAAGAACAACCTCATTGAAGATCTACTGACAGCTTATAGCGGACAGCCTTTGAAAGTTGTCCGAAAGTCGGAATCACGTCCGGTCATCATCAAGAATCCTTGTATAAGCGTTATCGGTTCAGTACAGACAAATATGCTGCAGGAGGTCTTCCGTCAGGAATTCCTCGCCAACGGATTGCTTGACCGCTTTCTGTTTGTCTATCCCAAAAACAGGAAGATATCCGGATGGAGACGGGAAGAAAGAAATGCACTCCGTCCTGACATCATGAATCAATGGAGGACTATAATCAACAAGGTTTTCAGTATTCCCTGTATACTTGATGACAAAGGAACAACGGTAAATCCACGTATCCTTACCATGTTTGACGATGCGGAAGAATGCTTTTATGAATGGTACAATCGAATTATCGATGCGGTAAATGCCATTGAAGACGATGCCGATGTTGAAAGTCGCAAAATGAAACTCAACGGGCATGCAGCACGTCTTGCTCTGTTGTTTCAGGTTATGAAATGGGCTACTGATAGCGGTGATATGCAATATGTCGAGCGGGATTCCGTAGAATCGGCAATCCGTATGATTGATTATTATGAGGAAACATACCAAAGAATCCAGGAAACCATTGTCATAAACAGTATCGGCGAAACGAAGGAAGCGTGGCTCTCCCTGCTCGGAGAGAGATTTACTTCCGGCGATGCCGTTATTGCCGGAAGAAAAGTGGATATGTCGCGACGTACCGTCTATTATGCGCTTGACCAATTATGCCGGCTTCAGCACCCTCTTATAGAAAAACTTCAGCATGGAGTTTACCGCAAACTTATGACTGAAAACACGGATGCACCTTGCACTATTGCACTTTCATCCGGCAAAGAGACCGTGCAATCTTCTCAAAGTGCAAAAGTGCACAGTGCAACCACACTAAAATCTGAAAGCCATGAGTGAATACAGATTCCATCTGCAGAAATACCGCCCCGGAAGCAAGACCACTTGTCCGAGCTGCAGTAAAAGCCGATGTTTTGTCAGATATATTGATGAACAGGGAAGCATTGGCTTCCCCCCTACTGTCGGCAAGTGTGATCATGAGAACAGTTGCGGCTACCACTATACACCCAAGGAATACTTCAGGGATAATCCTGATGTGTTGGAAATGGAGGAGGGAAACGGCAAGTCACTTCTTTCTGCCCCTTATAAGCCGGCAGACAAAACTCCGGCTTGTATTGTCCCTTCGTATATTCCGTCATCTTATGTATTGAGGAGTCTGTCGCATTATTCAATCAACCCCTTATATCAGTATCTCCGTCTTGTATTTGGCGAAGATGAGACAAACAGGTTGTTCGAAATGTATCGCATAGGGACATCTTCAAAATGGGGAGGTGCAGCGGTTTTCTGGCAGACAGATATAAACGGGATGGTAAGGACCGGAAAGGTAATGTGCTACAATGCCGAGACAGGTCATCGGGTCAAAGAGCCTCAGGCTCGTGTCAGCTGGGCACACGCAGAATTGAAGTTGCAGGATTTCCATTTGAAGCAGTGTCTGTTTGGGGAACATCTGCTGAAAAACGCATCGTCTCCGGTAATGCTGGTCGAAAGTGAAAAGACCGCTGTTGTCATGACTCATTTTATTCCCGATTATACATGGTTGGCAACAGGCGGAAAGAACGGCTGTTTCAACAGTGAAGTCATGCAGGTTCTCAAAGGCAGGGAGGTTACGCTCATCCCCGATTTAGGGGCAACCGAACAATGGAAAGAAAAGTCTGCCTTGTTGTCCGAAATATGCAAACGGGTCGTTGTGTCCAATGTTTTGGAATGTACATCCGATGAAGAGCAACGTAGCCAAGGATTGGACATTGCAGACTTCTTTCTGCATTCGCCATCAAAGAGGCAGATACTCCGTCAGATGATACAACGCAATCCCGCGTTGCAGTTGCTCATTGATGCACTGGATCTGGAGCTTATTGAACAGTAAAGGAACTTGTTCCGTGGATTTATAGAAAGTCCTTAACACAATAAGGACTTTTTGCCTGACGGCAATAAAATCCGGTCATTGTCCCGCAGCGCGGACTGGCACATGAGCAAGCTCAAATATTAATCATTTATCAAAAGAACACCCTATATGAACACAGATATCAAACAGGCCATGCATGTGGAAGCCGGAAAGTCATTCGGCACGGCAGAGGCGAATGAAAACGAACGACATTGGAATGACGACAAGATTGACCGGAAGAATCAGGATCCGACCAATCACTATGACAAGACCCGAATGAAGCTGAATTTCGAGATCGGGCCCGATGGGAAAGTTCATCCGTTGGGCTATCAGGAGCAATCGCTTGAAGTCCGTTTGCAGAAACGGTTGGCCGAGTTGGGCTGGAAGCCTTTCAAGCCGGACAGCAAGATACAACCGAACTGTTGTGCGAAATTCGTCTTCGGAGGAAACCACGACAGAACGATTGAAATGGCTTTTGGCAATCAGACCGTCAATTTCGATAAAGAAGCCGACAATAGCCATTTGCATCGGTGCGAGGAAATCGAGCAATGGGCAAAAGATGTCTATGACTGGTGCGCCAGACGATACGGACAGGAAAACATCATCGGCTTTCAGGTTCACCTCGATGAGAGTAGCCCGCATATCCATGCCCTGATTGTTCCTGTCGGTCAACGAGCCAAAAGCGGCCGCGAATGTGTCATGTGGTCGGCTAAGTTTGGCAAGAGCCGTTATGAGTACGGCCGGATTCTTCGGGAAATGCACACCTCACTCCACGAGGAGGTCGGCAGCAAGTACGGGCTGGAACGCGGTGACAGCATTGAAGGCCAGAACGTCAGCCACCTCAACAAACGCGATTATATCCGGAAGTTGTCCAAAGATGCGAAGCAGGCGGAGCCTTCTGTGCGGGAACGTATCTTCACCATCGCCGATGCACTGATTGGCGGACAGCCTGTCGCCGTTTCATCCGGCGGTGGCGGTGGAAATTCCGATTCCGATTCCGATCTTCGCTGGGACGGACGTAGGCCGGATGAGGAGGAAGAGGCGTATAGGAGGAGATGTCTTTTATATGCAATTCGAATAGCCAATAAACCATACAAAAAGTCAATACACAGGTAAAGATTTGTTTTCAATTTACCTGATGTAAATAATCTTCTTCACATTGTGAAGAAAATAGCCATAGATAAATTTTGTAGAAGTTCTATTGCAAAATTTATTTCGAATTATTTGGAAAAATCAATAAAAGCAGATATTTTTGTAGTAAAGCTATTGAAGAAAAAAATGGTAAAACTAAAAAATATAGCCACCATTCAGACGGGAGTTTATCTGAAAAGTGCTCCTTCGCCCGACACCTGCTACCTTCAGGTGAATGATTTCGACGAGGAAGGAAACATCCGTACGATCGTACGACCGACAACCACCGTCAGTTTCAAGGCAGCCCGTCACCTGTTGACAGAAAGAGATCTGCTGCTTGCAGCCAAGGGTGGTAAGAATTTCTGCGCTATCGCCCCGACGCAACTCGGGCCGTGCGTGGCCTCGCCCTCGTTTCTGATTATCCGAATCGACGACCCGACCCGCATCCTGCCTGAATACCTCTGCGGATTCCTCAACCTGCCATCCTCCCGACAGCTGCTGATGGCACAGGCTCAAGGATCGGCCATCACCTCGCTCAGCAAGGCTGACCTCGAAGAGTTCGAGATACCGCTCCTCTCACAGGAACGACAACAGACCTGCATCGCCCTCACCCGTCTGCATCGCCGCGAGCAGGCCCTCTATAAGGCCATCGCGGAGCGCCGCCGGCAAATCACCGATTATAAATTGACAAAAATATATAAAGATGAACGGTAAAGTTACACAGGAAGAGATCAACAAAGTCGTATGGCAAGCCTGCGACACATTCCGGGGCGTTATCGACCCCAGCCAGTACAAGGACTACATCCTCACAATGCTGTTCCTGAAGTACGTCAGCGACGTCAGCAAGGCGAAATACAAGGAGTATCTCCAGCGCTACGAAGGTGACACGGAGCGTGCCCAACGTGCTATGCGCCGCGAACGGTTCCAAGTCCCCGAGAAGAGTTCGTTCGACTACCTCTTCGGACACCGCAACGAGCCCAATATCGGCGAACTGATTGACATTGCGCTGGCCGACCTCGAATTTGCCAACCGCGAAAAGCTGAGCAGCGAGGACGGCAGCGGCATCTTCCGCAATATCAGTTTCAACAGCAGCAACCTCGGCGAAACGAAGGATCGAAACGCCCGACTGAAACAGTTGCTTATCGACTTCTCGGACGATCGGCTGCAATTCGACGAGTCGCATCTCGAGAACAACGACGTTATCGGTGATGCCTACATGTTCCTGATCGAGAAATTCGCCAGCGACGCCGGAAAAAAGGCCGGTGAGTTCTTCACGCCAAAGGAGGTCTCGACCCTGCTGGCGCGGCTAACCAAGAGCGCCCCCGGTTCACGCATCTGCGACCCGACGTGCGGCTCGGGTTCACTGCTCATCAAAGCGGGCCGCGAGGTAGAATCGGACAACTTCTCGCTCTACGGTCAGGAGCTCAACGGCAGCACCTGGGCGCTGGCCATGATGAACATGCTGCTCCATGGCTTCGACAGCGCCACCATCCGCTGGGGCGACACGCTGCGCAATCCGAAGCTCAAGGAGGGCGATGCACTGATGAAGTTCGACACCGTCGTGGCCAATCCTCCCTTCTCGCTCGAAAAGTGGGGCGCCGACGAGGCAGACGACGACCCCTACAACCGTTTTTGGCGCGGCATCCCGCCCAAGAGCAAGGGCGACTGGGCCTTCATCTGCCACATGCTCGAAGTGGCCAACGAACACGGCAAGGTGGGTGTTGTCGTTCCTCACGGCGTACTGTTCCGCGGTGCTGCAGAGAGCAAAATCCGTCAGCAGGTCATCGAGGAGAATCTTTTGGAGGCAGTCATCGGACTTCCGGCCAACCTCTTCTACGGAACCGGCATCCCGGCCGCCATCGCCATCTTCAACAAGGCCAAGACAACGACCGATGTGCTCTTCATCGACGCCAGCCGCGAATTTGAGAACGGCAAGAACCAGAATGTGCTTCGCGACATCGACATCGAGCATATCGTGACGACCTACCGCCGTTTTGCCGTCGGGGATTTGCCGTCGGGCGTCGCCGAGGACAAATACGCCTATGTGGCGACCCTCGACGAGATTCGCGACAATGATTTCAACCTCAACATTCCGCGCTATGTCGATACCTTCGAGGAGGAGCCGGAGGTGGATATTGCGGCCGTACAGGTCGAAATCGAGGGTCTCGAAACCGAACTTGCGGCCGTCCAGCAGCAGATGAAACTCTATTTGAAGGAGTTGGGATATTAACGGAACGGATTGAGACTTAAAATTTTATTACCATGAACAATATCGAACGATTATATAAGGAGTGGCAGTCGCTGCAACCCCTCAAGTCGGAGGACCAGGAGCGGCTGAATCGTAAATTCATGCTGGAATTCAATTTCAATTCCAACCATATCGAGGGCAATACGCTGACTTATGGTCAGACCGAGTTGTTGTTGATGTTCGGACAGGCGGGGGACTCTGCAAAGATGTCGGATTTGGAGGAGATGAAGGCACACAATGTGGGTCTTAAAATGGTGCAGGACGAGGCGAAAACCGACAATCCGCTGACCGAATACTTCATCAAGACTCTGCATAAGACTCTTGTGCGCGAGGATTTTACCATTCGTAAGACCCTGCCCGACGGTACGCCTACTTCTTCCGTTGTGCTTGCCGGACAGTACAAGACGGTTCCCAACTCGGTACTCACCTCTACCGGTGAGATATTCCATTATGCCGCTCCGGAGGAAACCACGGCTTTGATGTATGATTTGGTGAAGTGGTACAACCAGGCCGACAAAGAGGGGAAACTCACCCCCATCGAGCTGGCTTCGGTGTTCCATTACCGCTATATCCGCATCCATCCTTTCGGCGACGGTAACGGACGTATTGCGCGTCTGCTGGTGAATTATATTCTGCTCCGCCACAATTACCCGATGATTATCGTGGAGAGCAAGGATAAGTCGAACTACCTTGAGGTCTTGCACAAGTGTGATGTGGCAGTCGGTCTTACACCGTCGGACGGAGCTCATGCCGAGTTGTCTGACCTGCAACCGTTTGTGGAGTATATGGGCAAATGTCTGGAACGTGCCTTGACCATCAGTATCAAGGCCGCCAGGGGCGAAAGCATCGAGGAAAAAGACGATTGGCGCAAGAGCATGAAACTCAAATACCGAAACAAACTCAACAAGCCCGAGAAGACCCAGGAAAGGGTGGAGGAGATATTGAGCAAATCCTATAAACCGCTGCTTGAGCAAATCCATCGGGAGTTGTCTGAGTTCTATTCCATTTTCCAGTCGGTACATTGGGCCCCTCGGGAAGCTGATTATGAAATAGAATCTTCAAAAGACGCTGAAGTAGAAAAATATACTTCTGGAATCTCATTTACCCGAACCAACTCATTTGCACCACGGATTTTTATAATGGACGTATGGTTCTCACAATTCAGATATGAGTTTAAGGTAAAACTTATGATTAGTGAGCCGTATGTGACAGATATTTATAAAAAGGAGTTTTCTTATGCCGAGGATTTGAGCGAGCAGGATAAAAACGATATTGTCAATATCATCGGACAAAAATTGAATGAGTTTCTTGAATCGCCAACAATATAATGTTATGACAACAACCAATAATATCCCCCACAGCTATAAGGAGTCGGCATTGGGCATTATTCCTTCGGATTGGGAGGTGAAGAGATTGGGTGAGGTTTGTAATGGTAAGGGTATTTATGGAATAAATGCACCTGCTGTAAAATATGAAGACAGACTACCCACCTATTTACGAATAACAGACATTAACGAATTTGGGTATTTTTCGAGAGAAAATCTTGCATCAGTAGAAGATGAATCGAGCCATGAATATATGCTTAAAGATGGTGATATTGTATTCGCTCGTACTGGTGCAACGGTTGGTAAAACATATTTATACAATCCAAATGATGGCGCATTGGTATATGCAGGTTTCTTAATTAAATTCTCGCCTAAAAAAGAGATTGTATTGCCTTATTTTATAAAGGCAAATACAGAAACTTCGCGTTATTGGGCTTGGGTCAGAGTTGTGTCTCAGCGTAGTGGACAACCAGGAATAAATGCCGTAGAATATGGAACATTTCGTTTTCCACTTCCGCCGTTATCGGAGCAGAAGAAGATAGCGGAGGTGTTGGGCGTATGGGATATGGCGATTGAAAAGCAGACGCGACTCATCGAGCAACTCGAATGGCGTAAAAAGGGCTTGATGCAGCAACTCCTTACCGGCAAAAAACGTCTTCCCGGTTTCTCCGAAAAATGGAAATTCCATGAATATGGAAAGTTATTAAAGGAGATGAAACGAAAAATGACGTGGAATGATGATGAACTATATGATTTGATAAGCGTCAAGCGGCGTTCTGCGGGTCTGTTCAAAAGAGAAAGTTTGTATGGTCGGGATATAAAAACAAAAAATCTTCGACCTGCTTGTAATGGTGATTTTCTTATAAGTAAGATGCAGATTGTACATGGTGCATCTGGTTTGACAACAGATGAATTTGATGGAATGAAAATATCGGGTTCTTATATTGCTCTGATTGCAAGGGATAGTAAAGAATTGGATATTCAATACTTTACATATTGGTCGCAGATGCCTTTTTTCTACCATCAATGCTATATTTCAAGTTATGGGGTGCATATAGAAAAAATGACATTTGATATTGATATATTCATGTCTTTGGGAATGAATATTCCTTCACTTGCCGAGCAAAAAGAAATTGTGAAGATATTGGATATTACAAATAGATAT
>RCNH01000110.1_pt1 | contig 38290 bp, 33 predicted proteins | sample 2041161 | NCBI WGS metagenome assembly RCNH01 (sample SAMN09708215, study PRJNA481090) | Feces metagenome, whole genome shotgun sequencing project. | biome: feces | host: Leptonychotes weddellii | place: Antarctica: Sion Island | collected 2010-03-01 | reverse complement strand
CCGAACTCGGTAGTTAAGCCTGCCATCGCCGAAAGTACTGCGGTGTAGTCCGTGGGAGGATAGGACGTTCTGCTCATACAGGATATTTTCAGAGAACAAAAGCTTGCGAAATTGTTCAAATATCTTTATAATCTGAACTCGCACGAATGGTCAAGTAGCTCAGTCGGTAGAGCAGGGGACTGAAAATCCCCGTGCCGGGGGTTCAAGTCCCTCCTTGACCACCACTTAAATTTGCAAGAGCCCTGAGGGGCTCTTTTTTACGCTCTTCAATGATTTTCCTAGCCTCATAGTTTCCTAACAGGTATTAGATGTATGTGTATAGGCACATATTAATTCTTTGTTGTTCTAGAAAAAGAGCCATCCTGATAATTTGAATTACGGTAAAGAAAAATCCCTTAGTTTATCTCTTGATAGATAGATTTAAGGGATTGATTAATCTGCAATGTTTGATTGTCTTAAAAGCCTCGTTTTACCGTGTGTCTCTGACGATGCGTGATTGCTTCGCGAAAATCGAGTTCCATTTGATGGTCGGTGCGAACTTCATCAGCTTTTTTAGGTTCAATATTGTCGATATTCCAAGTGACAGCTTCGCTTCCGTAGGTGGTAAGCATCTTCATGCGTGCATCGTAGATATTTTGCTTAGAGTTTGCACGATGATCGCTTTCAAATTCAAAAACGCCTGATACCGGGTTAGCTCCAACAGGTGATTTGTAGTGGGCAATGTAGGTCTTCATATATGTCCTTATCTGATGCCTATCGAGTGATTTTTGTAATTTCGGTGGTGTCATCAAGAAGTAGGTTCGCCTTAGCGCTAGCAAGTGCCTCGCGGGATTGATATCCCCATGTCACACCAACAGCAAATGTATTAGCACCGTGTGCGGCTTGGATGTCACTTGCAGAGTCGCCAAAATAGGCACAACATTCAGGCTCTACATCAAGCTCATTCATGATATAGATGATTCCAGATGGATCTGGCTTACGAGGAACCGGACCTTCACCTAAGACCAGATCAAACAATCCTGGAAAAAAACGCTGAGCTAAATCCTTAACACCCTCGTCATATTTATTGGAGAGAACAGCGGTCTTCTTACCAGCATTACGAAGTGCTGTTAATGTATCAATAATACCTGGGTATGGCACAGTCATTTTGTGTCCAAAAGTTGGATAGATGCTTTGCCAATACGCGTGTACGGCGTCAATTGTTTTATCAGATTCATCTCGAGGAAGAGCTTGTGAGATAAGATAACGGGCACCTTTTCCTACCATGGCCAAGATTTCTTCGCCTGTGCGCTCAGGATAGCCAAAATGTTTTAAAGCTTCATTTGTGACTATGATTAAATCAGGCAACGTATCAAGTAATGTGCCATCCATGTCAAAAATAAATGCATCAAAATCTGGGGATACGATTGTATCAACCATTATATCAACTCCTTTTCTGCCGATTCAGTATAACGCTGATTGCGCCGTTGGTGATACAGCTTAAGTGGGATATTATAAAAGCACACGACATAGCCTTAGATGGCTTGAAAGGATTGATATGGTTTCAGATTTTGTAACTATTACCGAAACTCATGGGTTACATATGCGGCCTGCAGGTTTATTAGCTCGCGCACTTAGTGAGTTCTCTTCTACTGTTGAAATTGTGGTAGGTGAAAATCGTATCAACGCTAAAAGCGTGATGGCTATTATCGCGGCTTCTATCCAAGAGGGCGCAAAGGTTGAAATTTGTTGCGAGGGAATCGATGAAGAAGCGGCCCTCTGCTGTGCTGTTGAGATGCTGTCAAATAATAACTAGCCGGAGGCGTATATGTTAAAAGGAATTGCTGCGTCAGACGGCATTGGAGTTGGCTGTGTGGTTATGCTCAGCGAGCCAGATTTATCGTATGACCCTGTGGCATATGGAAGTCCAGAAGAGGAGAGTGCTCGCCTACGAAACGCTGTAACAGTTTTTCGCCATAAAACTGCCCTCCGTGTTAAGGAAATTCGTGCTCGCGGAAGTAACGATGCTGCTGATATTCTTTCAGTTCATGAAATCTTAGCTTCTGATCCTGAGGTAGAATCTCAAGCTCGAATTTATATACAGAAGGGTATGTGTGCAGAAGCTGCTTTAGAGCAGACATGTGATATGTTTGCGGCTATCTTTAGCTCATCGGATGATGCTTTTACTCGTCAACGTGCTGCTGATGTGTATGATGTCAAGCGTGGTGTGCTGTCAGTTTTACTTGGTAAGCGTGAGATTGATTTGACGAGTGTCGCGCAAGGTAGTGTTATCGTTGCACGTGATATTATGCCCTCAATTGTAGCAACTTTGGATTCTTCGCGTATTAAAGGAATTGTATGTGAGGTAGGCGGACTTACAAGCCATATTGCGTTGCTGGCGCAGTCCTTAGGAATTCCAGCAGTGCTTTCTGTTGCGGATGCTACAACCTTTTTAGAGGATGGCATGAAAGTTATTGTGAACGGATCGCTCGGTGAGGTGATGCCTTCACCTGATTCAGCCATGATGTATCGTGTAAAAAAAATGAACGAATATACGTACGCTAAATCGGCTACGCTACAGAAATTTATCGGAAAACAAACCGCTACAGCATGTGGCCGCCAAGCGTTGCTTGCAGGCAATATCCTAACCCCTGATGATACGCTAAAGGTTGAAGAGTATGATGGCGAAGGGGTTGGGCTGTTTAGGACCGAGTTTTTGTTTATGGACGCACTTAAGCCTCCGACAGAAGAGGAGCAGTTCCAAGCATATAAGCAGGCGGTTGTTGCTATGAAGGGCAAGCCGGTTGTCATTCGCACGCTTGATGTAGGCGGTGATAAAGATATTCCATGTTTGGGGATGCAGCGTGAGTGTAATCCGTTTATGGGATTACGTGCGATTAGGTTTTGTTTGGCGCGAGAGGATGTTTATCGCACGCAGTTGCGTGCGTTGATTCGAGCAAGCGCATATGGCGATGTGCGTATTTTGATCCCACTTATTACATGTGTGGATGAGTTTACACATGTGCAGGAACTTGTTCATCGTTACATGGATGAGTTTGATCGCGAGGGTGTGCAATTTAATCCTGGTTTACAAGTAGGCGCGATGGTTGAAACACCAGCTGCGGTATTAATGGCGGACGCATTGGCTCAGCAGGCAGACTTTTTAAGTATCGGCACTAACGATCTTATTGGATACACCATGGCGGTTGACCGTGGAAACGATAAGGTTCGCTATTTGTATTCAGCATATAATCCAGCTGTGTTGCGTGCTATCAAATATACTATCGAGCAGGCGCATTCGCAAAATAATACGCCTGTAGGTATGTGTGGCGAGGCGGCAGCGGATGAACTGCTTACGCCATTATGGATTGCGTTTGGTCTAGATGTATATAGCGTTGTTCCGCAGGCTATTTTGCCAACTCGAAAAGCAATTGCTGACTGGAGTGTACAAGACGCGCGTGCAGTAGCTGACCGAGTTATGTGCGCGTTAACCGCTCAAGAGGCGCATGATATCTTGACTGAGGCCGCACGCCTTAATGAAGAAAAGTGTGCACATGAGATGCACGAGTAAATAATGACGTGTCGTAACGTAATGTGTGTCAGATACATGTGAAGGGGCTGCAGGATGTATTCAAAAATTATTAAACCTTAGTCATGATTGTAAAGTACGTTTGTTAGAATATGGACGATTTAATTTATAAAGGAGTTCATTATGCTTAATAAGTTAAAGAATATGTTTGCGGGTACCAATACTCAAGTAGATGATGCTTGTGTAATTACTTCTCCTATGCGGGGTAGTGTTGTGGCTTTAGATGCTGTTCCGGATGCCACATTTGCTGCTGGTGTTTTAGGACAGGGTGTAGCTATCAAGCCAAATGAGGGTCGTGTGGTAGCTCCTGTAGATGCAGAGGTTACCACCATTTTTCCTACTGGTCATGCAGTTGCATTGCGTACTGATGATGGTATCGATGTGTTAATTCATGTGGGCATTAACACCGTATCTATGGAGGGTAAAGGCTTTATAAAGCACGTGGAGAACAATCAGCGTGTTGCTGCTGGCGATCTTTTAATTGAGTTTGATATTGATGCTATTAAACAAGCAGGTCTTTCTACGGTTAGCCCAATTGTTATCCCTAACGCAAACGAATTTGCTCACGTTACAGCAACCGATGCTGCTAAAGTAGCTTATGGCGAAGAACTTTTAGCGGTTGTACGTTAATCGTACGTATTGTTGAAAGTGGGTTTTGTGCTTTGGCTAATTTAAATGCACAACACTATATAGATACACAACGGTCGGAGGCTTTGATAGGGTTTTCCGACCGTTTGCGTAGCATGCTTAATAGCATACTGATCTGGCTACAACGTTTTGGCAAAAGCATTATGCTTCCTATGGTGTGTTTACCAATTGCGGGATTACTGATTGGATTTGGATGTCTTATAGCACCAGAAAGCGTAGGTATTCAGACATACACTACACTTCCAACGCTTGAATATATAGGTTGGGCGCTTGTGTCTGGTGGTAGGGCTATTTTTGAATACCTATCACTGTTTTTTGCTATAGGTATCGCTATTGGTATGGCTCATGATCATCATGGTATGGCAGCATTATCTGGACTTGTTTCGTGGTGTATCGTTTTTGGCGTAGCAACAAGTGCGGGTTATGGCATGCTTGGATCAAGCCAGTTAGTGGGTATTATCTGTGGACTCGTGACGGGCTGGTGTTATAACCGATGTTCTCATATGACCCTTCCTGAGGTGCTGGCTTCATTTGGAGGTCGCAACCTTGTTCCTTTTATGACGGGCCTCATGTCTGTTGTGGTAGCGTTGGTACTTGTTGTGTGTTGGCCGGCTATCCAAGTTATAGTGAATACGTTTGGTGGATGGGTTATGGGTGCAGGTGCTTTTGGGGCCGGCCTGTACATGTTTATTAATCGTTTGCTGATTCCTTTCGGTCTGCATCATGCATACAATCCATTGATTTGGTTTGATGTGGTTGGTGTAAATGATCTTCCTAATTTCTGGTTGGATGCATCTGGGACGGAAGCTGGCATGTTTATGAGCGGATTTTTCCCGATTATGATGTTTGCTCTTCCAGGTGCGGCATTAGCTATGTATGTATGTGCTCGGCCTGATAAAAAGAAGCGTGTTGGAAAAGTTATGTTTATTGGTGCAGCATGTTCATTTGCTATGGGTGTAACTGAGCCTTTAGAGTTTGCATTTATGTTTTTATCCCCTGCTTTATATGTTGTGTACGCCCTATTGTGTGCCATCGTGGCATTTGTTGTAGCGGCGCTGCCATTTAGGGCGGGTTTCACGTTTTCTGCTGGAGCAATTGATTTATTTGTGAGCTCATGGACGCCAGCAGCACATAATATTTGGTTGATTGTGCCTGTAGGCCTTGTGTGCTTTGGCGTGTTTTTCGGTGTCTTTGTATTGGCCATTCGTCATTTTGACATTCACACGCCAGGGCGAGAAAAGGACCCTGTGTCCATGGTGGATGCAACGACTATACTTCAAGGACTTGGCGGAAAAGAGAATATTAAGTCGTTTGATAATTGCATGACGCGTTTAAGGCTTGAGTTGTACGATGTGTGTCAGGTCGATGTACTTAAGCTAGAGGCGGCGGGTGCACTGCAGGTAACATTTCCTGCTGATGGTATGGTTCATGTGGTGATTGGTACGCGCGCAGGACAGGTTGCTGGCGAAATTATGAACCTCATACAGAATTCAACCCAAGATTGCTCTCAATAGAGTACTATAAGCACGAAAAATTAAGTGGGACTTGATTTAAGAAAAGAGAGGTTTTCATGGAAATCGTTCTTACTAAAGATTATGCAGAGATGAGCGAAACCGCGGCAATGATTATTGCTGATGTTGTACGCGAAAAACCTGGTTGCGTTTTGGGTTTAGCAACTGGCTCTACTCCAGAAGGCTTGTATGCTGAATTAGTAAAGGAGCACCAGGAGTACGGTTTGGATTTCTCTCGTGTTGCTACATACAATTTGGATGAGTATCGCGGACTTAATCATGATCATCCACAGAGCTATCATTACTTTATGGCTCAGCATCTGTTCAACCATATCAATATTCGTCCCGAGAATACCCATGTACCTAACGGTGCTAATCCAGACGCTCAGACAGCATGCGATGAGTATGAAGATGCTATAGACATGGCTGGCGGTATTGATTTGCAGCTTTTGGGCTTAGGCCACAACGGTCACATTGGTTTTAACGAGCCAGCTGATGAGTTTGCCAAAACTACTAACTGCATTGAATTAACTGAGAGTACCATTCAGGCAAATAGCCGATTGTTTGACTCTATTGATGAAGTACCTCGTCAAGCTTACACTATGGGTATTGGCACTATTATGCAGGCTAAGCAGATTTTGGTTGTTGTGTCTGGTGAAGACAAGGCACAGATTGTCTATGACGCATTCTTTGGTCCTGTTACTCCTGAGGTTCCAGCATCTATTTTGCAGTTCCATCCTAACTGTACTGTCGTTATCGATGAGGCTGCATTTAGTGTATGTAAAGGCTTAATGGATGTTCATGAGCATGATTGCGATTGTGGTTGTTGCTAATTGAGATACTATCGCGCCCCGCTTGTGCGGGGCGTTTTCTGTAAAGAGGGGATGATTCCAGATGATTATTACTGGTGGCCGTGTATTTATAGATGGCACATTTAGCTTTGCGGACATCGTTATTTCAGATGACATTATTGTTGCTATTACTGAGCCTGGTCAAGCACGCACACTAGAAGCATATACCAATTATGAAGTTATGGATGTTCAGGGTAATTACGTGGTACCCGCATTTGTGGATGTGCATTTTCATGGGTGTATGGGCCATGATTTTTGCGAAGGTACCAGTGAGGCTATTTCTCTTTTAGCTCAATACGAAGCATCTCGTGGTGTAACGGCAATCTGTCCTGCCACTATGACCTATCCTGAAGAAGTTCTGTCGAAAATCGCTATTGCTGCACGCACGTATGAGCCCAAAAAAAACGAGTCGGCTCTTGTAGGTATTAATATGGAAGGTCCATTTATTAGTCCTTATAAGGTTGGAGCTCAAAATCCAGCATATGTACAATCATGCAACATTGATGAAATGCGACGACTAATGGAAAAGTCCAATAATTTGTTTAAGATTGTTGATGTAGCTCCAGAAGAGCCGGGTGCACTAGAGTTTATTGAGGCTATGAGGGATGAGGTTCGCATTTCTATTGCTCATACCTGTGCTACATACGATGAAGCAACTCGTGCTTTTGAAGCCGGAGCAAAGCAAGTAACTCATCTTTATAATGCGATGCCAGGTATGAATCATCGTGCACCAGGAGTTATCCCTGCCGCCTTAGAAAATGGTGCAACGCCTGAAATCATCGCTGATGGCGTTCATATCCATCCTGCAATGGTTCGCTTGGCATTTAAGATGTTTGGTGATGATCGCATGATTTTGATTAGCGATTCTATGGAGGCTACTGGTATGCCAGATGGCGAATATCAGATTGGTGGGCAACCTGTTACTAAAAAAGGTAACATGGCAACACTGCACGATGGCACGTTGGCTGGGAGCGTGACAGATTTGGCAGATTGCGTACGTATCTGTGTGACTGATATGGGTGTTGCGCTTGAGAGCTCATTAAAGGCTGCAACATGTAATCCTGCTAAAGCAATTGGTGTTCAGGACAAATATGGCTACATTGCTCAAGGTAGCATGGCTGACATTGTTATTTTGGATGACGAGATACGTGTTAAAACGGTCATTTTAAGAGGAAATGTCTTATAGATATAGAAATGTTACAAAAATAGTAGCAAATATTTAATTTTAATTCACCACACCCTCTTTTTCTGTGTGTATTACATGTTACTATGAGCACAATGTGAAAAAGCGCACAGGGGATGCGCATGGCTACTGAAGGGGGTGTGCTGTGGAGCTTTTTACTGATGTGGCTTTGCTGTCTCGTATACAGTTTGCGCTGACGGTTATCTTCCACTTCTTCTTTGTTCCGCTGTCTATTGGTCTTGGTTTAATTATGGCCATCAATGAAACGAGATACTATCGTTCTCGTGATTCTAAGGATGCGGCTATCACTAAATTTTGGGTGAAGCTTTTTACTGTTACGTTTGCGATTGGTGTCGCAACTGGTATTACCATGGAATTCTCTTTTGGGATGAATTGGGCAAATTACTCACGCTTTGTTGGAGATATTTTTGGTGCTCCGCTTGCTGCAGAGGCTTTACTCGCATTCTTTATGGAATCTGTATTCCTGGGTGTTTTGCTTTTAGGCCGTAGCAAGGTTAGTCCTCGTTTCTATATGGTTTCTGCATGGCTTGTTTGGTTAGGTAGTTGTCTTTCAGCGTTATGGATTTTAATTGCTAACTCTTGGATGCAGACTCCTGTAGGTGCAGAGCTTGCTGCTGATGGAAGCAAGGCTGTTATTACTGATTTCTTTGCTGCTGCATTCAATCCATCTTTAATGTCGCGTTATTCTCACACAGTATTAGCCTTACTTGTTTTAGGTGCTTTTGTGGCGATTGCGTTGTCTGCTTGGTACATCCATAAGGGTAAGCATGAACATTTCAGCAAAGTTACCCTGCGTATCAGCGCTATTGTGGCTTTGATTACGTTTATTGCCTTGTTTGGTTCTGCTCATAGCTCCGCTGTCTTGGTCTCAGAAGAGCAGCCAAGCAAGATTGCTATGATGGAAGGTCATTACGAAGAAGGCGCACTACCTCTTTATGCGTTCGGTTGGGTTGATGAAGAGAATCAACGTGTTATTGCTCCGTTTGCTATCCCGGGCGGCACAAGTATGCTGGCTACCAACTCATTTGATACTGAGTATGAGGGGCTAAACGATATTGCTGCCGATAACCCAGACATAGTTGTTGAAGACTTGCCAGTTAACTTGGTATTTCAAAGTTACCATATGATGGTTGCTTTGTTTGGTGTCATCGCATTGGTTTTGCTGATGGCTCTTCTTGTAGCATTTAAGAAAAACTGCAAGCTTGCTTCTAAGAAGTGGGTGCAGTGGATGTTTATCTTATCTCCTCTGGCACCGTTTGTGGCTATCCAGATGGGTTGGATTACCGCAGAAGTTGGACGTCAGCCATACGTTGTATATCCATCGGTTTCTGGGCCAAGCGGTGTAAAGTTGCTTACTAATGATGCAATTTCAATGTCGGTGAGTTCCACTGAACTGATTATTACCATTGTTGCTTTCTTATTGATTTATGCCTTCTTATTGATTGCATGGTTGCGTATCGTGATTCGCATCATTAAGGAGGGTCCAAGTGACTCCACAATGCCTGTAATTAACGAGGGACGAGTTAAAGGTGAAAAGGACGACGCTTCTGTAAATGAATTCGATTCCGAAAACGTACAGAACACCCCTTGCGAGGATATTCAGAATGTAGCTACAAGGGAGGCGAAATAAATGACAACTCTCGGTATTATTTGGTTCATTCTTATTTTTGTTCTGATTGCTGGGTATTTCATTTTAGATGGCTTTGACTTGGGCGCTGGCGTTTTGTCTCCGTTTATTTGCAAGAATGATGAAGAGCATGCCATTGTTCGACAGAGTATTGGACCTGTGTGGGACGGCAATGAGGTTTGGCTATTGACTGCAGGTGGCGCTTTGTTTGCTGCATTTGCACCTGCATATGCAACTACATTTTCTGGTTTTTACATGGCAATCTTTTTAGTCTTAATGGGCCTGATTGTGCGTGCTATTGCATTGGAATTTGCAGCTCACGATAAAGATTGGAGCCGTATATATAACGTATTCTTTTTTGTAGGTTCACTGCTTCCTGCGTTATTACTTGGTGTAGCTGTTGGTAATGTATATGCAGGTATCCCGCTGGATACTAACGGTGACTATGTGGGCGTGGCTTTTCTGGGCTTAGTCACACCATTTACGCTTTTGACTGGTTTATTGGGTCTTGTGATGTTTTTAGCGCAGGGTGCTACATGGATAAGCCTTAAGGCTCCTAAGCCTAGCGATTTGCAAGCACGAGCAGCTCACTTACGTATGTCACTTCAGATGGCGGTTTTGGTTGTCTTTAGTGTTGTGTCTGTGTATGCACATTTTGCTTTTGGGGCAGAAAATATGGCCCCTGAACTTACGGTTGTCCGCTTTATTTGTGCTTTTGCTGTGTTTGGTTTTGTTATTGCTTCTATGGTTATAGGCAAGAAAAATGATGGCGACATGGCTCCATTTATTCTTCAGTCTGCATCTGCAGCTGCATTGATTGCCTTATGGGCATCAAGCATGTTTCCTAATCTGGTTATTGCTGGTGCTGGTGATCCTTGGAGTTTGTTTACTAGTGCTGCAAGTGGCGTTAATATTACTATCGCTAATGCTGCTTCTTCCGACTTAGCACTTGCTTGGATGCTCGGTATTACCGCAGTTGGTTTGCCTCTTGTATTGATTTACCACTTTATTATTTATCATACATTCCGTGGACGTGTAAAAATAGAAGACTTAGAGTATTAGATTTGAACTGTGAATCCCCTAGCATGTATGTGCTAGGGGATTTTATCTTGATGTAGTTTGGAAGGGCAGGTTGGGTAGTAAACTGTAAACCTGGGATAAATTTGTAAAAAGTGTTGACAAAATTTATATAACATTGTTATATAACGACATATTCAGGAGTACGCATGAGTCAAGAACATATGACCATACGTGAACATATGCTCGACGTGGCGGGTCATGAATTCTTAGAAAAAGGGTACAAGCACGCTGCGTTGCGTGAGATTGCTCAAAAAGCGGGCGTTACGACAGGTGCATTGTATGGTTATTTTAAAAATAAAGAAGAGATTTTTGGAGCGTTGGTTGATGAGCCGTATCACCGCATGATAGCCATGTATCGGGAGATATTGACTGATTTTCAAAGTCTTTCTCCAGAAAAGCAATGCAGGGATATGATGAGCTATACCGCATTAGGTATGAGTCGTATGACGGATTATCTGTATGAACACTATACGGCGTTCAAACTCATTCTTTGCTGTTCCGAAGGAACGATTTACAGCAATCTCATCCATGAGATGGCAGTATTAGATGTTGAGGCAACGCATGAATTTGCCGAAGTACTTAATAGTGTCACTCAACCAAGTAATCCAGTGAATAAACAGTTAGAGCATATGCTCGTAAGTGGTATGTTCACAGCATTCTTTGAGATGGTGGTGCACGATGTTGCGCGAGAGGATGCTAATGAGTATACTACTCAGCTGCTTGCATTTTATGAAGCGGGCTGGGGAAAAATTATGGGGTGGTAACCCCTTAATTTTGCTATACGAGTTAGCCTTGGCTTACTTTTAGTACACTTCTCCTTCTTTGTTTTGAGGCTTTTTGATTTATGTTTACTGTAACAGGAAAGAAGGAGATATGGATAATAGCAAAATCAATGGTAAAGATCTCATCAATGTAGGTATTTACGTTGCTATCTATTGCTTGCTAATGACGGTTACATCCTTTATTGGTTTTATACCAATTCTTTTGCCACTTATTGGTATGGTGGTGCCTTTGATTTGCTCAATTCCATTAATGCTTTTTATGACTAAGGTTACTAAGTTTGGCCTCTTTACGATTTTTGGCTTGATTGTTGGCGCGGTATTATGGATTACAGGAATGGGTTTTTGGCCATTTGTGTTTACTGCGATTTTGTCTCCAATTGCAGACTATGTGTGTAAGCGTGGCGATTACAAGAGTGCCAAAAACACCATGATAGCATCTGGTATTTTTCATATGTCATCATTCGGTTGTATGGTTCCTTTGTACTTGAATGCTGAAGCGTATTTTGCAGCAAGACCTGATTTTGGTGTTGAGTATGCAAATCAAGTCATGGCTATGTTGCAACCTTGGACCGCACCGCTACTTCTTGTCGGTGGTTTTGTGGCAGGTATTATTGGCGCATGGTTTGGAATGAAGCTCTTGAAAAAGCATTTCATTAAGGCTGGTATTGCCTAATGTCTCGCCAGTTGTTACAAGCAAAAATTGAAAAGCGAGGATTGGTATTAGATCCCCGTACAAAATTACTTCTGATTTTAACTATGTCAACGTTTGTGTTAGGTGGAGCGTTGAGCGAAAAGGTGGCATGGCTGATGCCGGCTTTTTGTGCTGTACCAGCTATTGCTTTACTCTCGGTTCGGCAGTACAAAAAAGCAACAGTGTATATTTTGGTATATGGAATAACGTTTATTGGAATGCGTTATGCCGTCATTATGACTGATGGCTTTATGCGTTTTATTGTGTTTGGGTGCGGCGTCATCATCACGCGTTTCATGCCTTGCGTCATGATGGGTGCATATCTTTTTTCGTCAACTACGGTTAGTGAATTTACTGCAGCTATGCAACGTATGCATGTATCAGAAAAGATAATTATTCCTGTTTCAGTAATGTTTCGTTTTTTCCCCACAGTTTTTGACGAGGCTCAGTGCATCAATGCTGCCATGAAGATGAGAGATATTCGTTTTGGCGGTAAGAATGCTTCTAGAATACTGGAGTATCGATTGGTCCCTCTTATGACATGTTGCGCCAAAATAGGTGAAGAGCTCTCAGCAGCAGCTTTAACACGAGGCCTTGCGGGCAAGGTGAAGCGTACCAATATTTGTGACATCGGATTTCATGTGCAAGATGTTGCAGGAATTACATTGTGCGTCGTTCCATATATCTTGCTGGTTATATCGTAAGGGGAAGCGATGATAGATATTCAACAAGTGACATTCACACATGCACATGCTCTGAGCCCTTCGCTTAAAGATGTAACTATACAGATTCCCGCAGGGCAATGTGTATTGATATGCGGAGAGTCAGGAAGTGGCAAAACAACATTAACAAGACTCATAAATGGGTTAATACCGCATTATTACGATGGCGAGCTTACGGGGCATGTGGGTGTTGAGGGTTGCGATGTGGCCCAAACTGAGCTGTATGAATTAGCTCCATTGGTTGGAAGCGTTTTTCAAAATCCGAGAAGTCAGTTCTTTTGTGTGGATACATCAAGTGAGCTTGCTTTTGGATGTGAAAACATAGGGCTTCCTAAAGAGGAAATCATTGCACGAGTCAAACAAACCGTGCAAGAGCTTAAATTAGGCGATGTTGTAGATCGTAACATTTTTGAGCTCTCTGGAGGAGAGAAGCAGAAGGTCGCATGTGGATCGGTAGCATGTCTTAATCCGAAGATTATGGTTTTGGATGAACCAACAAGTAATCTAGATGTGTTTGCTATCGAGCAGCTTAAGCAGACAATTAAGCTATGGCGTAAGCAGGGCAAAACCGTGATTATTGCTGAGCACCGCTTGTATTGGTTAACTGATGTGTGTGATCGCGTAATCTGTATGCATGAGGGACGTATAACGCATGACGAGAGTATGAGTGACTTTAAAAAACTTGATTCGAAGACCATCAAAAAGCGAGGGTTGCGCAGTCTCACGTTATGTAAAGAACTAGAAATCACGCATGAGAGATATACATCTCGGCAGGCATATTTAGATACGTACGGCGTGCTAAGGCTTGAGAATTTCATGTATCGCTATAACGGTGTTTTGGCACTAGATATTCCTAAATTAGATATTGAAGTTGGAAGTGTTGTTGCTGTTATTGGTATGAATGGCGCAGGTAAATCAACGTTTGCGCGCTGTTTATGTGGATTGCAAAAAGGTTTTAAAGGGACGGTTACGCAGGACGGCAAAGTGCGTCATGCAAAACAACAGTTAAAAAAATGCTATCTCGTTATGCAGGACGTAAATCATCAATTGTTTTGTGAAACCGTTGAAGAAGAAATTCAGCTTGGCATGAAAGAGGACAATGCGGATGCGGTAGGATCGGTTTTATTAAGCCTTGATCTAAAAGATGTAGCTCAGCGTCATCCGATGAGTCTTTCTGGAGGTCAAAAACAACGTGTTGCTGTGGCCTCTTCGCTGTTAGCTGAAAAGTCAATAATGGTATTTGATGAACCTACAAGTGGACTTGACTACCATCATATGGTACAGGCAGCAAATCTTATTGCTGAGCTTAAAGGCGTAAAAACGGTATTTATAGTTACGCATGACCCTGAATTGGTATGTAGATGTGCAACCCACATCATGCATATGCAAAAGGGCCATGTGAAGGATTTTTACCCTCTCGATGATGATGGCATGTGTAAGGTACATACGTTTTTTGATGGGTCCATCGAGCAATCGAAGCGAGGTGTATATGAGTAAAGCTGATAAGCAGGAAAAGAGTCCTATTGCATGGATTCTAGAGTTTGCTGGTTCTAAAAGGATACATTATGTGATGGCAGTACTAACAGCAACACTCGGAGCGATATGTCAAGTGTTGCCATACCTAGTCATGGCTCGTATTATTCAAAAACTTATGACTGGTGATGTCGAGCTGATGGGCTATGTGTTTGATTGTGCTTTGATGCTTGTTATTTGGCTGGCTCGTGTTGTATTACATGGTTTTTCGACTACGTGCTCTCATGTGGCAACGTTTGAGGTGCTAGGAAATATTCGTAAGCGGGCATTGATAAAGCTTGAGCGCATGGCGCTTGGTGATATTGAATCCAGAGGATCTGGAACGCTTAAAAACATCTTATGTGAACGTATCGATAGTATTGAGACAGTACTTGCTCATGTTGTTCCTGAATTCACGGGCAATTTTATTGCAGCATTTGGCACAGCTATTGTTATTTTCGTAATTGATTGGCGTATGGGTTTGGCCTCGCTACTTACGCTTCCTATTGGTATGGTGTTTTATATGACCATGATGATTGGATACGAAAAGAATTACGCCCGAACAGTGCGCGCAACAAAAAACCTTAATGATACAGCGGTGGAATATATTGGCGGTATTGAGGTCATTAAGGTATTCGGGAAGGCTAAAAGCTCATACGAAAAGTTTGTTGCAGCAGCCAAAGAAGGCGCAGCAAGTTATGTCGACTGGATGCGTACATGCAACATTAGCTTTACGGCAGCACTAAATGTTATGCCTGCAACACTTGTAAGTGTGCTTCCTATCGGCGGTTATCTCATCATGACAGGAAGTCTCTCTGTGGCTGATTTTATTTTGGTTGTTATTTTAGCTATGGGAGTTATTCAGCCAATTATTGTGTGCGCGACCTACTCGGATGACCTAGCGAAACTTCAAACTATTTTAGGCGAAGTAACCAGTATTTTGACTGCACCGGAAATGCATAGGCCATCCGCTTCAAAATCTCAGCCATGTACTTCGACGATTACGCTTAATAATGTGCATTTTAGCTATGGTGACCAGGAAGTGCTTCATGGCATTACTGCCCGGTTTGAAGAAGGTAAAGTACATGCGCTTGTTGGCCCGTCTGGCGGTGGAAAATCTACTATTGCAAAATTAATAGCATCGTTTTGGGATGTTAACGAAGGCTCGATATGTATAGGTGGCGTAGATGTGCGCAACCTAGCTATGAGCGAATATTATCAACGTGTTGCATATGTGTCTCAAGATAGTTTTTTGTTTGATGATACGGTTCGAGAAAATATTCGTATGGGTAATCTTAACGCAACGGATGAAGATGTAGTAAAAGCTGCTCGTGATTGTGGTTGTTATGACTTCATTATAGGTCTTGAGCATGGGTTTGATACCGTGGTCGGCAGTAGCGGATGTCATCTGTCAGGTGGTGAAAGACAGCGCATTAGTATCGCACGTGCCATGCTAAAAGATGCGCCAATCGTTATTTTAGATGAGGCAACCGCATATACCGATCCAGAAAATGAGGCTATTATTCAAGCAAGTGTTGCACGTTTGGTCCAAGGCAAAACACTTATTGTTATTGCTCATAGGCTATCAACGATTATAGATGCTGACCAGATTGTGGTGGTAAATAAGGGCAGTATTGAATCTTGCGGCACTCACTTAGAGCTGTTAAAAACGTGTCGCTTGTATAAGGACTTATGGCAAGCACATATATCGGTTAAAGATACGTTAAAGGCAGGTGAGTAATGTGTTTGAAGTATTAAAAAAGTTTTTTGCATTCTGTAGTCTAAAAGATCGTAAAAAGTTTCAAAAGTCTCTTGTCTTAGATGTTGTGGCAGCGTTTTTCTCAGCGTTAAAGATTCCTGCAATTGGTGTGCTTATGATGGCTATTTTAGGTCCTGGCATTACCATAACCGATATTTGGGTTTCGTTGGGATTGATGCTTACATCAATCCTGGGTGTATGTATTGTTAAGTATTTTGCAACTATGCTTCAGACAGAGGCAGGGTATGGAACAGCATGTTTTAAACGTATGGAAATTGCTGAACATATGAGATATTTGCCTATGGGTTATTTTACCGAGAATAGTTTGGGTGTCATTACGTCAGTAACGACTAATGTTATGGAAGCGCTGGCAGACGTTGGTACGCGTGGTGTCATGATCGTAACGCAGGGCGTCATTATTACGTTGGTATTTACCATAGTTGTGTTTTTGTTTGATTGGCGTATAGGTTTGGTCATTATAATAGGTCTAGGCTTGTACTACCTAGCAAATAAGACGTTGCAGTTAGTGGCACATGATTGCTCTGAGAAAAAAATAGTCTCAGATATTAAGGTTGTAGAGTGTGTACTTGAGTATATTAAAGGCATTGCGGAAGTAAAGTCTTATCATTTGTCTGGGAAATATAATGTCAAACTTAACAATGCAATTGATGTGAACGTACAGGCCAATATGGGCCTCGAGCTTAAGGTTATCCCTTATATGACATTGCAGACATTTATTGCTAAAGGTATTGGTGTAGTTATTGTTTTTGCGTCTATTGCTTTTTATATTCAAGGAACCATGACACTGCTTAACTGTATTATGATGGTCGTTTGTTCGTTTATGATTATGGAATCACTTGAAGTGGCGGGTACTAATTCGGCGTTATTGCGTACGATTGATACATGTGTAAATAAAGCTCGTGCGATACTTGATTTACAAGGTATTAAGACTGATGGCAAGGATGAAACGCCAGCAACGTATGATATTAAAGCAGACCATATTAGTTTTGCATATGAGGATAAAAAGATTCTTGATGACATTACTCTTGAGATTCCTCAGAACACTATAACAGCCATCGTTGGGCCATCTGGAAGTGGTAAAACGACGCTGTGCCATGTGCTTTCTCGTTTTTGGGATGTGGATGAAGGCTTAGTAACGCTAGGTGGTATGGATGTGCGTGATTACAGTATGGATGCCCTGATGCGTAATTTCAGCTTTGTATTTCAAAACGTATTTTTGTTTAAAGATACGGTAGCTAATAATATTCGATTTGGCGATCCTCATGCCTCTATGGATGAGGTGTTGGCGGCAGCCAAAAAAGCCCGTTGTGATGAATTTATTCGTGCCTTACCTCAAGGGTATGACACTGTTATAGGTGAGGGCGGAAAGACTTTATCGGGTGGTGAGCGTCAACGTCTCAGTATAGCGCGTGCTATTATGAAGGACGCTCCGATTATTGTGCTTGATGAGGCTACTGCGAATGTGGACCAAGAAAACGAAAAAGAGCTCATGGAGGCTATTGGCGAGCTTACGCGTAATAAGACCATTATTATGATTGCCCATCGACTCAGAACAGTTCAGCAGGCAGATCAGATTCTTGTTATGGACCAGGGTCGAATAGTGCAACGCGGACGTCATGATGAGCTTGTGGCACAAGATGGTATCTATAAGAGATTTGTTGAGTCTCGTGAGATGGCCTCTGGTTGGAAACTCTAAACTTTTACAAGGCATCGATTTTAACGTAACGGCATAGAGTCATTTGGATGTAAACACATACTTTTATACTTGATAGGGATATACTAAACTGTATATCCCTATTTTTTGTGTGAGGCAGGAGCGTAGTATGAAATATTCTGAATTGCAAGATGCCATCAAACAGGCATTAAAGGCTGGAGATAAAGATCGCTTGTCTATTCTGAGGCAGGTTCATGGTGAGCTTAAAAATATCGAGGTCAATGAGCGTCGTGAAGTTAGCGAGGCTGATGTTGCAAATATGATTAAGCGCCTCATTAAACAGACTTCTGAAACGTTGGAAGGCTCTATCAAGGCTAACAACAATCCAGAGCGTACCGCTTTATTGCAACATCAGGTAGACATCTTAGGCGAGTACTTGCCCCGCCAGCTTGCAGGCGAAGAGCTCATAGCTCTTGTCGAGAAGACTATTGCAGATCTTGGTGCTACAACTAAGCGTGACATGGGCAAGGTCATGGGCGCATTAACCAAAGCAACCGATGGTAATTTTGATAAAACACAGGCCGCTCGTGAAGTCGGCAGTCGTTTGGCGTAAGGATGCAAAAAGCCTGCGGATTGACCCGCAGGCTTTTTGCTATGGCTTTTTGCACAAAAAATCTTAAGGTGTGGCGATTGGACGTTATAGCGTTGTGTTTGGGGTGAAGATGTGTTCATCCTGATATAATTAACGGTTAGCAATATCGCTTACAATATGCTGTTGAGGAGTATACCTGTATGACTACGCCTGATTTTATTCCTGTACTTATTGGTGCGGATATGAACTGCTATTCGGTAGCACGTGCATTGCATGAGGAGTACGGAAAGGAAAGCTATGTTTTTGGCCGCTTTGCTGCAGGTGACACGAAATACAGTAAGATTGTTCACTGTTCGTACAATCCTAAGCTAAATGATCCTGATGTATTAGTGGAGACCATCAATACGTTTGCGGAAGAGCATGCAGATATAACGTGCTTGGTCTGGGGATGCACTGACGGGTATGCTGCTTTGTTGATGGAAGTGCAGGATCGTCTTTGTGAAAATTGTACGACACTTTATATTGATGTTGATCTGCGCGATAAGTTGGTTGACAAGGCCGACTTTTATAAGATGTGCGAGCAGTACAACATTCCTTACCCTAAAACATTTTATGCTGATAAACCTTTAGCGGCTGAAGAGTTGACTGAGGATAAGCTTGGGTTTGTTTATCCAATCATTGTGAAGCCTTCTATGAGCGAGACGTATTGGGAGCATCCATTTGATGGCATGAAGAAGGTATACACTGCTGATAACCCTAGAGAAGCTTCTGAAATTCTAGATCTTATTTTTGGGGCTGGCTATCCAGACCAGATTTTGTTACAAGACATGATTCCGGGTGACGACAGCAATATGCGTGTTTTGACTGGATATTCTGACCGCAATAATAAGGTCAAGATGATGTGCTTTGGCCATGTCGGTCTTGAGGAACAAACAGCAACCGCTTTAGGTAACCCGTGCGCTATTATTACTGAACCAAATGAGGCACTCCAAAATGTTGTGAAGGCATGGCTTGAGGAGATAGGATATACCGGATTTTCTAACTTTGATATCAAGTACGACAGCCGTGATGGCTCTTATAAGGTGTTTGAAATCAATTTGCGACAGGGCCGCTCGAACTATTACGTAACCGGATCAGGTAATAACATTGCTCGCTATGTTGTTGAGGATCGTATTTTTCATCACGACCTGGGAGAATGTCACATGAACGCCAATGTTTCGTTCTGGCATTCTGTGCCTTGTAAGGTTGTGTATGAGTACGTTAAAGATCCATCTTTTGTAAAGCGTGCTAAAAAGCTTGTTGCAGAAGGTAAAGAGACCTCAAGCTTAGTGTATAAACCAGATTTATGGATGAATCCACTGCGTTGGGCTTACGTGAAGGTTCACATGCATCGTTATTTTGATAAGTTTAAAAACCCTGAGAAGTACAAATAATTCAGGGTCGCGATATCGCGAAAGAAAGGACACCATCACATGTGTGGTTTTGTCGGATTTGCCGGTGAGGTTGAAAATAAAGAGGTCGTTTTGACCAAGATGATGGATCGTATTGTCCATCGAGGTCCAGACATGGGCGGCCAGTTTATTAATGATAGTGTGGCCATGGGGTTTCGTCGTTTGTCCATTTTGGACTTAACAGAAGCTGGTGCACAGCCTATGCAAAATGCAGATGGCACAGTGGTAATCACTTTTAATGGCGAGATTTATAACTTCCAAGAACTTAGGACCGAGCTTGAAGCTAAGGGCTATGAGTATCATTGTGGTGCTGATACAGAATCCTTACTGCATGGTTATGAGGAGTGGGGCGAAAAGGTAGTCGACCACTTGCGTGGCATGTATGCGTTTGTTATTTGGGATGCTCGAAGCAATAAATTGTTTGGTGCTCGTGATATTTTTGGTATCAAGCCATTTTATTATTACATGCTTGATGACAATAAAGGCATGCTGTATGGCAGTGAAATCAAATCTTTTCTGGATCATCCTGGCTTTAAGAAGGCCGTAAATCGTGATGCATTACGTCCTTATATGACATTACAGTATTCCGCTACAGATGAAACGTTCTTTGAGGGAGTCTATAAGCTACCTGCTGCTCATTGTTTTACATATGATTGCGAAACTGCTCAAATGGATATTCGTCGTTATTGGGATTGTGATTTTACTGAAATTGACAAGCCATTTGATGAATATGTTAATGAGCTTAATGAGGTTGTACATGAAAGTGTTGCAGCTCATAGAATCGCAGATGTTAAAGTTGGGTCATTTTTATCTGGCGGCGTAGATTCAAGCTACATTACTGCGTGTTTAATGCCTGATGAAACTTTTTCTGTTGGGTTTGATTATAACAAGTTTAATGAGACCAATTATGCAGCTGAGCTGTCTGATAAGTTAGGTATCAAAAACCATCGTAAGCTTATTACTGCTGATGAATGCTTTGAAGCTTTGCCAACCATTCAGTATCACATGGATGAACCGCAGTCTAATCTTTCAAGTGTTCCTTTGTACTTCTTAGCTCAGATGGCTGCAGAAGATGTCACAGTTGTTCTTTCAGGCGAAGGTGCTGATGAAATCTTTGGTGGCTATGCATGGTATGAGGACAGTCCTGCCATGGCTAAGTTCAAAAGGCTTCCACTGGGATTTCGTCGCGCATTAGGTAAGATAGCATTGAAGCTTCCATACTTTAAAGGTCATAACTTTTTGGTTAAGTGTGCCGAAATGCCAGAGCATTACTTTGTTGGTCAGGCATTAGTGTGGCCCGAGCGTGAGGTTGATGAAGTATTACAGCCTGCATATCAAAAAGGCCCTGGTGCTTTTGATTTGGCTGCACCAATTTACAAGCGTGTTGCAGATGAAAAAGATTTAACTAAAAAGCAGTATTTGGACATGAATATGTGGCTTCCAGGTGACATTTTGCTTAAGGCTGACAAGATGTGTATGGCTCATTCTTTGGAGCTACGCGTTCCATTTTTGGATCGCAAACTTATGGAATACGCTGAGCATATTCCTGAGAAGTATCGCGTAAGCGATCAAGGCAACAAGCAGGTCTTACGCCATGCTGCAAATAAGGTGTTGCCTGATGAGTGGGCAACACGTCCTAAGGTGGGATTCCCCGTTCCGCTAGTTCATTGGTTGCGTGAGGAAAAGTGGTACAACTATGTTAAGGAATATTTTACCGCTGATTGGGCGCGAGAGTTTTTTGATACAGACGTACTGATGGATTTGTTGGATGCCCACTATAAAGGTGAAGCTTCTAATCAACGCAAGATTTATACTCCATTGGTCTTTTTGATTTGGTATAAGCGCTTCTTTATTGATGAAGTTGCTTAGGCTCGTTTTCTGAAATCCATGAGCGAACGCATTCGATAAACGCTTTAGTGGCGAATGAAGATTTACTATATGAACGCACTGCGATACCCACTTCGCGGTGCGTTGGTATTTCAGGGGGTAGCGCTATTACTTCTGCGGTTGTACCACGCAATAGTAGTTGTGGAAACAGGCCAAAACCCAAACCGTTTTGAATCATACCTAAAACAGCGTAGTCGTTATCTACGACAAAACGTGTGTTGGGGGTTACGCCGTGGCGTTGAAAGACTTCATCCATTTCAGTAAAAGAATCGTTACGAATTTTAATGTAAGGTTCGTGGGCAAGTGCATTCGTAGGAAAGAATGGTTCATGGGCAAGCGGATGGTTTTTAGAAACAACTGCATACATAGGGTCTTGTACAAGCGGAATAGTAAAGAAAGGTAGCGCTGTAGGCAAGATAACAAAACAGCAATCGAAATCTCCGTGCCAAGTGTCTTGCTCCATAGGTGCTTGGTTTTCGTAAACAGTAAAAGATATATCAATGCGAGGATGCGCTGTAAGGAATTCTTTCATGATTCCAGGCAGCCATTGAATTGCGGTACTGGCAAAACATGCAATACGCAATGAGCCTGTTTCAAGGTCACGCATCTCAGCAATATGGTCTTGCAAAGCTTTTTCGCTTTTATAAACATCTTGGATCCAAGGAAGCAATGACAAGCCATCCGGGGTGAGTTTTACACCAGAATGTGCGCGGTTAAACAAAGTAAATCCCAATTCTTTTTCAAGTGCGCTAATCATATAACTAATACCCGCTTGTGTGTAACCAAGCTCTTCACTGGCTTTTTTGAAACTATGGTGTTTAGCTGCCGTTAGAAACGCTTGATATTGTTGAAAACTCATAGCAACCATCCTAGGGGTGTAAATTATGTAGAAGCATAAGAGGTGAGTGTCTAATACGAAACACCTAGTTATAAGAATATCTTAATTAATTACAAGATACTCTAGTTTTACTTTTATGCTACCTACAATTAATATGAGTGTCACCGCTTCTTCTTATAAGTCAAGGGACCGCTCCTATGAGAAGAAGAAATCGGCACACGCTCTAATCTAGGTTTCAAGTTAGCAGTCTTGAAACGGTTTGTGCTCCCAAATTATTTGAGCGTAAACATGTTGCGGACGCGTGACATGACGCAGTTCTCGTTGAGAACACTTAAAGGCGGAGACAGATCTCTCTCCAACTCTTAAGCTTCCGCTCTCCGCCTTTGCGTAACTTTTCAAACATGTGTAAAAAGACCGAAGGGTCTTTTTCTTTTATTCGGACGAACTATGGTTAAATACAAGAAAATACACGTATAATTATTCTCATTTGTGAACCATACATGAGAGGGCATATGATGCAAGAGGAACATAATCCTGAATATTATGATACTGAGGTAGCAGAAAACCTTTTTAAACCTATTTATCCAGTGATTGCTGAAGCCATGATAAAACGAAGCGCCAAAACGCACGGTGACGTGTTGGATTTTGGTTGTGGCGGCGGGCATTTGGGCATTGAGGTTATAAAACAAGGGTCTTTTGATTCGTTGAGCTTTTTTGATTGCGAGCCTCGTGCTTTAGAACTTGCGTGCCAACGTGCACAAGAACAAGGAATTCAAGCCCAAGCATATCAGGGTGATGCATGCAGCGTGACTCCTGAAGTATGCGGTGGACGTACGTTTGATTTGATTGTTTCACGAGGTAGTAGACCGTTTTGGGATGATCAAAAGGCCGCATTTACGCATATCGGAACGCTATTAAACCCAGGCGGCGTTGCTTATATTGGTGGCGGTATGGGAAATGCCAAGCTTGCTAAAGAAATTGGAGAGAAAATGAAAAAAATCAGGGAAGCTCACGGTGGTGAAGGCCCTCGTTTGTTTGACCACTCTCGTTCTAAGGCTCTTCCAGATAATGAGTATGTAGAATTACTAGAAGGTTTGGGCTACATTGTAACTATTATCCATAATGATGACGAAGGCCGTTGGGTTATGTTTGAGCGTCCAATTGGCTAATACATACGTAACAAAAGAGGCGCATAAGCGCCTCTTTTGTATGAACTAACACACTCTAAGGAAAATTTAATTATGCACCAAGAATTTCTTGTGCAATAGCTAAGTCGCTTTTTACTAACGGATACTCATTACCACGATGCTGGCGTGTTTCGTCCCCCTTAGCCAAAAGCAAAACCACGCAAGGTGTGTCAGACGCGCGCGCTGCTTCTAGCGCAAACGTAACGGCCTCTTCGCGATCATAGATAATCTTATAAGGTGTGGTGTCTGGAGTGTTGCGGGCAAGGTCGGCACAGATGTCTTCAATACAATCGTGACCCGGATCTTCTTCTGTGTAGATAATCAAGTCGCTATAAGGAGCAGCGGCTTGAGGCAGTTGCTCGCGTCGTTCGTATGCTTTTTCGCCAGGGGCGCCAAATAGAGCAATGATGCGGTGATGTGGGTATTCTTTTTTAATGGATCCGAAAAGCGTTTCAAAAGAAAGCTTATTGTGCGCGTAGTCTATGATAGCGGTTACGTGCTCATCGGCAGAGCGGACAATTTCCATACGTCCTGGTACGCGTAAGTGCGCAAGACCTTCTGCTATTGCGTTTGTGTCAATACCTAACAGCAATGCCATACCTATTGCGGCCAGTGCGTTTTCCACGTTAAATAGCCCCGGAATACCAAGCTCGAATGTAGTGCTGGAAAGGTTATTCATCGGCGTGCGATGCGTTGGGTCAAGTGCAGCTTTACGTATGTTTGCATCAACGCTTGTATCAAACACAATAGGATTCCATACAGCTTTAAAGCGAACACGACCGTCGACAGATGTAACGTCTGTGGCCCATAAATCAGCTTTGGGATGGAATGTGCAGGCAAGTGTTTCGTCTGTAGTAGTGGCATACGAGGTTTTGTGTTTGTCTTTAATACAGTATGCAAGAGGAAACTCTGCTGCTTGCGCAGCCTGATAAATGCGTTGTGCTTCAGCAGAGTTAAGGTTGACCAGCGCAGTAGAACATTGATCAAATATTTTCAGTTTACTTGAGAAGTAGTCTTCAAAATCAGGGTGTTCGTTAGCAGAGATATGATCACGACCGATATTTAAGAAGCAAGCCACGTCAAAAGGAAGTCCCAATACACGCTCATATTTAAGTGCCTGGCTAGATACTTCCATAATCATAGTGTCTAAAGAAGCGTCAACAGTGTTATATAAGTGGCGCCATAATTCGGGTGCCTCGGGTGTGGTATTGTGGCTTTCAAAACACTCAATACCGTCATCAGTAATGATAGAGCCCATTATGCCGCAAGGTTTGTGAGCTGCTTGCATGATAGAGCGAAGCATGTATGCGGTCGTTGATTTGCCCTTAGTTCCAGTAATGCCTGCAATAAAAAGCTGTTCATTTGGATTGTTGTAGATAATAGGAGCAAGAAGTGCCATGGCATGACGAACGCTATGAGCTACAATGCAGGGCATATTAGGCTCCATTTCAGACAGCGTTTGGGCTGTGGCCTCTTCGCATAAGTAAGCAGATGCACCGTTTTTACGGGCGGATGATACAAACGAAGGGTTGAATGCAGCGCCTTTACAGACGAAAAGATTACGCTCGGTGATTTCACGAGAATCGACATTCATACCACAGACAGATGTGGATGGGTCGCCGCTTGTGGAAACGAGCTGATTGTGCGCGTTAAGAATGGACGCTAAGTGGTGTAAAGTTAAAGTATTCATGGTTTGATTATACCGAGGATTAGCCGCATAGGCTTGAGTAATACTCAAAAGGGCAAATTCTACAATCCTTAAAGGTTACACGGTGGTGATAAAATACTGCTGTGCTACGCTATAGGTAAATATATGAAAGGAATCATATGAGACCCGTACCTGCAAATCAACTGAATCCACGTGTGAAGATAGTTTGGCGTATAACCCATTTGTTGGTGGTGCTGGTGTTGTATGGGTTGGCTATCATGGCGCCGTTGATGGTGGGTATCATGGACGGATTTACCGTAATTGTGAAGGGTGTGTTAGTTGCTTTGGCTGCGATAGCGGTGGTGGTTGCGGTTATATATGTAGGAGTGTGGCCACAGGTGAGTTATATGAGGTGGCGCTACGAACTAGGCGAGCATGAGCTTGATATTGCAAGGGGCATAATTTGGCGCAAACGTTTTATTATTCCGTTTGTACGTGTGCAAAATACCGATACTAATCAAGGCCCACTATTGCGATTATTTGGGTTGTCTAGCGTAACTGTATCGACTGCTGCGGGTACTCATACCATTCCAGGATTGCGCAATGATGAGGCAGATCAACTACGTGATTTGATTGCTGTACAAGCACGACTCGCTCAAGAGGATGTGTAGGCATGAATAATATCGTTGTATTTACGCCTGGTAAACATCATGTTTCACAATGGTATGTGTTGTTTAATGCGGGCGGTTTACTTATGTCGCTTGCAATTTTACCAGTAGTGTTGCTGGGATCTATAGGCGTGTCACTGCGCAGTGTCGTACATGCAACAGGTTCGTTAATGGTGGTGCCAATGCTGCTTTTGGGCGGTATCTTGGTCTTGTTTGCTCTTGCGGTGCTAAGCATTGGTGGCGTGTGGTTGACGTGGAAAAACCTAACCTATGAACTTACGACTCAAGAATTCAACTTGTGCTCAGGGGTTATTTCCAAAAAACGCATTCATGTGCCATATCAGCGTATTCAGTCGGTTAATCAGTCGGCGGGCGTGCTTAAGCGCGTGTTGGGTCTTTGCGATCTGGAGCTTGATACTGCTGGTGGTTCATCTAATACTGCAATTCGTATTCCGTATGTAACATTACGAGATGCAGAGGTGCTTAGATCGGAAATTTTTAGACGAAAAAACATCATCTTGGCTGGTGGGTACATCGACGAAGCTGGATATGTGTATATGCCTGAAATTAGTCCGAATACCACTTATACCCAAAATATGAACGTTTTGGATGCGCCAAACGGGCTGTGGGATGAAATTCGCGCCACGCGCGGTGACGCTACTATGGCAACAGGTAATGTTTCTTATGAGCGCGGGCTCAGTAATAAAGAATTAATTTTAGCTGGCGCGTCGGGGTCTGCGGGTATCGCAGGTGCTGTAACAACCATGCTGCTTATGATTTTATCTGTGGCGGCACAGTTTATAGGGTTATTCGGTGAGGAATGGATTGCGAAAAACCTATCGTCAAGTACTCAAGCGCTTCAATCGCTGAGTTTTTGGGATTTTAATATTTCTGGCATCTTTTCAAACCTTTTGTTTCAGTTTGCTCTCGGGTTTGGACTCATGGTCTTGATTGTGTGGGGCACATCTATTATTGGTACCATCGTGTCATACGGTGGATTCAGGGTAAGAAGAAGAGAGGACCGTATCGAGGTAGAACATGGTCTTTTGCAGCACGTGTTTCAAGGTGTTGATATTGACCGTGTACAGTCGGTGGTCGTGAAGCAATCATTGATACGTCGATTAATGGGGTATTGCTCTGTTACGTTAGGTAAGATTGATAGTGTGTCATCGGGTGAGGAATCTTTGACATCATTTCAAGGTGTCGTAATTCATCCGTTTATAAAAACGAGCCAGGTTCCAGAATTGTTGGCAGGTGTTTTGCCAGAGTACGATGAGTGGCCGCAGCTAGAAGTTAGGCTTCCTAAAGTGTCAAGGCGCCGCGCAATTATTCGTAAAGCGATTATTTGGAGTCCGTCGTTTTGGATTTTTGTGGTGCTATTCATGGTCCATACTTCGTTTTTCATGCATATATGGGATCCATGGACGTTTTATGCTGCAGCACCATTTGTAGCTGTATGTATTGCGTATATACCTTTGTACTATATGTTTTTTGCTGTGATATTTATAAAAAACGTAATAAAGGCTATTTTGTGGTATCGACAATCTGGATTAGGATATACCGATTCATATATGCGTGTGGTTAACGGCGGTTATTCGCTTGAAGATAGGACATTCTTACGTAAAAAAATTCAGTATGGATATCTAAAAACCAATCCGTTTCAACGTCATGCTGGTGTGGCTATTGTTTGTGCACGTACGGCTGAAGGGCTTGGAACTACAGAAACGTTGTGGGATGTGGATATTCATGATGCTCAGGCGTGGCTCACGTGGATTCAGCCTCGGGGTTAACGGTAATAATTTAGATACAAAATAAGCATGCCCCATTATATAAGGGGCATGCTTTATGCTAATGATGCTTTTACATTACAGAAGCGTTATGTGTCAGAACGTTGACAAACAAAAACCCTTTTTAAATACGTTGTCTTCGTATGCTAGAATGAGGGATATGAATACTCAAAACACAGCACATACTCATCAGGGCACGACAGACGTGTCCGGTCTTTCGTCTGAGGATGATGGTTCTCAGCCCCATCTTGTATCTTATGGATGGCAGCCAGTTCAGTTTGATTCAATAGGCGATAAAGGTAGTGCCTCCAGCTCGCGTATGAACGCTTGTCAACATCGCGAGGTACGCGAATATTCTACAGGTGAGGAAATCGCAAATTCAATAACACACGGTATCGGTGTTGCTTTGGCGATTATTGCTATCCCTGTAACTGTGGTTTTGGCTGTAAAGCATGGTGGCGGTGGCGTAGCATTGGCTGCAGCTCTTATTTATAGTATCTCTATGCTGTTGGAATATACAGCATCTACTATGTATCACGCATTGACTAACCGTTCAGCTAAAAAGGTATTTAAGGTTATCGATCATGCATCGATTTATTTGTTTATTGCTGGTAGCTATACGCCATATTGCCTCTTAACATTAGGCAATTCCCAGGGAATTTGTCTATGTGCTGGTGTTTGGATTCTTGCTTTAGTTGGTGTTGCCATTGAGGCATTTTGGGTATTTCGTCCACGCTGGGTATCAGCTGTGATTTATCTACTTTTGGGCTGGTGTGTTATTTTGTATTTGCCGCCACTAATTGCTAACTTGGCGCTTCCTGGTTTGATTTTGTTAGCAGTCGGTGGTGTGTGCTATAGCATTGGCTGCGTCTTTTATGTACTCAAAAAGATTCCGTATATGCACTCTGTGTTTCATCTTTGGGTTCTTGCAGGTAGTATTCTGCAGTTCTTGTCTATCGTGTTTTACGTGTTTTGATAAACACGTTGGTTTAGAGCGCACGCCACTTTTGTGCGTTCATGTATATTGAAAAGGTTGTGAGATTATCTAATGGACGTAGGCATAAGTATCTTCGTCACCTTTATTCTTATTTTGGTGAATGGTTACTTCTCCGCATCCGAAATGGCTTTAGTGAATGCACGTCGTGTGGTGCTGCAAAAAGAAGCCGATGAAGGTTCTAAGGGCGCACAGACAGCGATTGAATTATCGCTTGATTCTGACAGGTTTTTGGCAACAATCCAAGTCGCTATTACTTTGGTTGGCTTTTTTGCGTCAGCGGCAGCTGCTACTAATCTGTCTGATCCTTTAGCTCAGTGGCTTTCCTCATTTGGTATTGGTTGGTTAGCTTTTATTGCGCCTGGTATTTCACCAGTCATTATTACGCTAATCGTTTCGTACTTCAGTATTGTTCTTGGCGAGCTTGTTCCTAAACGTATTGCTTTATCTGATGCTGAACGTGTGTCTATGTTTGTTGCAGGGCCTCTTAAGGTATTTCAAACTATTGCTGGCCCTATTGTTCGTTTTACTGCTGCTTCTGCTAACTTGGTAGCTAAGATTTTGCATATCAAGAGTGCTGACGAGCGTCAGGACATCTCTGAAGAAGAGATACGTTACATGGTCGCTGATAATGGTGAGCTTGAAGAAGAAGAGAAACGAATGATTCATGAGGTCATGGATTTAGGTGATACAGTCGCTGAAGAAGTCATGACTCCTCGTGTGGATATGATTATGGTCTCCGATGACGAAACTGTTAAACAGGCTATAGATCGTATGCGTGGTACGGGCTATTCGCGTTTACCTGTATTTCATGATAATCATGACAGCATTATTGGTATTGTTCGTTATAAGGACCTTATCAATCCTCTGCTTGAAGATCAGGAAGACGATCTGGTTAAAAACTATATCGCTGAAGTTGACTTCATTCCTGAGACTAAAAGCTTATTGCCTTTGCTTAACGAAATGCAAACAAACCGTCAACAGATAGTAATTGTGGTTGACGAGTATGGTGGTACTGCTGGTTTAATTACTATAGAGGACATTGTGGAGGAAATCGTTGGTGAAATTATCGACGAAACCGACGTTTCAGAACGTGAGTATGTAACAGCTGTATCTGAAACTCAATGGCTTATTGATGGTGCTTGTCCATGCGAAGACGTCGTGGAATTGGGCTTACCTGTAGAGATTTCTGATGACTATGAAACTGTCGCAGGTTGGCTTATGGATGCTTTGGACTGCGTGCCCCAGCTGGGTGATTGCTATAAGACCCAAGGCTATGTCTTCAAAATTCAAAAGATGCGTCGCCGTCGTATTTCTTTAATAAATGTAGAGAAATGCATGGATGAATGCCCAGAAGATGAGCAGTCCAGCGAGTAGCGCATAGCACTACGTTTAAAGGAGGCCGTACATGGAAGCAAAGCGTTTACAGCGATCAGATGATGCTGTTATCGCAGGTGTATGTGCTGGCCTTGCAGACTATTTTAATATTGATGCCGTGATTATCCGTGTGCTTGCAGTTGTTTTAGGGATTGCAAGCTTTGGGATTACGGCATTTATGTATGTGCTCTTATGGCTTATCATGCCCGCTTCGCCTAAAAGGTCTAATCCTATTGATGTGCCATGCACTCAGGTTCCATATGATGGGTGCTACCAGGTCTATAACCAGGCTAATGGGCCAATGGGCTCGCGAACTGAATCAACAGTGGATTCAGTTGTAAATAGAATTTGTAATGCATCCTCTAATAAACTGTGTCGTGCTGGTGTGTGGGTTGGTATACTGCTTGTTTTGATCGGTCTTGCGGGAGTGTTTGCCGCAGTGGTTCGCGGCATTTCTTGGTGGCAGTTCTGGCCGGTTGTGTTGGTTCTTGGCGGTGTGACTCAGATGCTTTTACCTGCTCGGGAAGTTTTACGGGCAGGCCGAATTGCTTCTGGCATTGTTATCACTAGCTTGGGACTGTTTTTTCTGGCTTGCTCTCTACACGTTATTGCATGGGGTAGTATCTCAGCGGTTTTTCATGAGTTTTGGTCATTATTGGTGGTTACTTGTGGGTTGCTAATAGTGGGTGGCGCTCTACGCAATGACGCCTGCACCATTGCTGGTTCCTTGGTCTTTACATTTTTCTGCTTACTTGGCATGACGGTGTGTAGTATTCCGGGTACTCTTGAAGTTGTTATTGTGCAATTCCCATTCTTTGATCCATGGGTAATAGAAGTTTCATCATTTTTCAGCAATTCACTGCATATGTAAGGAATACACATGAATGAAAAGATGAGTTTTGAAGATATGCCGCCTTCAACACGTATTGTGGTGTTTGTTGGCGTTGTGTTAATTGGTTTTGGTGTATGTAATTTTGGAATGGCATTAATTCCTACCAATGTATGGAATGAGCTTATTGCCTTTTTTAGTTCGGTTGCTCGTTTTGTGTGGCCTATGGTGCTCATCATTGCTGGTTTCTTTATTTTATGGGCTGTCAAAAAGGGCAAATTCGATGGATTTGTAGAGCGCCAGACGCATGGAGAGTTCAGACGTAGTCGCACAGATCAGCGTCTTGCAGGTGTTTGTGGGGGTATTGCATATTATTTTGGTGTGGACTCGACAATGGTTCGTATCATGGTTGTTATTCTCACAGCGCTTTTCCCGCTGTTTGTGTTTGTGGCATATATGGTGATGATTTTTTTGGTACCCAAGGAGTAGCCGCCGTTTATCCAAATTCTTAAAAAATCTACAAAACAACCATAATCGGCAGCCAAAATTAGACGGCTTTTCATGATTGCGGTAAAATGCACAAGTTACAAATATTAACGGCATGACATTTTCGACAGTAAACTCTCCCTAATCGCTTCACGCTGTCGCCGCTCTTTAACCTTATCGGTTTTGAAGGGTGATGAATGTTGACGATGTTGGAGGATTTTTTGGCTCAAAGAGCATCACATAAAAACAGCCATCGATTCTTGATTTTGCAGTTGCTATTAGTGGCTGCAGTTATTAGCGTTGTGGCTTTGTCTGTTGCATTTCGCCCTGCAAGTGCTTTGCATGGTGTTGACAGCGATACTGTTGGTATTGGTGGTACACGCAGTACCATCTCTCATGAAATTTCTCAGGATACTGGCATGCTTGTTCAAAGTGATGCCCCTTCTTCGGATTTAACTCAGCAAGTTTCTCGTAACATTACGGTAAAAGACCCAGATCCAGTTATTGTGTTATCAGCGGTTGATACGAGTAATGCCACTACTATAGAAAAGGCTAACCAGTTAGGCACACTTAGTCCATTACCTACTGCGCCTCGTATTCTTCCCGATCTGAGCGATGGTTGGCATCGTGGCATGGCTTCAGCGTACAGCTATGCTGATAATGATGACGGTCAAGGTAATTTTGGTACCACAGCTACTGCTTCTGGCATTCCTTTGTCGGATAACGGCATCACAGTAGCAGTCCCCGCCTCTCAGTCTTACTTAATCGGTCAGGCTGTAGCTATCATGTATGGTGAAACAGTTATTGTTGCCACTGTAACTGATACTGGAGGGTTTGCAGGATACGGTCGTGCGCTTGACTTAGCTCCTGGTTGCTGGAAAGCATTTGGCGCTTCTACTGGTGGCGAGTGGGGCGTTCGCGAAGTCTATTACAAGTTCTTGTAGCCTTATAAGTCTGGTGTTTAAGCGAAAGCTTACGCCAGGCTTATTTTACTTTCAGGCTGCTTCCGTTACAGTTAAATCAATACATATGTGAGGAAGGCTACATCATGGCTAATATAATCATTGTTGGCTGTGGTCGCGTGGGATCACAGTTGGCTACCATGCTGTCTGAACAGGATGGTAACGTATGCGTTATAGACATGGACACAGAGGCATTTGCTAATTTGGGGCGTAACTTTAACGGTGCAACGTTACAGGGCGTTGGTTTTGATGAGGATACGCTTATACGCGCTGGCGTCGAAGACTGTGATGTTGTAGCTGCTGTTACACAATCGGATAACGCTAATTTAATGATTGCTGAGGTTGCGCGGCGCATTTTTAACGTTCCTCAGGTAATTACACGTTTGTATAATCCCAACCGTGAAACAGCGTATATGCAGCTTGGTTTGGACTACGTATGTGGTACTTCTCTTGTAGCTGAAGAAATCTTTTCTAAAATTGCTTCTGGTCACGGAAGCCACCTGGATACGTTTGGTGACTTTGAAATTCTTCGTTTTTCGTTGAACCTGTCTGAATTACGTAAACGCAGTATTCGTGTGTCCGAGCTTGAGCGGGATCATGATATTAGAATTGTATGTTTTGAGCGCAGTGACGGAAGTTCAAGCTCAATTCCTAGCCGTGACAGTGTGTTGTATCATGGTGACCTGGTATTAGCGTGCGTACGCCACGAGCGTCTTGGCGGTTTTAGTCGATATATTCAGGATTAGGAGTAGCTGTGTACATTGTCATTATGGGCGGTGGCAAGGTTGGTGAATATCTGGCTTCCGTTATGTTGGAAAACAACAATGAAGTCGCTGTTATCGAGTCTAATCGTAAACAGGCCGACCGTTTATCTGTACAGCTTGAAGGTGAGTATCTTGTCATTAATGGCGACGGTTGTGATTCTAACTTCCAAGAAGATGCGGGCATTCGTAAAGCAGACGTTTTTGTAGCTGCTACTGGTCGTGATGATGATAACTTGGTTTCTTGCGAAATTGCCATGCATGTCTTTAACGTGCCTCGCTGTATTGCTCGTGTGAACAGCCCTAAAAATTCTCGAATTTTTCGTGAGGTAGGTATTGAAAGTGTATCTTCTACTATGCTCATTGCAAGCATGATTGAAGAAGAAGCTATGCTTGGTAGTGTAGGTGTTGTATCTGCATTGTCTCGTGGTGATATTTCATTGATTGAGCTGCCGATTAAGTTTTTGCGTAACTTTGACCCTAAAACAGGTGTGCCTGTCAGCATGATTGAAATGCCTGAAGGAAGTACGTTATGTGCAGTTGATCGTCGTGCGTATAGTGAAGCTGAAATTGTTATGCCAGATACAGTATTGTATCCAGGAGACAAAGCTGTTGTGCTCGCTGAACATGATGTAGTTGATCAGGTTAGGGCGCTTTTTAAATCATTGTAAGAAATAAAAATCTTTAGTCGTGAAAGGACTACCATGATTTCTCGTTATACACGTCCAGCTATGGGCAAAATCTGGGAGTTGGAAAATAAGTATGCCATTTGGAAAGAGATTGAGATTTTGGCGTGCGAAGCACAGGCAGAGTTAGGCCAGTGCGGCATCACTAAAGAAGACGCAGTGTATATTCGTGAACACGCTGACTTTACGGTTGATCGTGTATATGAGATTGAGCAGGTAACTCGTCACGATGTTATTGCGTTTTTGACTTGTATGGGTGAATTTATCGACGCAGACATTGCTGAGGGTGAAGAAAAACCAAGCCGCTGGGTTCATTATGGCATGACTTCTTCTGACTTGGGCGATACCGCACTGTCTTACATCATCACCCAGGCTATCGACATCATTTTAGATGACATAAAACAGCTTGGTGAAGTGTGCAAGGCTCGTGCATTTGAGACGAAAGATTACTTGTGCGTAGGCCGCACCCATGGTATCCATGGTGAGCCTATGACATTTGGTATGAAGTTTGCTTCTTGGGCTTGGGCACTAAAGCGCGCTCAGATTCGTCTTAAGCAGGCTCGCGAAATGGTAGCTACTGGTGCTATCAGCGGTGCTGTGGGAACCTATTCAAGCATCGATCCATTTGTTGAGCAGTATGTCTGTGAGCATTTGGGGTTGACTCCAGACCCATTGTCTACTCAGGTTTTGGCACGTGATCGTCACGCTCAGGTCTTAAGTGCTCTGGCCGTTATAGCTTCCACCTTAGAGACGATTGCTCTTCAGGTCCGACTCCTACAGCAGAGCGATGTTATCGAGGCTGAGGAGCCATTTAAGAAGGGTCAGAAGGGTTCTTCTGCTATGCCTCATAAGCGCAATCCTATCACTGCTGAGCGTGTTTGTGGCTTGGCTCGTGTGGTTAAAAGTAATGCTCAGGTTGGTTTTGATGACGTAGCCTTGTGGTATGAGCGCGACATTAGCCATTCTGGCGCCGAACGCGTGGCTTTGGCTGACAGTTTTATTGCTCTTGACTACATGTTTGGCCGTATGCAGTGGATGATGGAAGGCTTGACGCTTTATCCAGAAAAGATGGTCCACAATTTAAACCGAACCCGTGGCCTTATCTATTCTTCCAAGGTCTTATTGGCATTAGTTGACACGGGCCTTAAGCGCGAGGACGCATACGTTATCGTTCAGCGCAACGCCATGGCTGTTTGGGAGGATATCCAAAACGCCGTTGCTGGCCCAACCTATCGCGAGCGTTTGGAAGCAGACCCTGAAGTTAATCTCACGTCCGAGGTTCTCGATGACATTTTTGACCCATGGGCATTCTTGGCCCATCGCGACGTCATGTTTGATAAGCTTAATACCTTGGAATTCTAAAATCGTGTTGCAGTGTCTTTGGTTTTTCCATTTTAATCCGAAGAGCTCACAGCTCAACTGAAATATTGAAGCGTGGTACGTGGTATACGTGCCACGCTTTTTATTATCATGGTCGGTGTACTATTCCTTACACTTCTATCGCGCGTAAGTCGGTTAAAATATAAAACGTTAACTATCGCTCAAAAGGAGTTGAAGGTATGAATAAACAGCAGCTCGCAGCTAAGATTTGGGAAGCAGCAAATAGTATGCGTTCAAAAATTGAGGCTAATGAATACAAAGATGTCATTTTAGGCCTCATTTTCTATAAGTTTTTGTCTGAAAAAGAAATTACCTACATGTATACCAATGCGGGTATGACAGAGAATGAGCTTTCTGAAATCAAAGAAGAGGATCAGGAAATTGTTTCTTACCTTCAGGAATGCATTGGTTATTGTATTCCTTACGAGCATCTATATTCTACCTGGGTAAATAACAGTCGTGACTTTAACGTCGGCGATTTTAATCATGCTATGGATGCTTTCCGTGGCAATATTAGCTCTAAACATAAGTCCCTGTTTGAGGGTATTTTTGACACCATGGAAGCTGTGATTCCTAAACTAGGAACCAGTACAGGTGAGCAGACTAAGACCTTAAATAGCCTTATCCATCTTATTGACGACATACCTATGACAGATAATGGTTATGACGTCTTGGGATACGTTTATGAATTCCTTATTGAGAAATTTGCATCTAACGCTGGTAAAAAGGCTGGCGAATTCTATACACCTCATGAGGTTTCTCATCTCATGTCGGAAATCGTTGCACACCACTTAGCCGATAGGGATAACGTTGAGATCTATGACCCAACAAGTGGTTCTGGTTCCTTATTAATCACTATTGGTAAGCAGGCTGAGAAGTATGGTATTAATAAAGACCATATTCATTACTATGCCCAGGAGCTGAAAGAAAATACCTATAACCTTACGCGTATGAACCTCATCATGAACAATATTGAGGCTGACAATATTACGACACGTAATGCAGACACGTTGCAAGAAGACTGGCCGACAGATGGTTTTGAGGCTCTGTGTGTTGATGCCGTTGTTTCTAATCCTCCTTATTCCCAGAAGTGGAATGCAGAAGAGAAGAAGTATGATGGGCGTTTCGATTACGGTCTGGCTCCTAAAGGTAAGGCCGACTATGCCTTCCTTCTTCATGATCTCTATCACCTACGTCAAGATGGCATTATGACCATCGTTTTGCCTCATGGTGTTTTGTTCCGTGGTGCAGAAGAGGGCAAAATCAGGAAAGAACTTCTGGAGCATCATCACATTAAGGCCATCATTGGCTTGCCTGCCAATATGTTTTATGGCACAGGTATTCCTACTATCGTCATGGTTCTTCAGAAGCAGCGTGAAGAATCTGACGTCATGATTGTTGATGCTTCTAAGTTCTATGCTAAAGAGGGGAAGAATAATAAGCTCCGCGCTTCTGACGTAAAACGTATTGTTGATGCTGTTAATAATTGCGAAGAAATTGATAAGTTCTCTCGTATTGTATCCATGGATGAAATCTGTGCAAATGATTACAACCTAAATATTCCTCGTTACGTTGACTCTTCAGAAGAAGGCGAGTCTTGGGATATCTATGCTTCCATGTTTGGTGGTATTCCTAAGTCTGAGCTTGTTTCTTTAAATCAGTATTGGAATGCATGGCCTAGTGTTTATGGCGACTTGTTTAGTGATGATGGTTCTCCTTACGTTCAGCTTAAGACGGATGACATTCGCATGGCCGTTTTAGATAATGAAGATATTAGAGAGTACCGTAAGTCATTTACGAGCGCCTTTGAGGGTTTTACGGATTTTCTGGCTAATCTTTTGATTGATGGCGTAGAGACTGTAGACGTTGTACGTGCAAAAGAGGAAATTGCGGATGACATCTATAAACGCGTTTCAACAGTGGCTCTTATGGATAAATATGAGTCCTATCAGGTATTGGACGATCAGTGGACGACTATTGGTTCTGACATTGAAATTATCCAGACTGAAGGCTTTAAGGTTATAAATACTGTTGTTCCTCATATGGAGGTTAAGAATTCTAAAGGCAAAAAGACTGAAGTTCAGAAGGGCTGGGAGCATAAAATTCTTCCTTTTGAACTCATCCAGGAAGTTGTTTTGGCTGATCAGGTGAATGCTATTGAGCGTCAGAAGAATTGTTTGTCTGCTATTGAGGCTAAGCTTGAAGAGCTCTTAGACTCTTTGTCTGAAGAGGATAAAGAAAGTGACGCTATCAATGATGAGGGTACAGGTTTTGTTACAGCCAACCTCAATAAGGCTGTAAAAGAAATCCGCAAGGATATTCGAAAAAACGGAGAACCTGAAGAGGGCACTTTAGAGGCTGTTTTATTGGCAGCTGATCTTTTGCTTGCTGATGAGCGCTCTACAAAAAAGATTGTTAAGGGCCTTGAGGAAGACCTTGAAGAGTGTACTATTCAGATTATTAAGACTATGGATGAAAACCTTGCTAAAGCTCTGCTGCGTGCATACTGGATTACTCCATTAATGGAGAGTCTTGATGCTATGGCTGCTGGCAAGCCTTCAACTTTTACAAAGAAAATTCAGGCTATTTCTGATAAATACGTTACGACCTATGCTGATGTTGCTCAGGAGATTAAGTCTACTGAGCAGGAACTTTTAGGCATGCTTGATGATTTGACTGGCAATGAATATGACATGCTTGGCCTGGCTGAACTGAAGTCCCTTTTAGGGGGTGAATAGTTGTGTCTGAAGATGCAAAAAACAACGTCCCAGCTATTCGTTTCAAAGGTTTTACTGAACCTTGGGAACAGCGTAAGCTTGGCACTATTTCGAAAATCGTTAAACGTTGCGATGAAGACTCTGCCGCACCAGTCATGATGATTTCAACGCCTTCAGGAGGGTTTATCCGTCAATCCGATCGTTATGCGTTTGACAATGCTGGACAAAGTTTAAAGAAGTACACTCTGCTTAATTACGGAGAGCTGTCATATAACCATGGAGCATCTAAGCTTCGTCCGTATGGATCATGCTTTGTAATGAAAGAAAACCAGGCCAAAGTGCCTTTTGTTTATCACAGTTTTTCTATTGCGGAGAACTCACCAGACTACGTATCTGATTATTTAAATCTT
>RCNH01000109.1_pt1 | contig 38377 bp, 38 predicted proteins | sample 2041161 | NCBI WGS metagenome assembly RCNH01 (sample SAMN09708215, study PRJNA481090) | Feces metagenome, whole genome shotgun sequencing project. | biome: feces | host: Leptonychotes weddellii | place: Antarctica: Sion Island | collected 2010-03-01 | reverse complement strand
TCTTCCGACATCGTTGGCATGCGCTTCGGTTCTCTGTTCGATGCAACTCAGACCATGGTTTGCGCTCTGCCCGACGGCAAGACTCAGGTCCAGGTTGTTTCCTGGTACGACAACGAGAACTCCTATGTTTCTCAGATGTGCCGCACCATTAAGCACTTCGCTACCCTGCTGTAATTGAAGAAAGCTTAAGATAACAGACTGCCGTCCTTCGGGACGGCAGTTTTTTTGCCTAAAATCTGGAAAACTGCAGAAATCTGCATAAAGAACTGGGGCCAGAGGAACCAAAATGTAACTTTTTTGCAAAAATAATTTCTGCAGGGTAGAAGTCCCGGCGGGTTTGTGTTATACTGAACCCAGCTATACCATAATTGGAGTGTAAGCTTATGCTGGAATTATTGGCACCTGCAGGGAGTATGGAAGCCCTGCGCGCAGCGGTTCAGAACGGAGCAGACGCAGTTTATCTGGGCTGCGGCAGCTATAACGCCCGTCAGGGCGCAAAAAATTTCACCCCTCAGACGCTGGCTGAGGCCGTGAAGTACTGCCATATCCGTGGCGTTGCGGTACATTTAACATTAAATACCCTGGTTTCCGACCGTGAGACCGGGGAAGTCTGCGATCTGATCCGCCATGCCGCAGTCTGCGGCGTGGATGCATTCATCGTGCAGGATCTGGGCGTGGTCAGTCTGTGCAGACAGATTGCCCCGGGGGTTGCCATCCACGGCTCCACCCAGCTGACCATCCATTCCCTGCCGGGCGTCCTGATGTGCGCCGCCATGGGCATGACCCGGGTGGTCCTGAGCCGGGAGCTGAACCGGGATGAAATCGCCTACATCTGCAAAAATTCTCCCATTGAAATCGAGGTTTTCGGCCACGGCGCACTGTGTATGTGCTATTCGGGCCAGTGCTACCTCTCTGCCGCCATCGGCGGCCGCTCCGGAAACCGGGGCCGCTGTGCCCAGCCCTGCCGGCAGAGCTATGGCTATGGCCGCTGGGAAAACCGGTATCCGCTGAGCCTGAAGGACAACTGTCTGGTGGATTACCTGCGGGAGCTGGAGTCCATGGGCGTGGCATCGCTGAAGCTGGAGGGCCGGATGAAGCGGCCGGAATATGTGGCTACCGTCACGGGTGTCTACCGCAAGGCCATGGATGAAGGTCAGGTGACCCGTCCCATGCGCAATGCACTGATGACGGCTTTCAACCGGCAGGGCTTTACTGCCGGCTATTATCTGGGCCGCACCGGACAGGATATGTTCGGCATCCGGGAAAATACCACGGAGGATCCCCAGTGGCTCAGCGCTGCCAGACAGACCTACGAAACAGCGGAAAACGGCCTGGTGAATGTGCGCTTTACCGCAGAGGTGACCCACCGGGGCAGCTCCGTGCAGGTGACCGATCCCGAGGGCAGAGTCTGCTCCGTCCGGGGACCGGTGCCCCACATTGCCCGGAATATGGACCTGACGGCGGATGCGCTGTCGCTGCGGCTGTCCAAAACCGGCGGCACGCCCTTCCACTGCGCCGATGTGCAGGCCCGGGTGGAGCCGGGACTGATGCTGTCGGCTTCGGAGATCAATGCCATGCGCCGGGAGGCGCTGAATCAGCTGATGGCCCTGCGGGCACGGCGGGAAGCGCCCACCATCGGCAAGCCTGAGAAAATCGCCCACTACAAGCCGGGCCGGGGACTGCCGGAAACGACCATTCAGGTCACTTCCCGGGAGCAGATCACCCGGGAGGTGCTCAACAGCCGGCCTGCTCTGCTGTATGTGCCGCTGCACCTGCTGCTGGAGGATCCGGATTTCACCGGAAAGCTGGCGGAAAAGGTCACGGTTGCGGCTGTGCTTCCGAGAATCGTCCGGGACGGCGAAATGGATACTCTGGTGGAAAAAATGAAAACCCTGCGGGAGTGGGGAATCCGGGACGTGCTGGCAGGCAATCTGGGACTTCTGATCCCGGCACGGCAGTGCGGTATGAAGATCCACGGAGATTTCGGCCTGAATCTGTACAATTCCGGTGCGGTCAATACGGCCCGGGATATGGAGCTTGCCTCTGCAATGCTCAGTTTTGAAATGACGCTGCCCCAGATCCGGGACGTGAGCAAGGCGGTTCCCTGCGAGCTGTTCGCCTACGGCCGGCTGCCGCTGATGATTACGGAAAACTGCCTGTTCAAGGGCCGTACCGGCACCTGCAGCTGCCATGTGGGCAACGTAAAGCTGATGGACAAAACCGGCGCGGAATTCCCCGTCCTCAAAGACGGCGATACCTGCCACAGCGTGCTGTTCAACGGCAAGAAGCTGTTCTGGCTGGACCGCCAGGACGATCTGGCAAGGCTGGGGCTCTGGGCTGTCCGCCTGAGCTTCACCACGGAAAACCCACGGGAGGTGGACCAGGTGCTGGCCGCCATGACAAACCCCACACCATTTGAACCCGGCGCCTGCACCAGAGGACTGTATCTGCGGGGACTGGAATAAGAAAGGATATATTTCGGATGAATCTGATTTTAGCATCTCAGTCTCCCCGACGGCGGGAACTGATGGAACTGTTTCATATTCCGTTCCTTGTTCGAGCGGCGAACATCGACGAAACCATGAATCCCCGGAAAACCCCCTATGATGAGGTGGCCCGGGTCAGCCGGTGCAAGGCCCGGGCGGTGGAACGGACGGCAGAGGATGTGGTGGTCGCGGCAGATACCATTGTGGTCTGTGACGGCCGCATTCTGGGAAAACCCAAAACCGAGCAGGAGGCGGAGATGATGCTCCGCTCTCTTTCCGGCAGAAATCATCAGGTCATGACAGGCCTGACGGTGCTGCGGGGAGATCAGATGATTTCCTGCACAGAGGTGACGGAAATCCGGTTCCGCCGGCTTTCGGACAGGGAGATCCGGGCGTATGTGGCTTCCGGTGAACCTATGGACAAGGCAGGTGCCTACGGAATCCAGGGCGGAGCGGCTCTGTTTGCCGAGGGAATCTGCGGAGATTTTTATAATGTTGTGGGCCTGCCGGTGTGCAAGCTGGGATCGATTCTGCGGCAGATCATGCCGGAGCAGATGGAGGGCGCATTATGAAACACTATTTTTCCGGAAAGGTACGGGCAGTGCTCCTGATCGCCGTGATTCTGACGGCAGTGGTTGTGCTTTCCACCACACTGCTGGGGGAAGGCACCGTGGGAAAAGGCGTGCAGACCGTGCTTGCACCCCTGCGCTCCGGTGTCAGATCTCTGGCCTCTCAGGCGGAAACCATCTATAACTATATGTTCCGTTACGAATCTCTGGCGGCGGAAAACGAAATGCTGAAAAATCAGATCAACCAGATGGAGAAGGATTATCGGACGGCGGATGTGCTGGCCCGGGAAAATGAGCGCCTGCGGGCACTGGCACAGCTCAAGGAGGTCCGGGAGGATTTTGAGCTGGTGGACGGCTACGTGATCTCCTGGAATTCCGGCGACTGGACCAGCTCGTTTACCATCAACCGGGGCACCAACCAGGGCATTGCCGAGGGAATGTGCGCCATTACCGGCGACGGCTCCGTGGTGGGTCTGGTGACGGAAACGGGCAGAAACTATGCCGTGATCAAGTCCGTGCTGGACTCCTCTCTGGAGGTCAGTGCTTCCATTGCCTCCTCCGGCTACAACGGCATGGTCCAGGGCGGCTACGCCACCGGCGAAGAGGGTCTGCTGCGAATGGACTATCTGCCCAGTTCTGCGGTTATCCGCAACAATGACCAGGTAATTACCGCCGGCTCCACGGTCTACCCCAGAGGCCTGATTCTGGGTCATGTGGTGGATGCGGGCTTCGATGAAACCGGCGTTGCAAAATATGCGCTGCTGAAGCCTTCGGCAGACATTCACAAACTCGAACAGGTGTTTATCATTACGGAATACAGCGTAGGGTGATCACAATGGCAAAAAAACAAACTGAATTCCGGCCGGACCCGAAAGGACCGGGCCTGCTGAGCCGGATGTATCTTACCCGGAATCAGCGGATGCGCCTGCTTAAATGGTTTCTCTACAGCCTGCTGACGGTGATTCTGATGGTGGTGCAGGATGTGGTGTTCAGCCGGATGAGCATTTTCGGTGCCACCACCGATCTGGTCCCGGCGGTGCTGCTGATGATCTGCGTTCTCGAGGGTGCGGAATCCGGCGGTATCTTTGTCCTGTGTGCAGGACTGGTGTATCTGCTGTCCGGATCGGCACCGGTGCGCGGTGTGCTGGTGGTGCTGACCGTGCTGGGCACGGGAATTGCCATCTTCCGGCAGGGCTTTCTGCGCAAGGGCTTCAGCACTACGCTGCTGTGCACCGGCGCGGCGCTGCTGCTGTATGAGCTGGCAGTGTTCCTGCTGGGTCTGTCCTCAGGGCTGACGCTGATTTCCCGGCTTGGCGTGTTTGTGCTGACCGGTGTGCTGACGCTGCTCATTACGCCGGTGCTTTATCCTCTTCTGACGCTTATTGGTAAAATTGGAGGCGACACATGGAAAGAATAACGCGGTTTCGTGCCGGTATTCTGGTGCTGATCTTTTGCCTGATTCTGGGATTTTTCTCTCTCCGGCTGTATAAAATTCAGGTAATCGATACCCAGGGAAGCAAGAACAATACCTCAACCTATACGACCATGACCCGTGTCAAGGCTGCCCGGGGCGATATTCTGGACCGGAACGGCAATGTGCTGGTCAGAAACCGTGCGGCCAACAATCTGGTATTCAACAACTTCGTCATCCTCAGCGCCAAGGACACCAATGAGTCCCTGCGCCAGCTGGTGAACCTCTGCGACCGGATGGACATTGCATACATTGAGCATTTCCCCGTATCCATGGAGCGGCCCTATAAGTACGAGCTGGAAAAATACAGCTCGGAGTATCAGAGCTACTTCAAGTCCTATCTGACCTACATGGGCGATCTGGACTCGGATATTACGGCACCGCTGCTGATGAAGAGCCTGCGCTCGGCCTACGGAATCCCCGACGAATGGTCGGATCTGGAGGCCAGAAAGGTTATCGGCCTGCGCTTTGAAATTGCGCTGCGAAACGGAAGCCTGTCCCCGCTGTCGAACTATGTCTTTATTGCCGATGCCACGGATGAAGAGCTGGCAGCGGTTCTGGAGCTGAACACCCCGGGCCTTTCTGTGGAATTCACCACGGTCCGGGAATACAATACCACCTATGCTGCCCATGTTCTGGGCTATGTCCACCCCATGGAGGCCGAAGACTGGGAAAAGTACAAGGACATTGACGGCTACGCCATGGATGCCGTGATCGGCAAGGAAGGAATCGAAGCTGCTTTCGAGGAGTACCTGCACGGCGTGGACGGTACCAGAATCGACGAGGTTACCGCCGACGGTACCATGGTGGCCAGCTACTACCAGAAGGGCGAGGAGCCCAAAGCCGGCAACAGCGTGGAAACCACCATTGACCTGAATCTGCAGATCGTTGCGGAGGATTCTCTGGCAAGGACCCACCGGGAGCTGCGCAGCAATCCCAATCCGAAAGCTGACGGCGCCGATACCGAGGGCGCGGCAGCGGTGGTCATGGATGTCCGGACGGGAGAAGTTCTGGTTTGTGCCAGTTATCCCACCTTTGACCCGGAAACCATGTTTGAAAAATACAACGAAATCGAAAAAGCGGATTTCCAGCCGTTCTGGAACCGGGCACTGCTTTCGCCCTATCCTCCCGGATCCACCTTCAAAATGATCATGGCCATTGCCGGCATCGAGTCCGGGCAGTACAGCCAGTATACCACCATTTATGACGAAGGCGTTTTCAACAAGTACGATGGTCTGGAGCTGGAATGTCTGGAGTATTCGTCCTCCGGCGGCGCAATTACCCACGGCGAAATTGATATGCGTCAGGCACTTCAGAAATCCTGCAACTACTATTTCTACGTTATGGGCGACAGTATCGACAATGAGTTCTCCGACAACATCGCCAAACAGTTCGGCCTGGGCGAGCATACCGGCATCGAGCTGTACGAGGAAATCGGACACCGGGCCAATGAAAAGACCAAGTACGAGCTGTATCAGGGCTCCGATGCGGAATGGTATGCGGCTGACCGGGTGCTGGCAGCCATCGGACAGTCTGTGCATGCCTATACGCCCATGCAGCTGTGCTCCTATGCGGCCACGCTGGCAAACAACGGCGTCCGGCCCAAGGCTACTTTCCTCAAGCGGGTAGTCTCCCCGGATTACCGGCAGCTTCTGGTGGAGAACAAGCCCCAGGTGCTCAACAAAGTGGAGATGTCCCCGGAATCCATTGAGTGCTACAGAACCGGTATGGAATGGGTTGCCCAGAAGGAAGGCGGTACGGCTTACCGCTTCTTCGGTGATTACCCTGTGCCCATCGCCGCCAAAACCGGTACCGCGGAAACCGGCGATATCACCCGCTCCGACCACGGTGTATTCCTGTGCTATGCCCCTGCGGACAAGCCCGAGATTGCCATCGCGGTCTACGGCGAGCACGCCGGACACGGCTCGAGCATGGCAGGTGTTGCCAAGGATATCCTCGACGCCTATTTCGATACCGACGATTCCAGTGCTGTGATCAGCAACGAAAATCAGCTGGGCTGAGTGCGCCAGCACCGCAGAGCTGTTTTTCGAAAAATCTTCGATAAATTACAGAATATGCCCCCTGTGCAGATTTCTCCCTGCTCAGGGGGTACTTTTATGAGAAAAATCCGGGGTGCCCGGCGGAGCATCTGTGCAACGGCGGATAACTTTTCCTGCCGGGAGGGTTTTTCTTTTCGGGAAAGTGTGATAAAATAAGGCAAAACACCTGGGAGGCGAAACGATGAAAACCTGCCATATTTTCTGCGCAGCGGAGTTTGACGGACTGCTGGCACAAATCCGGCCGGGAGAGGAAATCCTGGCGGCGGACGGCGGCCTGGAGCACTGCCTGCGGCTTGGAATTGAGCCGACGGGAATTCTGGGAGACTTCGATTCTCTGGGCTATATTCCCCGGAGCAGTCAGGTCTTTCCGGTGGAAAAGGACGATACCGACAGTATGCTGGCGGCGAAGCTGGCCCTAGAACGAGGCTGCCGCCGGATAATTTTCTATGGGGCGCTGGACGGCCCCAGACTGGATCATACCGTGGCTAATTTTCAGACGCTGAAATATCTGGCCGACCGGGGCGCAGAGGCCTATCTGGTGGGAAAAACCTATCTGGTAACGGTACTTTCCCGGGAAACGGCCCGGTTTTCTGCGGATTGCACGGGGATTCTGTCCCTGTTCTGCATGGGCCCGGATGCATCCGGCGTGACCATCAAAGGCCTGAAATACACGCTGGACAACGGCAGCCTGTCTTCCGGTTTTCCGCTGGGTGTCAGCAACCAGTTTGAGGGCGCGGGCGGAGAAATCACGGTGCGTGACGGAACCGTGCTGATGCTCTGGGACCGGAAAAACGGGCTTCCGGAGCGCTGCCGGGCCGACACAGCCGGGAAGGCAGAGTCATGCTGACCTATACGCTGAAAAAATCCCCGGGTGTGCCGCTGTACGAGGCGCTTTACCGCTGTATCCGCAGGGATATTCTGTCGGGGAAGCTGGCTCCCGGGGAAAAGCTGCCCTCCAAACGGGCGCTGGCAGCCAATCTGGATGTCAGCAAAATCACGGTGGAAACCGCCTATGGTCACCTGCTGGCGGAGGGTTACCTCCGGGCGGAGGAAAAAGTGGGTTATTTTGTCGAAGAGGTGGAGCGGCCGGTGCAGCAGCCGGAGAAATCGGAGGAACCGGAGCCGGAAAAGCCGGCGCTTCCTGCCTCCGGACCTGCCCGATTCCCCTTTTCCGTGTGGAGCCGCCTGCAGCGGGAGGTTGTGCTCGATTACGGCGAAAAGCTGCTGCTGCCCATGCCGGCTCAGGGAATTCCGGAGCTTCGGCAGGCCATTGCCGACCATCTGCTGGCGTTCCGGGGAATCCGGGTGTCTCCCCGGAATATTCTGGTGGGTGCCGGCACGGACTTTATGTACAATCTGCTGGTGCAGCTGCTGGGCCGGGACAAGGTCTACGGCGTGGAAGAGCCGGGATACAGCAAAATCCGGAAAATCTATCTGGCTGCCGGAGTCCGGTGTGTGCCTGCGGTGATGGACAGCCGGGGCGTGGTGCCGGAAAAGCTGGGCAGCGCTCAGGTGCTCCATATTTCCCCGTCCCACCACTTCCCAACAGGCCTGGTCACGCCCATGCAGCGCCGGCAGGAGCTGCTGGACTGGGTGCGTCAGGCGCAGGACCGGTGGATTGTGGAGGATGACTACGACAGTGAGTTCCGGTTCAATGCCCATCCGGTGCCTACCCTGAGTTCCATGGACCGGGCAGGGCGGGTGATCTATATGAACACCTTTTCCAAAACGCTGGCGCCGTCCATCCGAATCAGCTATATGGTGCTGCCGGAGCAGCTGATGGAGCAGTTTCGCCGGCGGCTGGGCTTTTACAGCTGTACGGTTCCCAGCTTCGAGCAGTATACCCTGGCCCGGTTCCTGAGCCGGGGACATTTTGAAAAACACATCAACCGGATGCGGAAATTTTACAAGAATCGCAGAAACAACGTGCTTTCCGCTCTGAAAAATTCCGCTTGGGCCGATAAGCTCACCATTCTGGAAAAGGATGCGGGACTGCATTTTCTGCTCAAGGTCCACACCTCGCTGGACGATGCGGCGCTGACCCGGATCTGCCGGAAAACCGGCTTTCCGGCCAGCGTGCTGTCGGACTACTACTGGGGCCCCGTGCCGGAAAGCGACCGCCGGTGTCTGGTGGTCAGCTATGCGGGACTTTCCGGAGAGGTTCTGGAAAAAGTTCCGGAGAAACGGGAAATTTAACGGGATCCGCCTTGCGTTTTCCCGAAATTCCCCGTATAATATCTGTATTATGCAATAGGAGGGATAAATGTGCGTGATCGTCAGGCCCATTATCGGGGCTGTCTTCTGGGCATGGCTGTGGGCGATGCTCTGGGTTATGCTATCGACGACCGGAACTGGGAAGAGATCCGGCGGGATTACGGCCCCAACGGTCTTCTCGGATATGATCTGGTCAACGGATACGCCGATGTGACCTCCTATACACAGCTGGCGGCCTTTGCCTGCAACGGTCTGCTTCTGGGCATGACCCACGGGCAGATGCACGGACAGATGGCACCCTATGTGCGCTATATCCGCCTGTCCAGCCGGGAATGGGCTGTGGGACAGCGGGTCTACGGCTGCCCGGAGAAGAGCTTCTGCTGGCTCAGCCACAGACGGGAGCTTCGGGGCAGACGCTGTATGGACGGCCGGATGCTGGATACCCTGATCCGGGATGCCGTCAGCTCCATGGAGGAACCTGCCAACAAGTTCGTCTCCCCCGGTGCATTGACTGTTGCCATCCCTGTGGGACTGTTTTTTGATCCCCGCCGGTGCAGTCAGTCCGAAATCGATCTGCTGGGTGCGGAGGCTGTGGCCCTGACCCACGGAAGCCCGCTGGCCTTCCTGACCGGTGCCGCCATTGCCCACATGATCAGCCGCATCGTCTGGGATGGCATGACCGATCTGGTAGACCTGATTCAGGAGACACTGGATGCGCTGGACAATCAGTTCGGCCGGCAGTACCCTCAGACCAGAGAAATCCGCCGCCTGGTGGAGCAGGCAGCAGCATACACCATTGACCCCGATGTGTCTGCTGTGGAAGCGCTGAACCGTCTGGGCTGCGACAGTGCGCCGGAGGTTCTGGCAGGCGCAATCTATGCATGTCTGGTCTGTCGGGGAAATTTTGATACCGCCATGGTCATTTCCGTCAATCATTCCGGAAGATCCTCTGCGGTAGGCGCACTGACAGGCGCCATTCTGGGTGCCTTCCGGGGCGAGCGGATCCTGCCGGATTTCTATCTGGAATGTCTGGAGCCGCAGCAGATCCTGCGGGAGCTGGCGGATGATATGTTCCAGGGCTGCCCCATGGACCGGACCAGCCGGCTTTATGACGACGACTGGGACCGCAAGTATATTCACTACGGAATCGAGTGAAATCCCAACCTGCGGCCGGCGCTGCGGCGTTTTTCCGGGGAAAATCCTGAAAAAAGCCCTCATTTTCTATGAAATAGGGCTTGCAAAACGGAAAATGTGGTGTTATAATATCCACGATTAGAGTATTCGCTGTGGAAGAGAGGGGTTCGCCCCTCTCTTTCTTGTTGAGAAAGGGTATTTTATGAAAGTTACCGAGCAGGTCAGCCAATTTGCAAAGCCTATTGTGGAATCTCTGGGCTGTGAGCTTTGGGACGTGGAGTACGTCCGGGAAGGCTCCGAACGCTTTCTGCGCCTGTATATCGATAAGGCAGACGGCGTGGACATCACCGACTGTGAAGCAGTTTCCCGGGCCGTGGACCCCGTCCTGGACGAGAAGGACCTGATTCAGGAGAGCTACCACTTTGAAGTATGCTCTGCAGGTCTGGAGCGGCCGCTGAAGCGCCCCAGCGATTTCGAACGCTTTATGAATTCGCCGATTCTGATCAAGCTCTACCGTCCCCGCAACGGAATCAAGGAGCTTCCCTGCATTCTCCGGGGCTATCAGGACGGCAGAATTACAGCAGAAGCAGGCAAAGAAACCATTACATTTGAAAAATCGGAGGTAGCTCTGGTGCGCCTCCGCGTGGAATTCTGACAGGAGGAACGTATCATGGACAGAAAAACGAGAGCGAAAAAAGTAAAGGAAGCTCCCAAGGTAGACGTGGGGGCAGAGATTTTTGAAAGCCTCCGGGAACTTGAGCGGATCAAGGGTATTCCCGTAGACTACATGGTTGAGCGTCTGAAGCAGGCACTGACCAATGCCTACCGGAAGGACCGTGAAGATCACCGGGACGTTCCTGCCGAGAATGTGGTTGTGGACCTGAGCGAAAAGGGCCTTTCCATGCATCAGGTCAAAACCGTTGTCGAAGAGGTTGAGGATACCGCTCTGGAGATCCAGCTGGATGCTGCCCGGAACATCAACCCCCGCGCTCAGGTGGGCGACACCCTGTGCATCCCCGTGGCTATCGAAAAGTTCGGCCGCATCGCTGCTCAGACTGCCAAGCAGGTGGTCATTCAGGGCATCCGCGAGGCCGAGCGTGGAACCACCTTTGAAAGCTATTCCAACAAGGCTCAGGAGCTGCTGACCGGCACCGTGCACACCATCGAGGCAAACGGAGATATCCATGTGCTCATCGGTCAGGGCAACGATCAGTCCGAGGCAGTTCTGCGTGTGAGCGAGCAGATCCCCGGCGAGCATTATCTGCCCGGCGATCATATCCGGGTCTATGTTCTGGAAGTTCACCGTATGGGCTACGGCCCCGTGGTTCAGGTTTCCCGGACCCATCCGAATCTGGTCCGCCGCCTGTTCGAGCTGGAAACTCCCGAAATCGCCTCCGGCGAAGTGGAAGTGCGCAACATCGCAAGAGAAGCCGGCTCCCGCTCCAAGATGGCAGTGCGTGCCATGGCAGAGGGCATCGATCCTGTCGGCGCCTGCGTCGGCCCCAGAGGCGGTCGTGTCGGTGCCGTTGTGGAAGAGCTGCACGGCGAAAAGATCGACATCGTGGTTTGGAGCGAAGATCCCTGCGAATACGTCAAGGCTGCACTCAGCCCCGCTGATGTGCTGTCCGTAACCCTGATCCCCGGACAGAAGGCATGCCGTGTCATCGTGCCGGACGATCAGCAGAGCCTTGCCATCGGCAAGGAAGGTCAGAACGCCCGCCTGGCGGCCCGCCTGACCGGATACAAGATTGACATCAAGCCTGCCTCTCAGGCAGAGCAGATCACCGACGGCGAATAAGCCCGCCGATTTCACAGACAGGAGGGAGTCACCATGCAGAAAAAAGTCCCTCAGCGGCAGTGTATGGGCTGCCGGGAAAGGAAAGATAAACGGGATCTGATCCGGGTTGTCCGCAGTCCGGAAGGATCGGTCAGCCTGGACTTCAGCGGAAGGCTCAACGGCCGGGGCGCATACCTGTGTCCCAATCCGGAGTGCCTCCGGAAGGCAATTCGGTCCAAAGCTCTGGAACGGAGCCTGGAAACCGAAATTCCTCAGGAAGTCTACGACCGGCTGGCCCGGGAAATGGAGGAAAGCAGTCATGGATAAAGCACTGAATTATTTGGCTCTGGCCCGCAAGGGCGGCAGAGTGGAACTGGGCGAAGAGCCTGTGGGCGCCTGCGCCCGGGCACAGAAAGCTCGGCTGATTGTGGTGGCAAATGACGCTTCGGACCATTCCTGGCGGCGTGCAAACAGCTTTGTCGCGGGCACCAGACAGAAATGCCTGCGGGTTCCGTTTACCAAGGATCAGCTGGGAGAGGCTGTGGGCAGGACCAGTCTTGCCATGGCCGCATTCACAGACCCTGCGCTGGCGCTGGCGTTTACAAAGGCCCTGGGAGAACCGGAAAAATACCGGGACATCCTGGAGGATCTGGACAACCGCACCAGGCGTGTGCTCCAGCACCAGGCGGAGCAGAAGGCCCATCAGCGGAACCTTCGCAGGGGAAGACCCCGTCATAAACCCGGAGCCAAGAAGGATTGAAGATTTTGGAGGTGCGTGTATGAGTTTTATTAAGTATCGTTTACGTGATGTCGCGCAGGATTTCGGCGTGGCACCGAAGGAAATATCGGAGATCATCTCCAGATTTTTTGAAAAGCCCAAGTCCAATACACAGGTCCTGACCGACGAAGAACTGAACGTGGTGTTTGATTGTATGACGAAAAATCATCAGATTTCTTCCCTGGAGCAGGTGTTCCAGGTACCTGCCACCCGGCAGGAGGCTCCCAAGCAGGAGCAGAACAGACAGAATGCGCCCAAGGCAGCACACAGCAGACAGGACGGCGCAAGACCCGCAGGCCAGCCCCGTCAGAACGGCGGCGCACAGCAGGCTCAGCGTCCTCAGAACGCTCCCGCAGCTGCCCAGCAGCAGGCCGGTGAAAAGAAGCCGGAACGCAAGCGTGAGCGCCGGGTTGTGGATACCTCCGCAGTCCAGGTCAACTCCGCCCGCTTCGACGACCGGGTAGACAGCCTGGTTACCGAGCGTGAGCAGAACTACCAGGGCGGCAAGCAGCGCATCGGCGGCAAAAAAGGCCAGCAGCAGAACAGAAAAGACAACAAGTTCAGAGGCAACAAGTCCCGCAACGAAGAGCAGGAGAAAATGCGCCGCCTGCAGATGGAAGTTGCCAGAAAGGCTCCTCTGACCGTTAAGATCCCCGACGAGATCACCGTCGGCGAGCTGGCTTCCCGGATGAAGAAAACCGCCGGCGAAGTCATCAAGCTGCTGATGAAGAACGGCGTTATGGCCGCCATCAACCAGACCATCGACTTCGATACCGCCGAATATGTGGCCACGGAAATGGGCTGCAAGGTGGAAAAGGAAGTTACCGTCACCATCGAAGAGCAGATCATCGACGACCATGTGGATACCGAGGACGAACTGCTGCCCCGTGCACCTGTTGTGGTTGTCATGGGTCACGTTGACCACGGCAAGACTTCCACCCTCGATGCTATCCGCAAGACTTCCGTTACCTCCGGCGAGGCCGGCGGCATCACCCAGCACATCGGTGCCTACACGGTGGATGTCAACGGAAATTCCGTCACCTTCCTGGATACCCCGGGCCATGCGGCATTTACCTCCATGCGTGCCCGCGGTGCCATGTGTACCGATATTGCCATTCTGGTGGTTGCAGCCGACGACGGCATCATGCCCCAGACGGTGGAATCCATCAACCACGCCAAGGCTGCCAAGGTGCCCATCATCGTTGCCATCAACAAGATGGATAAGCCCACCGCAAATCCCGACCGGATCAAGCAGCAGCTGACCGAATATGACCTGATCCCCGAGGAGTGGGGCGGCGACACCATCATCTGCCCCATCTCCGCCAAGACCGGCGAAGGCCTGGACAACCTGCTGGACATGGTCATCCTGACCGCAGAGGTTCAGGAACTGAAGGCCAACCCCAACCGCCGTGCCAAGGGTACGGTCATCGAAGCCCGTCTGGACAAGACCCGCGGCCCCATCGCCACGCTGCTGGTTCAGAACGGTACCCTCAAGCAGGGCGATATCATCATCGCCGGTACTGCCGTGGGCCACGTCCGCGTGATGACCAACGACAAGGGCAGAATCGTCAAGACTGCCGGCCCCTCCGTGCCTGTTGAGATCACCGGCCTTGCCGATGTTCCCACACCCGGCGACGAGTTCAACGCAGTTACCGACGAGCGTATGGCCCGTGAGCTGGTTGAGCAGCGCCGTCAGGCCGAAAAGGATGCCGCTGCCAATGCCATGAGCAAGGTCACCCTGGATAACCTGTTTGCAAAGATGCAGGAGGGCGAAATGAAGGAGCTGCCTCTGATCGTCAAGGCCGACGTTCAGGGCTCTGCAGAAGCACTGAAGTCTTCTCTGGAGAAGATCTCCAACGAGGAAGTCCGTGTCCGCGTGATCCACACCGGTGTGGGCGCCATCAACGAGTCCGATATCCTGCTGGCCTCCACCGCAGGTGCCATCATCGTCGGCTTCAACGTCCGTCCCGATGCGGCAGCTCAGGCCAGCGGCCAGCGCTCGAAGGTGGATATGCGCTTCTACCGGGTCATCTATGATGCCATCGGCGAAATTGAATCCGCCATGAAGGGTATGCTCGATCCCAAGTTCCAGGAAGTGGTCATCGGCCACGCAGAAGTCCGCCAGACCTACAAGGTCTCCTCCGTGGGCACCATCGCCGGCTGTATGGTCAAGGACGGCAAGGTCACGAGAGATGCCCAGGTTCGCGTGCTTCGGGACAACATCGTTATTCACGAAGGCGAAGTCGGCTCCCTGCAGCGGTTTAAGGATGCTGCCAAGGAAGTCACCGCCGGCTATGAATGCGGCATGAGCATTTCCAAGTTCAACGACATCAAGGAAGGCGATGTCTTTGAGTGCTTTGAAATGCAGGAAGTCAAGCAGTAATTTTTAACCGAATTGCCGCACCGCGAAGGCGGCGCGGCAATTTTTGTCAATGAGAATAGGAGGATGTAAAAATGGCATCCAATCGTATCGGAAGAATCAATGAAGAGATCCAGCGGGAGCTGTCCGATCTGCTTCGTACCGTCAAGGACCCCCGGGTCCAGAACACCATGATCTCCATTACCCATGTGGAAACCACCCCGGATCTGCGCTATGCAAAGGTGTATGTCAGTTTTCTGGAGGAAAACAAGGCTGCCGATGCCATGAAGGGCCTGAAATCCGCCGGCGGCTATCTGCGCCGGGAGCTGGGACGTGCCCTGCAGCTGCGCTATACGCCGGAGCTGGTGTGGGCACTGGATGACTCCATTACCTACGGCGCACACCTGCTGGAGCTGATCAACTCCCTTGAGGTAAATCATGATGAAGAACCTGAACAGAACTGAAACGGCAGACTGGCTGCTGGAACGGGACAATTTCTGCATTCTGACCCACCGCAAGCCTGACGGCGACACCACAGGCTCTGCCGCTGCCCTGTGTCTGGGGCTGCGCAGTCTGGGAAAAAATGCCTGGATTCTGGAAAATCCCGAGCTGACCCCCAGATATGCCGACCTGCACCGGGGCCTGACCCGGAAAACACCGGAGGAAAATGCGGTTCTGGTAGCTGTGGATGTGGCAGCGTCCGGGATGTTCCCCGCTGCCTTCGGCGATCTGACCGGAAAGGTGGACCTGCGGGTGGATCACCACGGCAGCAGCACCCCTTTTGCAGCTTTTGAGCTGGTGGATGCCGGAGCCAGCTCCTGCGCCGACATGATCTATGACCTGTTCATGGAGCTGTGGGTGGAGATGGACCAGGCCATGGCCCGGGCACTCTACACGGCGGTGTCCACGGACACCGGCTGCTTCCGCTTTGCCAACACCAACGACCATGCCTTTATGGTGGCGGCGGCCTGCTGTGCCGCCGGTGCACCGGTGCACGAGCTGAATCAGGAGCTGTTTGAGACCCATTCCCTGGCGCGGCTGCGGCTGCAGGGCTGGATGGTGGAGCACGCCAGCTTCCGCATGGAGGGCAAAGTGGTCATCTGCGCCATTCCCAAAGCGCTGGAAGAGCAGATGCACCTGACGGAGGATGATCTGGATAATATTTCCAGCTTCCCCAGAACCATTGCCGGTGTCTGCATGGCGGCAACGCTGCGGGAAACCGACGACGGCTGCACAAAGCTGTCCCTGCGGGCAGTTCCCAGCTGGGATGCGGCGGCAGTGTGCGCAAAATTCGGCGGCGGCGGTCACAAGGGTGCTGCCGGTGCCGGCCTGAAGATGCCTCTGCAGGAGGCTGCCCGGGCCGTGGCCGAAGCCATTGAGGAAATCGCCGGATGAATGGAATTGTAATTGTGGACAAGCCTCAGGGCTGGACCAGTCAGGATGTCACCGCCCGGCTGCGCAGGGTGTTTAATACCCGGCGCATCGGCCACGGCGGAACGCTGGACCCCATGGCTACCGGCGTGCTGCCGGTGTTTGTGGGACGGGCCACCCGGGGTGTGGAATTTTTTGAGCATGCGGAAAAAACCTACGAGGCCGTGCTGCGGCTGGGCATTTCCACGGATACGGAGGACATAACGGGCACTGTACTGGAAAGCCGGCCCGTAACCTGCACCCAGGAGGAATTTCTGGCGGTGCTGCCCCGTTTCCGGGGGGAGATTCTTCAGGTTCCGCCCATGTATTCGGCCCTGAAGGTCAACGGACAGAAGCTCTGCGACCTGGCAAGAAAAGGCACGCAGGTAGAACGCAAGCCCCGGCCCATTACGATTTTCCAGCTGGAATGTCTGGAATTTTCCGGTGACCGGGCACGGCTGCTGGTGCGCTGCTCCAAGGGAACCTACATCCGGACCCTTTGCAAGGATCTGGGAGAAGCTCTGGGCTGCGGCGGATGCATGGAAGCTCTGCGCCGGACCACTGCCGGGGAATACACCATTGCCGAGGCTGTTCCCCTGCAGACCCTGCTGGACGCGCAGGACCCGGAGCCGTTTCTCAGGCCGGTGGACACCATGTTCCGGGGCTATCCCCGGATCACGCTGACGGAGAAGCAGGAGTTCCGCTGCCGCAACGGAAATGCCTTTTCCGTTGCGCTGGAGGACGGTACCTACCGGGCCTACAGCCGCAGCGGGGAATTTCTCATGCTGGCAAAGGCAGAAGGCGGAACGCTTTCCACCGTCAAAAGCTTTTTTGAGGTGTAACCTGCACAGGACGGAGAAACTATGAATCAGAAAAATATATACGCACTGGGATTCTTCGACGGCATTCACCGGGGCCACGGTGCCCTGATGGATGCCTGCCGGGAGCTGGCGGCGGAAAACGGCTGCGGCGCAGGCGTGGTGACCTTTCAGAATCACCCGGACGCGCTGGTGCTGGGCCGGACACCGCCGCTGCTGAATACCTCTCAGGACCGGAGAAAGCTGCTGCTGGAACGGTTCCGGATGGATACGGTGGTGGAGCTTCCCTTTGATAAAACCATGATGACCATGCCCTGGCAGGATTTTTTTCGGATGCTTCTGGAAAAATATGATGCCGCAGGACTGGTCTGCGGCCACGACTTCCGCTTCGGTGACCGGGGCAGAGGAACGCCGGAAAGCCTGATCCGGGCCTGTCAGGAGGTGCAGATCCCCTGTGTGGTGGTGCCGAAGCAGATCCGGGACGGGCAGGTGATCTCCTCTACCTATATCCGCAGCCTGATCGAGCAGGGACAGATGGAGCGTGCGGTGGATTTTCTGGGGCATCCCCATGTGCTGACGGGAATCGTCAGACCCGGCCAGCATCTGGGCCGGACCATTGGCGTCCCCACAGCCAATCTGGAAATCCCCGAAGGCATTCTGGTGCCCCGTCTGGGCGTTTACGCCTGCCGGGTGGAGTTGGATGGAAATGTCTACTGCGCCGTGACCAATGTGGGCAGACGGCCTACGGTGGGCGGCAGGCACATCACCGTGGAGCCCTGGATTCTGGGCTACGACGGGGACCTGTACGGCAGGGAGATTACGCTGGAGTTTTACAGCTTCCTGCGGCCGGAACAGAAATTTCCGAGTCTTGACGCCATGGTGGCGGAAATCCGGAAAAATGCCCTTCAGACCGAAGAATACTTCCGGGAAAAGTGAAAATTTCCCTTTACATTTGGGAAAATGCATGATATGATGTTTAAGCTGGCACTGCCAGACAGACTGACTATGCCCTCTGCTCAGCTGAAGGATAACGCCGATGCGGCACTCCACTGAACCTCAGCTTGGCTCCCGGGTAAATAATTGAAAGGTGGAAAATTCCATGATTCTCAAAGAGAAGAAGACCCAGGTTATCCTGGAAAATGCTACCCACGAAGGCGACACCGGTTCTCCCGAAGTTCAGATCGCCATCCTGACTGCCCGCATCAACGAGCTGACCGATCACCTGCGCGTGCACAAGCACGACAACCACTCCCGCCGTGGCCTGCTGATGATGGTTGGTAAGCGCCGCTGCATGCTCGACTACCTGGCTAAGAAGGACATTAACCGTTATCGTGCCCTGATTGCCAAGCTGGGCATCCGTAAGTAAGTTTCCGGTAAGGGCGACGGTCTTCGTCGCCCTTTTTCAGCAATCCACAAAAAAATCCATCGGGAGTCGCTTTAGCAGTTGAAAGCGCCGCCAAAATCCTTGACGTCGGTTTCAAGTGCTAAACCTCCCGGACAAAAACGTATCAGGAGGTATTATCTATGGTTACGCACAAACAGTTCCCCAATCATAAAGTGTATGAAATGGAAATCGGCGGCCGCCCCTTTACCGTGGAAACCGGTAAGGTTGCAGAGCTGGCCGATGCCGAGTGCATCTGCCGCTACGGCGACACCGTGGTGCTGGTCACCTGCACCGTCAACCCCATCCCCAAGGCCGGTATCGACTACTTCCCTCTGACCATCGAGTTTGAGGAGAGAATGTACGCCGTCGGCCGTATTCCCGGCTCCTTCAACCGCCGTGAGGGCAAGCCCTCCGAGCGCGGTATTCTCAACAGCCGGATCATCGACCGTCCTATGCGTCCCCTGTTCGACGAGGAGCTGAGAAACGACACCGTCGTTACCTGCACCGTCATGGCCAACGACTACGACAACCCCGTTGAAGTCGTTGCTTCTCTGGGCGCTTCCATCGCCATTGCTTCCAGCAGCGTGCCCTGGAACGGACCTGTTGCCACCACCAACGTTGCCCACCTGGGTGACCGCTATATCGTCAACCCCACCACCGAAGAGCGGGAAGCTGCCGACTGCTTCGTCTGCATCGCCTCCACCTTCGAGAAGGTTGTCATGATCGAGACCGAAGCCAAAGAGGCTCCCGAAGCCATCGTTCTCGAGTGCATCCGTCTGGCCCACGAGACCAACATGGAGATCGTCAAGTTCATCAACGGCATCGTCGCCGAAATCGGCAAGCCCAAGTTCACCTTCGAAAAGGCTGCCGTCAACCATGAGCTGCTGGACGACCTGATGGCCTACGGCCTGCCCCAGATCGAGTACGCTCTGGACACCGACGACAAGAACGTTCGTGAAGAGCGCCTGACTGCCGCCCGTCTGGACTTCCAGGAGAAGTTCGGCGAGAAGTACGAGGACTTTGAGACCCATATCGAGGTCTGCCTGTACAAGATGCAGAAGAAGGTTGTCAAGAAGTGGCTGCTGGCCGGCAAGCGTGTTGACGGCCGTGGCATGGACGATATCCGTCCCCTGGATGCCGAGGTCGGCGTTCTGCCCAGAGTACACGGCTCCGGCCTGTTTACCCGTGGTCAGACTCAGGTCCTGTCTATCTGCACCCTGAACACGCTGTCCGCAGCTCAGAAGATGGATACCATCTACGCTGAGGACTCCAAGCGCTATATCCACCACTACAACTTCCCCGCTTACTCCACCGGCGAAGCAAGAGCTGCCCGTTCCACCTCCCGCCGCGAAATCGGCCACGGTGCTCTGGCTGAAAAGGCTCTGCTGCCTGTGATTCCCTCCGTCGAGGAGTTCCCCTACGCCATCCGTGTGGTGTCTGAGGTTCTTTCCTCCAACGGTTCCACTTCCCAGGGCTCCATCTGCGGTTCCACCCTGGCACTGATGGATGCCGGTGTTCCCATCAAGCGGCCTGTTGCCGGCATTTCCTGCGGCCTGATTACCGATCAGGAGACCGGCGTGTGGAGAACCTTCACCGATATTCAGGGTGTTGAGGACTTCCACGGCGAGATGGACTTCAAGGTTGCCGGTACCACCGAAGGCGTTACCGCAATCCAGATGGACCTGAAGAACAAGGGCCTGACCATGGAGATCATTGCTGATGCTCTGGAGCGCTGCCGCAAGGCTCGTCTGGAGATCCTCAACGAGATCATCCTGCCCTGCATCCCCGCACCCCGCGAGGAGGTCTCCGAGTTCGCTCCCAAGATGATTTCCATGAAGATTCCTGTCGAGAAGATCCGTGAGGTCATCGGCTCCGGCGGAAAGACCATCCAGAAGATCTGCGCCGACACCGGTGCAAAGGTTGACATCGACGACGATGGCTCCGTGTTCATTTCCGCTGTGGATTCCGCAGCTGCCAACGCTGCCAAGAAGATGGTTGACGACATCTGCTTCGTTCCCGAAGTGGGTAAGCTCTACTACGGCAAGGTCGTCCGTATCCTGCCCATCGGTGCATTCGTTGAGGTTGCTCCCGGTCACGACGGCATGGTTCATATCTCCAAGCTGGAGAATCACCGTGTTGAGAAGGTCGAGGATGTTCTGAATCTGGGCGATATGACCTGGGTTAAGTTCATGGGCTTCGATGAGAAGGGCCGTGCAAACTACAGCCGCAGAGATGCGCTGAAGGAAATGGCTGAGCAGAAGTAATTTTGCCTCTCCCCGCTGCTTGCAAAAGCGGCGGGGAGATTTGTTTATCAGGTCAAACGGTTGCTGTAGCCTTATTTTGAAAATTACTTTACATATTCATAATTATGAGTTATACTAGTAACAATAACCAGCATAGAAAACTGGATTCTGGAGGCAAGCCAATGACCTTTACGATATTTACCGACGGCAGCTCCAATCTGCCCGGCTCCATTCTTACGCAGCACAGCATCTGCCTGGTTCCCTGCACCTACATCCTGGAGGACAATCCGGTGGTGTATTCCGGCAATGTGGACGAATTTGATTATGTGACCTACTACCGCCGCCTGCGGGAGGGCAGCAAAGTCAGCACTTCCCTGATCAATACCCATCAGTTTGCCGAGAGCTTCCGCCCTGCGCTGGAGCGGGGAGAGGATATCCTGTATGTGGGTATGTCTTCCGGCATCAGCGGCACGCTGCAGGCAGCCAGAATTGCAGCCGAGGAGCTGACAGAGGAGTTCCCTGACCGTGTGATCCGGGTGGTGGACTCCATGGGCGCCGGCCTGGGCACGGGCCTGCTGACCTGCAAAGCCGATGACTACCGCAGACAGGGACTGTCTGTGGAGGAAACAGGCCTGCGTCTGGAGCAGGACCGGATGAACCTGTGCGAATACTTCATTGTGGATGATCTGATGTTCCTGCGCCGCACCGGCCGTATCAGCACCGCCGTGGCTGCGCTGGGTTCCGTCCTGAACATCAAGCCTATGCTCCGGGGCGATGAGGAGGGGCATATTTCCTCCTGCGCCAAGTGCCGGGGCCGTAAGAAGGCCATGGAGGAGTTTGTCAAGCGCTACAGTGCCAAGGTGCGGGATGCGGAAAATCAGGTGATCGGAATTTCCCACGGAAGCTGTCCGGAGGAAGCGGAGGTCCTGGCAGAGATGATCCGTGCCGCCGCAGCACCGAAGGACATCCTGATTGTCCCCCACGAGCCATTCACCGGGGCACACGCAGGCCCGGGAATGCTGGGACTGTTCTTCTTCGGAGACGGCAGATAATTTTAAAATCAGTTCCGGCCGGCAGCTGTAAAGCTGCCGGCCGGTTTTTGTGTCAGTATGGTTTCCGGGACAGAAAAAAGCTCCCTCCTGCGGGACAGGGGCGGTTGCCCTGTGTCTGCAGAGGGAGCTTCGTTTATTCCACTTCGTCGCGGATTCGTTCGGTAATCCGCTGACGGTCGTATTCCATGGATTCGTAAAGTTTTTCAGGAATTTTGTCGATATAGTTCTGCTTATAGCCTGCCATAGCCGAATCGATCCGGACTACCTGCATGCGGCTTCTACCGGATTCCTCCGGGCGCAGGATGCAGATGGGGGTGTAGCTCCAGCCGGTGAGCCGGGTCGTGCCGGTAACGTTGTCCCGGGTGATTTCCAGATCGATGATGATGGAGTAGTTGCTTCCGGGCATCTCCGCATCTCCGAAAAAGTCGCCCAGAGAGTAGGCCACCAGAGTCCCGTCCGCAGTTTTGTGGGAAACGGTCTGGACCAGATGGGGATGGGTTCCGATGATGGCATTGACACCGTGGGAGAGCATCAGGTTCCGGATTTCCTTCTGCGAGGAGGAGATTTCCTCGTTGAATTCGCTGCCCCAGTGAACCAGCGCAATGGTAAAGTCCGGTTTTTCCTCCGCAACGTCCTGCAGCACCCTGGTGATGCCGCTGGTGTTGACGTCCTGATAGGTAGTGGCGTAGTCTTTGTAGAGCAGGTTAACGCACTTTTCGCTGCCGTCGGGCAGGCCCAGGTTATTCATGCCCTTGGTAAAGGCCACCAGAGCGATTTTCAGCCCCTGCACGTTGCAGATGGTGTAGCCCTTTGCGGCTTTGGCCTCACTGTTGCTGGCATAGGCACCCAGAGGCTCCATGCCGGCCAGACGGATGTTGTTCAGGGTTTCGCCCAGACCCTGCACGCCGTTCTGGATGGAGTAGGAATTGGCCATCTGGATCATATCCACGCCGGCGGCGGCAATGGCATCCATCATAGCCTGAGGAGCCGAGGCCCGCTCGCCGCCGTAGGGCTCGCCGCAGAGGTTTCCCTCCAGATTGAGGATGGCCAGGTCTGCGTTGGAAAGCACAGGTGCCACATCCATGAAAACATCGGTGTAGTCGTATCCGTCGGCGGTCTTGCCGGCGGCAACGGTTTTGTCTGTTATGTTCAGGTCACCGGCAGCGGCAATGTGAATCACGGTCTTGCCCTCTTTCGGCGGTGCGGGGGGCTGGGTGACAGGCGGCAGAGCGGCCTGAGTCACGGGCGGCGTATCCTCTGCAGCCCGAGGCCCGGATTTTCCGGAAGAGCTGACCCACCAGATCAGCAGACCGACCAAAACCAGAATCACACCGGCCAGGACCAGCTGGAACATGAGCCGTTTGCGGGCCAGTGCCTGCTTTTTGCGGGCAGCCTCCCGCATTTTGCGGCGTCTGTTCAGTTCATCTTTATCTGATGTCATAATATCCCTCCGGAGAAACAGCAATATATTTTATGCTATTGTACACCATTTTCGGCTTTTTCACAAGCCCGAAATAAGAAACTCTTGGCGAATGGCGGAAAGTATGGTATACTACAGGAAACTGATTTTTTAGGGAGAATGCAATGACCCGTTCTGATAAGAAACCCAATAAGCGGAAACTGAATTCTCTTTACGGCGTTGTAGCTGTGGCTTCGGCTGCGGTTCTGCTGCTGGTAGTTGTGATTCTCTGCGCCAGTCAGCCCGGTACGGAGCGGCAGCAGATTGTCGAGACACTGCCGGCACCGGAGGAGAATCCCTATGGTCCCGAAGATTTCCGCTATGAAAAAAACTATCTGACCTGCACTGCAGGGGACAGTGTGCTGGGCGTGGATGTATCCGAGCACCAGGGAAAAATCGACTGGCCCAAGGTCCGGGAGGCCGGTGTGGAGTTTGCCATGATCCGACTGGGCTACCGGGGATATACCGAAGGCGGCCTGTTCCCGGATCCCTATGCGCTGGAAAACCTGCAGGAGGCCCGCAAGGCAGGGCTGAAGGTGGGAGCCTATTTCTATTCTCAGGCGATCACCCCCGAGGAAGCCCGGGAGGAGGCGGAGTATGCGCTGCAGATCCTGGGAGATCAGCAGCTGGATTATCCGCTGGCCTTCGACTGGGAGTATGTCAGTGAGGATGCCAGAACCGGAAACACCGATGCCCGCACTGTGACTGAGAGCAGCATCGCTTTCTGCGATGCGGTAAAGGAAGCAGGCTATACGCCTATGGTCTATTTCAATCAGGATCTGGGCTCCCGGCTGTTCCTGCTGGAGGAGCTGACGGGATATGAATTCTGGCTTGCCATGTACCATGATGAAATGACCTATCCCTACCGGGTGGAGATGTGGCAGTACACGGAAGAGGGCGAGGTCCCGGGAATCCCGGGAAAGGTGGACGTGAACCTGTATCTGCCCTGAACCCGGGGAATAAATCTGAAAAAACCGGCAGTACCGAAATTTTCGGTGCTGCCGGTTCTGTTTATCAGGTGTTTTCCGGGATTTTCGACATCTTTACAGGGTTTTCAGGAAAGCCTCCATCCGGTCCATGGCAGTGACCAGATTTTCCATGGAGGCAGCGTAGGAAATCCGGATGTGGCCTTCGCCGCCGAAGCAGCTGCCGGGAACGGCGGCCACCCGGGCCTGCCGGATCATGGTGCGGCAGAAGGTGTCGGAATCCATTTTGTATCGGGAGATGTCCGGGAAAATATAGAAAGCGCCTTTCGGTTCCGGGAAGGTCAGGCCCATATTTTTCAGCCGTGCGGAAACATAATCCCGCCGTGCGCGGTAGGTTTCCCGCATATCGGAAATATCCTCCTGCAGCGCCGTCTGGCAGGCATCCTGCAGGAAAGTGGGAACTGCGGCTACCTGTGCGGCATGGAGCAGAAGCAGCCGGGAGATCACGTCCTCCGGGCCTGTCAGATATCCCACCCGCCAGCCGGTCATGGCCCAGGGTTTGGAGAAGCTCTGGCACAGCAGAAGCTGATCTGCCAGCTCCGGATCGCCCCGCAGGGAGGGGCCGTCCTCGTAGGACAGCAGCCGGTATACATCATCCCAGATGACGAAAATGGGCTTGCCGATCACGGCCCGCCGGACAGCGTCCAGAGAAGCCTGTGTGAGCATGGAGCCGGTGGGATTGGAGGGAGAATTGAGGACAATGGCCTTGGTTTTCGGCGTAATGACCTTTTCCAGCATGGCATCCGTCAGCTGAAAGTCGGTTTCGGCGGTGCTGACGGTGACGGGAACGCCTCCGGCGGCAGTGACGATGGTTTCATAGAGGTTAAAGGCCGGAACGGGGATGACCACTTCTTCGCCGGGGTTGAGGATGCCGGTCAGGGCCGTGTACAGCGCCTGTGTGGCTCCGGCAGTGACCAGAACCTGAGCCGGGGTGCAGTTTTCCTGCCGGGCAATGGCAGTGCGCAGAGCTTCCACGCCCTGATTGGGGGCGTAGTGAGTCCGTCCCCGGTCCAGAGCGGAGACGGCGGCCTGCCGGACAGGTTCGGGCGTATCTCCGTCCGGTTCGCCCAGGGTCAGCAGGATGCAGCCCGGAGTCTGGGCCGCCAGAGCGGTGAACTGCCGGATAGGGCTGCGTTTAAGCAGAGAAAGTCTGGAATTTAAAGGGATCATTGGAAGTTTTCCGCCAGTTTCTGGAAGAATTCCACGCCCTTGACCAGAACGTTTTCGTCAAAGTTGAAGTCGTCGGCATGGAGCGCCGGAGTGTCGCCCACACCCAGGAAGAAGAACATGCCGGGCAGAGACTTCTGATACCAGGAAAAGTCCTCGGTAATCATGCTCGGTTCCGCCAGATCCTGGAAATCTGCGGCTCTGCGCACCCGGTCGTACAGGGAAGCGGGGTTCATAACGGCAGGATAGCCGTCGTTCATGTAAATGGAAACGGTACAGCCGGAGCTGCGCTCAATGTCCTTGCCGGTGGAGATGATGCCGGCCCGCAGTCCGTAGAAGATGTCGTCCTGGAATGCCCGCAGGCTGCCCTCGATGTGGGTGTGACCGGAGATGGCGTTGCAGACAGTGCCGCTTTCGAACTTGCCGAACTTGAGCAGCCGGAAGTGCCGCTTGGGCAGAGCGCCTTCAAGCGCCATGACCCTGCGATAGAATTCTACGCCGGCGGCCATGGCATCGATGCCCTCGTGAGGCTTGGCGATGTGAGCAGGTTTGCCGTAGATGTCCACCTTGACCTCGCAGGAGCGGCTCATCATTTCGTCTTTGCGGCTGAATACCTGACCTGCGGTCAGGCCGGGCCACAGGTGCAGGCCGAAAATTGCCTCTACCTGGTACTTGCGGAAAATGCCGGTACTGCACAGATCTCTGGCACCGCCGGTGGTTTCCTCGGCGGGCTGGAATACCAGCAGCACGTTGTGGGCCAGGGTCTGGGTGTCGTTCAGCCGCCGTGCCAGCTCCAGCAGAATGGACATGTGTCCGTCGTGGCCGCAGGCGTGCATCCGTCCGCGAAATTCGGACGCAAAGGGCAGATGCGTGTGCTCTTCAATGGGGAGTGCATCGGCATCGCTGCGGAAGGCAATGGCAGATTTGGCGCCAAAGTCAAACCAGGCGCACAGAGCCCCCTCCATGGGAGAAAAGACCTGACATTTCAGGCCGGAAAGGCTGTTTTTCAGATATTCCATGGTTTTTGGCAGAGAACGGTCCAGTTCCGGAATCCGGTGCAGCGCCCTGCGATCTTCGATCAGTTTCATACTCCGTCGCCTCCTGAGTAAGTTATTGACATTATAACGGATTTCACTGCGGGTGTCAATTTCCGGCTTGAGTTTTTGCCGGAAAGATGGTACGATAAATCCGGAAAAAATTTTCAGAAAACAAAGGAGTTATACGATAATGAATGCTCAGGAAATTATTGAATATATTCGTACATCCACCAAAAAAACCCCGGTAAAAGCCTATATCTGGGAGAAAACTCCGGTGGAATTCCCGAACTGCCATGTCTTTGAGGGCGCTCCCGGACAGAAAATCGTCTTTGGCGACTGGGCGGACGTGGCCCCCGTGCTGGAGGCAAACGAGTTTGCGCACGTGCAGATCGAAAATGACTGCCGCAACTCTGCCATTCCCATGCTGGATATGAAGAACGTACCCGCCCGCATCGAGCCGGGCGCCATCATCCGCGAGCAGGTGGAGATCGGAAAGAATGCCGTCATCATGATGGGCGCAATCCTGAACATCGGTGCTGTTGTGGGCGAGGGCACCATGATCGATATGGGTGCGGTTCTGGGCGGACGTGCCACCGTGGGCAAAAACTGCCATGTGGGAGCCGGCGCGGTGCTGGCCGGCGTGATCGAGCCTGCCTCTGCAACGCCTGTAATTGTGGAGGACAACGTGCTCATCGGTGCTAACGCCGTGGTCATTGAGGGCTGCCGTATCGGACAGGATGCCGTTGTGGCTGCCGGTGCTGTGGTCGTGGAGGATGTTCCTGCTGGTGCCGTGGTTGCCGGATGCCCTGCCCGGGTCATCAAGATGAAGGATGAAAAGACTGCCGGCAAGACAGCTCTGGTGGATGCCCTGCGGGCCCTGTAAAGAGAGTCTGCACATTTTCGGCGCTGCGGAATACCATGGAATGAGCGGCAAAGCCCGCTGAAAAAATTTCAGGAGGTATTCTTATGTGCGGTAACAATTGCAACATGTGTGGATTCTGTGGCGGTAATCTGTGGTGGATCATCATTCTGGTGCTCCTGTTCTGCTGCTGCGGCAACGGCAACGGCGGCCAGTTTGGCCAGTGCGGTCAGTGCGGCTGCTGCGACAACAATAACAACAACTGCTGCTGCTGATCCAATCCGGGCGCCCCGTCAGGGGCGCCCTTTTCCTGTGGAGCTGCAGGCCTGCCGCCCGGCGGCGGATTTTGCCGGGAAAAAGAAAAAATCCTGAAAATTCAAACTTTTTTTGCAAATTACCCTTGACAATTTGACTTTCATCCGATAAAATAAACAGGTCTGCAAATGCGGACATATCCTTGCTCACGGCGAGACCGTGGGCCTAATAGTCCAAAAGGAGGTGCAATCAACATGGCTAAGATCACTGGTAAGTACGAGGTGCTCTACATTCTCGATCCTGCAAAGGGCGAAGAGGGCATCGCAGCACTTGTGGAAAAGTTCAAGGCAATGGCTGAGGCGGAGGGTACCGTCACCAATGTCGATGAGTGGGGCAAGCGCCGTCTGGCATACCCGATCAACGACCTGAACGAAGGTTACTACGTTCTCATGAACTTCGAAAGCAAGCCCGAGTTCCCCGCAGAGCTGGAGCGTGTTATGAAGATCACCGACGGCGTTATGCGCTGCCTGACCACTGTCGTGGAGGGCTGATTTTATGCTCAACCACATTGTTATCATGGGTCGCCTGACCCGTGATCCCGAACTTCGCCGTACCGGCTCCGGCATTGCCGTGGCCAGCTTTACCGTGGCTGTCGATCGTGATTTCGGCGGCAGAGACGGCGGCGAAAGGGAAACCGACTTTATCGACTGTGTAGCCTGGCGTCAGACCGGAGAGTTTGTCTCCAAGTATTTCACCAAAGGCTCCATGATCGTGGTTTCCGGACGGCTCCAGATTCGCAGCTGGACCGACAAAGAAGGCGGCAAGCGCCGTTCCGCAGAAGTTGTGGCAGACAATGTCTACTTCGGCGAGAGCAAGCGCAGCGGCGGTGAGAGCGGCTCTTCCTACAGCAGCAACAACAGCTACGGCGGGAACAGCAGCTACGGCTCCAATTACGGCAGCCCGGCTCCCGCAGCCAACAATTACAGCGGTTATTCCGCTCCGTCCAGTGCTCCTGCAGGCGATTTCGCTATGCTCGAGGACGACGACGCACAGCTGCCCTTCTAAAAATTCAGAACTTTTTCTACAATGCTCACGAAGGAGGTTTTTTCCATGGCTAACGAACAGCGTATGCGTCCCCGCAAGCGCAAGAAGGTTTGCGCTTTCTGCATGGACAAGGTGACCAGCATCGATTACAAGGACACCGGTAAGCTTCGCCGTTACCTGTCTGAGCGCGGCAAGATCCTGCCCCGCCGTACCACCGGTACCTGCGCAGCCCACCAGCGTGACCTGACCACTGCTATCAAGCGTGCACGTCAGATTGCTCTGCTGCCCTACGTCGCTGACTAATGGTTGATCGAGCACCCCGGAACTGCGGTTTCGGGGTGCTTTTTGTTAAAATTAAGGAGATTTTATGCACGAAGAAAACTTGCCCAGACTGAAAACACGGGATCCGTGGCTGGATAATATCCGGGGCTTTCTGATGATGCTGGTGGTTATGGGTCATCTGCTGTATCCGCTGGTCTGGAATTCCAGGATGGTCGGATGGATTTACGACTACATCAACTTTTTCCACATGTGCGCCTTTATGGTGCTGTCGGGATTTCTGTCCAAACGCAGAATCGCGGATCAGGACTGGCCCGGTGTCATCAATAAGCTTCTGCTGCCCTATCTTCTGTGCCAGCTGATGTATTATGTGTTTGCGGGCTTTATTCCCGGCGGCATGAAGCAGATTCACAGCAGCCTGAATCACCTCTCGTTTACGACCCCTATCTATCACCTGTGGTATATTTTTGCTTTGGTGATTTACAACGGCGTCTGCATCCCCCTGCAGCCCCAGCGTCATCCCGTCCTGTCCATGGTCATTGCTGTGGCGCTGAGTCTGGGGGTGGGCCTGTTCCCTTCGGTGCGGTTTTTGCAGCTGAGCCGGATGGCGGGTATGTTCCCGGCGTTTCTGCTGGGTCTGCTGCTGCCGAAGGCCTTTGTAAACGAAAAGGTCCGCAAAAGGACCTTCTGGGCAACGACGGCAGGCATTGCCGTCTTCCTGGTGGGCTTTGCCCTGTTCTACATTCCCAGCTACCGGCATCGCTGGCTCCGTGAGGATGTGTTCAGCATGTGCGTTTCCTATCGGGACCTCAATCCCCAAAGCCCTGTGGCCTATGGCCTGGGCATCCGGGCAGCCATGCTTCTGGCTGGTCCTGTGATGCTGTTCGCTATGGGTGCTGTGCTGCCCAGGTGCCGGTGCTTCCTGACAAAGCTGGGAGAACGGGGTGTGTACATCTACATTGTCCACGCCTTTGTGGTGGTGGCAGCCAGACCCTCGGGCCTTGCCTATCGGGCAGGCCATTCCACCGGGGATAAGATCGTGACGGTCCTGTTTGCGCTGGTGCTGCCCTTTTTGCTGGTGTCAGACCCGGTTTACCGGGTGTTCCACCGGATTGTGGAGCCCAAGGCGGATTTCCGGAACCTGTTCCGGCAGAAATCTCGGGAAAAAGTATAAAGCAAAAAAGCCGTACCGGATTTTTCCGGTACGGCTTCTGCGTTTTTTTGAGGTTATTTCCGGGGATCTTCGATCTGGGAAATCAGATATCTGCCCACGCTTTCCAGCAGGGCCGCAGCCGGCTCCCAGGTCTGCCGGGGAAGCTTTGTAAAGTAGCAGTTGGCCTCAAAGGTGAAATGGCCCTCGTAGCCGATTTCCGCCAGAGCCGCCGTAATGGAGGCCCAGTCCAGATTTTCCAGGAAAGGCATGGTGTGGCAGTCGTGCCGGTAGTCCACGTCGTGCACGTGCAGGGCCTGCAGGTGCTTTCGGCCCAGAGTGCGGATGGCATCTGCCGGGTCCACACCCACCAGTGCGCAGTGGCCGATGTCCAGACAGCCTGTGATCCAGGGACTGTCCACAGCTTCCAGCAGCGCCCGGAATTCCTCCGGCTGGGAGCAGATGCTGTCGGTGATGACCTGACGGTTCTGGTCCCACTGCCACATATTTTCCGTGCAGACCTGAATCTGATACTGCTCACAGAAGGGGATCAGCCGCTTGTAGAAATCAACAGATATATCAAACAGCAGCTTTTTGTGGTTGACGTAGGAAACATGCTGCAGGGGATGCACCACGATTCTGGGAGCGCCAAGCATGGAGGCAATCTCCATGGAACGGACGATCCGGGAAAAGGCCATTTCGTCAAATTCCGCCTCGCCCTTGTTGGAGGGGAACGGCGCGTGGGCCTGCAGGAAAGAAATGCCCAGCGATTCGGCAGTGTCCCGCAGCTGCCGGGCATAGGTCCTGTAGTCATCCTGACACCAGGGGCTTTGGTCGCTGAACATATCGAAAAAGGACATGTCGATGCCGTCAAAGCCGGCATTTTTCAAAAAGGCAATGGTCTGTGCATGGCCCAGGGCACGGTCCAGAACATCCGTCTGGTTTACCAGTTTCATAGGAAAACGCCTCCTGCATTTTTTTTCAGTATAGCACAGGGGGCAGAAGGCTTCAAGAGGCTTTGTCACTTTCTCCGGCCATGGCTACCATCCGCAGCACCCGCACGAACAGGGCCCGAAAATCCAGCCGTTCCACGGAATCCCGGGCAACCAGCGGAATTTCTGAGAGGACCTGATCGCCGGAACGGAGATAAAGCGTGCCCAGCCGCTGGCCGCGGCTGACGGGAGCGGTTACGGAAGGCTCCAGCTCCACGTCTGTCTGGATGCTGTTCTTCTGACGCTTGTCTGCCAGCATGGTTCCGTCGGCACCGGCAATCAGCGCTACGTCCGAGGCTGTGCCCAGCGTCACCGGTACAGACAGATCTTCCGGCAGACTGGGAGTCACCAGGGCATAATTGGCAAAGCCGTAGTCCAGCATGGACTTGCAGGCGGCATTCCGGTCTGCGCTGGTTTTGCTGCCCATGATCACCGCAATCAGCTCCATTCCGTCCCGGGCGGCAGAAGCGGAAAGACAGTAGCCTGCGCCGGAGGTAAAGCCGGTTTTCAGTCCTGTGGCACCGGGGTAGAAGCGGATGAGTTTGTTGGTGTTGGACAGGCCGAAGGTGCCGCCCCGGATGGAATCCATCCAGATGGTGGTGAATTTGCGGATGTCCGGGTGATTTTTCAGAAGTTCCCGGGACATCAGGGCGATATCGTGGGCCGATGTCCGGTGCTCGCCGGCATTTTCCCCGTCGTCAAGACCGGTGCAGTTGACAAAATGGGTGTCGTTCATGCCCAGCTCCCGGGCCTTTGCGTTCATCTGCTCGACAAAGGCCGACTCCGAGCCGGCCAGGTGTTCGGCCATGGCGCAGGCACAGTCGTTTGCAGATGACACGGCAATGGATTTGAGCATGTCAGACACCGTCATGCACTCTCCCACCTTCAGATATACCTGACTGCCGCCCTTGGCAGCGGCGGCTTCCGAGGCTGTGACAGTGTCCTCCCAGTGAATGCGCCCGCTGTCCACGGCTTCCATAATCAGAAGCATGGTCATCACTTTTGTTACGCTGGCAGGGGGCAGCGGCATATGTGCATTGTTTTCCATCAGTACCTTTCCGGTGGAGACATCCATCAGAAGTATACTTTTCCCCAGCTCCTCCGGAGGTACCGCCAGCGCGGTTCCCGGCAGACACAGAAGCAGCAGCCCCAGCGCCAGGAGCAGGCAGATCACTCGTTTCATAGGAATCCCTCCCCAATCAAGCTGGTATACCCTATGTGCGGAAGGGACAATCTATGCAAAAAAGAGGAGTGCATCCTGTGCACTCCTCCGGGAGAATTATTTTGCGTTGGACAGGGGCCGCATGACACCGTAAGTATCGTAACGGGTGTCGTTGGTTTCCGCCAGGAACACCAGATTGACCAGCGGATCCGGCACGGAGATCATTGCGGCGGTTTTGGCAACATCGGGTGCCTCCACATCTGCAAGGTACAGTCGGCTGCGGCCATTGGGAAGCCGGAGCGTGGGATCCGGGGTTTCAAAGGAGACTGCAAAGTGGCTCGTGGAGCAGGAAGCGACCAGATTCTCAGCAGTCTTTTCCAGAACGTCGGCCCGGGAGGGCTCGGCAGGGTAGTAGATTTCGTCGGTGTCGGGGAAGAAGAAATCGGTGAAAACCACCTCGTCAAAGCCTATGTTCCGAAGCTCGCCGGCAGTCTGGGACAGCAGGGACATGGTTTCTGTGCCTGCCGGATCCAGCCAGTAGCAGGAGTCCTCGCCGGGCCAGGGGAAGGAGGCTTCGCCGTTTTCATCCTTGCCGGGAATGGCACTGTTGGGATTTTCCAGAACATAGTTGGCATCGCGGAAAGCGGGAACCCGGGCAATCAGGTAAAAGTCCCGGCTTTTCAGATCTGCAATCAGCTTTTCCAGAGCATCGATGTCCAGCTCCTCGTCGGAAACTGTTTTGGTGCCGGGGATTCTGGTGTTGTAGAAATAGCTGCCGTGGATGCTCTTCATGTCCAGCATGACGGCACAGGGGGATTCTATGGCCTCCAGCTGCTGGCGGATGGGGTCCAGACCCTCCAGCAGGGTGGGAATGTCCACATAGAAGCCGGCCAGCTGAACCAGCTTGTCCTCAAGATCCACAACGTCGTTGCCCTCGTTGTAGTAAATACCGATGGTTTCTTCTGCCTGCGGAGGCTTGACAACCTCGCCGTCCGGGTCTCTCAGAGCGTTGGAAAAATCCAGCTTGGCGCCGTCGTCAGTGATGATGACGTACCGTTCTGCAAACAGGACCCAGATCAGCCAGACGACTGCGGCAACCAGCAGCAGAACCAGCAGGGCGATCCCCAGCGTGTGCAGGTTTTTGCGGGTGCGGTAAGAAAGCGTCATGTTACTTCCTCCGTGCGGTGACGCAGCGCCAGTCCTCCCGGCTGCGTACCGAAGTGATTTCCAGACCGGCCTTTTCCAGAGCGGCCCGGACATCCTCCAGGCGGGAGTCGAGAATGCCGGAGCAGATCAGTGTGCTGGACTGGGTCAGGAACACCGGCAGTACCGGTGCCAGGGCAATGATGACATCGGCTACGATGTTGACCAGAACCAGATCGTACTGTTCCCGGGACAGCCGCTCCATCAGGGCCTTGTCAGCGGTGACATTACCGGTCAGCGCCGTAAATTCCGGGGCGGCGAAGTGGTTGTATGCCGCATTTTCCCGGGCGATGTCCTCGGCCTTGGGGTCAATGTCCACACCCACGGCGGATTTTGCGCCCAGGCGCAGGGCTGCGATGGACAGAATGCCGCTTCCGCTGCCCAGATCCAGACAGCGGAAGTCCGGGGTAATCAGTGTTTCCATGGCCTCCATGACCATCTGGGTGGAGGGGTGTGCGCCGGTGCCGAAGGTCAGGCCCGGGTCCAGAATTACAGGCCTGCGGCCGTTGGTTTCGGCGTCCTGCAGCCAGCAGGGCAGGACCACCAGGGAGGAACCGACTTCCACGGGCGGGTAGTTGTCCTTCCAGCTTTCGGACCAGTCGGTATCGGCCAGAGGGGCGCAGGACAGGGGCAGGTTCAGCTGCTCTGCCAGAGCGGTCAGATGCTGCTTTCCGGCCTCATCCGTGTCCTCCAGATAGAGCTTGATGTCGGAAAGATTCTGCAGCTTCTGCTGGAGAGATTCGTCGATATAGTCCCAGTATGCCCGGTTCTGATCCAGAAAAGTTTCAAATTCGGCCTGATCTTCAATGACCAGATCCTCGAAGCCCTCGGCGGTCAGCTTTGCGGCTGTGTCCTCGATCAGCTCAGAGGTCGTCTTGATGGTGAATTCCAGCCATGCCATGGCATGTCCTCCTTATTTCTCGGTTACAATTTTGTTTATTGTACTCCATCCCGGGGGAAATAACAACCGGAAAGATGTAAAATTTCCGTGGCGGTACTTTCTATTTCCGAAAAAGTGGTATATAATAGCCAATATCTATTCGCCTGTATGGTAGTTTTTAAGGAGAATTTTATGATTAAAACCATTCCTTTGCTGCCGGGAATCACCCTGCGGTGCTGCGGGGACACCCGCTTCAAACAGGGCTGCCTGAGTCTTCAGCTGGTGCGGCCCATGTGCCGGGAAGAGGCATCGCTGAACAGTCTGATTCCGGCGGTGCTGATCCGCGGCTCGGAAAAAACCCGGGATCTGCGGGCAATCACCCTGCGGCTGGATGACCTGTACGGTGCAGCTGTGGGGACGCTGGTGCGCCGGATCGGCGACTACCAGACCACGGGACTGTCCTGCAGCTTTATTGAAGATAAATATGCCCTGCCCGGTGAGCAGGTGATGGCGCCGATGATTCGCTTTCTGGGAGAGCTGCTTCTGCATCCGCTGACGGAAAACGGGGTTTTCTGCCGGGATTATGTGGAAAGCGAGAAGAAAAATCTGATTTCCGCCATCGAATCCGAACTGAATGAAAAACGTGTGTACGCCATGGGCCGGATGATGAAGCTCATGGGAAGCTGCGACAGCTTCGGCATCCCCCGGATGGGCGAGGCGGAGCAGGTGGCTTCCATCACCCCGGAAAGCGCCTGGGCCCATTACCGCAGAGCGCTCTGCGAAAGCCCCATAGAAGTGTTCTATGTAGGTTCGGCCCCGGCAGAAACCGTGGCGGAGCTGCTGCGGGAGCTGTTCCGGAATCTTCCCCGGCAGGTAAAAGATCTTCCTCCACAGACACCTTTCCATACTGCCTCCCGGGAGGTTCTGGATGTCCGGGAGCAGATGGACGTTTCCCAGGCAAAGCTGTGCATGGGCTTTACCACACCCATTACCAATCAGGATCCCCGGTTTGCCGCCATGCAGGTGGCCAATGCGATCTACGGCGCCGGCATGACCAGCAAGCTGTTTATGAATGTCCGGGAGCGGATGTCCCTGTGCTACTACATCGGCTCTTCCTACTACGGCTCCAAGGGCGTGATGACGGTTTCCGCCGGCGTGGACGCAGACAAAGCCCCCGTGGCCCGTCAGGAGATCCTGTCCCAGCTGCAGGCCTGTGCCGACGGCAGCATCACGGAGCAGGAGCTCACCGCCGCCAAGGAGGCCATCCTGTCGGCGCTGCGGGCCTCTGCGGATTCGCCCGGAGCCATCGAAAGCTACTATGCCAACGGCGCACTCAGCGGCCTGAACCGGACACCGGAGGAATATGCCCGGCAGATTCAGGCGGTCACCGCCCGTCAGGCTGCCGAGGCTGCGGCTACGGTGCAGCTGAATACCGTCTATGTTCTTGAGGGGGTGAACCAATGATCTGTACAGAATATCCCGAACTGGAGGAAACCGTATACCGGGACACCCTGCCCTGCGGCCTTTCGCTGATTGTCCTGCCCCGGAAGGGCTTTTCCAGAAGCCTTGCCTATTTTGTCACGGACTTCGGATCCATCCATACGGATTTTACGCTGGACGGAACCCATTTCCGGGTGCCGGACGGCACGGCTCACTTTATGGAGCATAAGATGTTCGATCTGCCGCACCGGGATGTTTCGGCGGAATTTGCAGCCATGGGCGCATCGGTCAACGCCTTTACCAGCTACGACATGACGGCCTATTATTTTGCGACCACCGCCAATTTTGAAAGCTGCCTGCACCTGCTGCTGGAATTTGTGTCCACGCCCTATTTTACTCCGGAAAGCGTGGACAAGGAGCAGGGCATCATCGCTCAGGAAATCGGTATGAATGTGGACAGCCCCGACACACGGGTGTTTGAAAACATGGTGAAAATCCTGTACAGCGATCATCCGGTGCGGATTCCCATTCTGGGCACCGTCGATACCATCCGGGAAATTACGCCTCAGGTTCTCTATGCTGCCCACCGCGCCTTCTACACCCCGGGCAACATGGTCCTGTGTGTGATCGGTGACGTGGACCCGGAGGCTGTGGCGCGCATTGCCGGAGAGGTTCTGGGCAGCGAAAAAGCGCCCGTGGGAGAAAAGCAACGGAACTGGCAGGAAGAAATGACCTGCTCCGTGCCCCTGATCCGGGAAAAAATGGAAGTGTCCATGCCTACGTTCCAGCTGGGCTTCAAGTGCGAGCCTGCCGGCAGGGGAGAATCCGGGGTCCGGCAGGAGCTGGTGGGAGATCTGGCGGCGGAGGCGCTGTTCGGAGAGTCCTCCCGGCTGTATCTGCAGCTGTATGAACAGAGCCTGATCGATTCCTCCTTCGGCGGCGGATTTGAAACGCTGGACGGCTGCACCATGCTGACCTGCGGCGGCGACAGCGATGCGCCGGAAAAGGTCCGGGATGCCATTCTGGAGGAGGCGGCCCGTCTGGCTGAAACCGGCGTGGCGGAAGAGGATTTCCAGCGGATGAAGCGCAGTGCTCTGGGCCGGCGGGTAAAGGATCTGGACAGCTTTGACGGCACCTGCTTCCGGCTGTGCGCCTGCCACATTACGGACTTCGATTACCTCCGTTTCCCGGAGATCTACCGGGATGTGACCCGGGAGGAAGTCCGCCGGTTCCTGCAGACCGTGGTGCGGCAGGAACGCTGTGCACTGTCCGTGGTGGACCCGCTGTAATTTAGGGAGGTTTTGAAGCCATGCATTATTCCGTAATTTCCTTTCCCGGACTGGGAATCGAGATCGATCCCATCCGTTCGTTTTCCATCGGTCCGCTGAACATACACCTGTACGGACTGATTATCGCCACCGGCATGCTGCTGGCGGCCTGGTATGCCATGAAGCGCAGCAGCCAGTTCGGCCTGAACGAAGACCAGATTCTCGACGGCGTGCTGTGGATCGTGCCCTTTGCCATTCTCTGTGCCCGGCTGTATTATTGCGTGTTCAAGTGGGAAGACTATGCAGACAACCCCATTTCCATTCTCTACATCTGGCAGGGCGGCCTTGCCATCTATGGCGGCGTGCTGGGAGCTGTGCTGGGAATCATCGTGTATTGCCGGATCCGGAAAATCAAAATCGGCGCGGTGCTGGATATTGTGGCACTGGGCTTTCTCATCGGTCAGGCAATGGGCCGCTGGGGCAATTTCTTCAACCGGGAGGCCTTCGGCGGCGAAACCGACTGCTTCCTGCGCATGGGCCTGCTCAATACCGTTACAGGACAGGTGGAATACCATCATCCCACGTTCCTGTATGAGTCTCTGTGGAACGCCGCAGGCTTTGTGCTGCTGCACTTCTGGTCAAAGCACCGCAAGTACGACGGTCAGATTGCGCTGGGCTATGCTGCCTGGTACGGATTGGGCAGAATGGTGGTAGAGGGACTGCGGACGGACAGCCTGTACTGGGGCCCCTTCCGGGTCAGCCAGCTGCTGGCAGGCGTCAGCTTTGCAGTGGCAGCCGTGGTACTGCTGTGGCAGCATTTCCGTCCTCATGATCCTGCAAAAATGTTTGTCAGCTGTGTGGCAGCCGCTGCCGATGTGCACGACGCTGCCCCGGAGCCGGAACAGGAGGAATCTGACAATGAGTGATCTTTTTGAAAAAATCGGAGCCGTAGCCCGTCAGACGGCGGATACGGTGAGCATTCAGGTGGCTATCACCACCGAGGAGCAGAAAATTCGCAAGGCCTATCAGATTATCGGCAAGCTGTATTATCAGGCCGCCAAGCGAGGCAGAGCGCCTGAGGGACCGGATTTTGACCGGGCCATGAAGCGTATTGACGAGTCGGCGCAGAAAATCCGGGATCTGAAGTTTCGCAAAGATGCTGTTCCGTCTGTAGACCCCTGTGATTTTGTGGAAGTGGACTGAATTTTCCCCCGCAGCCGGGACCGGAAAAACCTCCCGGCTGCGGAATAAAAAGAAATTTCAGAAAAATTGAAAAAACTTCTTGACAAATACTTGATTTATGGATATAATGATGAAGCTGATTTCGGTCAGCCGAAATCAATATTGACCATTTGGCGGCATAACTCAGTTGGTAGAGTAGCCGGTTCATACCCGGTATGTCATCTGTTCGAATCAGATTGCCGCTACCAGGCCCGTTGGT
>RCNH01000108.1_pt1 | contig 38443 bp, 75 predicted proteins | sample 2041161 | NCBI WGS metagenome assembly RCNH01 (sample SAMN09708215, study PRJNA481090) | Feces metagenome, whole genome shotgun sequencing project. | biome: feces | host: Leptonychotes weddellii | place: Antarctica: Sion Island | collected 2010-03-01 | reverse complement strand
ATGTACCCGAAATCCGCGCCGCCTGCAAGCTGCTGGATGAAATGGAGGATCAGCCATGAAAAACTCATTTCTCAACCACCTCCAGGCCGAGCGTACAGACTATGCCCAGACAGTTGAGCGCTCCACCCGACAGTATGACATGGACACACTCCAGATCGCCCTGCACAGGTCCAGACTGCGGCTTGGCTATGATCGGATTATGGAGATCACAGACCTTTGGTGCTCCGTCATGGAGGAGTACAGGGACGCACGGACAGACAACCCGGAGGCGGACGTGTTGCGGGCGCATATGGACGATGAGTTGCGGGGGATCATGGCGGGGCGGCCTGGGTTTGTGCCGTTTGAGAAGAGAAACCCGGAATTGAAGGAAATTAAGTATGAGGGGAGGAAACGGAAGTGAGCGAACAGAGATTGGTTGATGCAGAGGATCTGCACAAGAGATATTGCTGTCTATTTGAAGGCTCAGTAAGCGATTCAGAAATGGATAGGGAAACATATGTAATAGCCAGCTCTCCCACCATCGACCCTGAGACGCTGCCGATTATACAGGAGCTGCGAGCGAAATTGTCCAAGTATGAGCGAGAAGCCGAACATTGGAAAGAGTGTTATGCGAAAGTGGTCAATGAGCGTTGGAAACAACATCATGCACATTGGGAGCCTTTTTCGAAAACTGAAAACCGTGGGTACAGATGCTCTCATTGCAAAAAAGCTAGAATTTCAAACAGCGATTATAATAGCGTAAATTTCAGAAACTATTGCTACAACTGTGGTGCAAAGATGGATTTAGGTGATTACAGCCCAGATAATTGTCGTTGGGTGGATATGGCTGAGCAGAAAGGAGGATTATGAGTGCACAACCTGATTAAATCACTTATCTCCAACATGGACACCACTACTGCCGTCCGTGGGAGCCGAAACACCCTTGTACTGCTTGGAGACATTGACAGCATGTATCTCCGTGGAATTGAGCGCAGAGCGGCAAAGCTGGGACTACGCACAGCCAGACCGGACGATCACTACGCCGTTAAGTGCGTGGGCGAGCCTGTGTATGTCTATGATGATGAGTGCAAAACCCAGACCATGCACGACTTGGCTATTTGCGTGCTGTCCACTGGGCATGACATTGACTGCATTACTACGCCAGGTCTGTCCTGCTGTGCAGAGGCGTGTGAAAAAATTGTGAACAGCTACAGAAGTGGAAGTGGTATTTGTACGATTTCAGGTCGTGGTCACTCTGTCCAGGGACTTGCAAAAGCACTAGCATCTGATGGTCACAGCGTAGCTAATGTTCACACTATGTCAAATCTTACGGACATTTCATATTTGTGCAATGGAGCAGACGTGTTGGTAAGTTCTTCCCCTATTATGATCGCCCCAAGCCTTACAAAGAAACAGTTGCTTCTTGATGTGCGTTGTGAAACGTCCCCGTTTTCCACGATGGAAAATATCACATATATTTCTTCCAAAGAGGTTGGCGCTCTGAATATATCCGTTCTGCTGCGGAGGTTTGTGGAGGTATGAAACATGGAAAATAACAAGAAGCCACGGTTTAGGCTGGAGGACTGGCCTGGTGTGGCTATGCATTGTCCGGAGGAGTGGCAAGCAGAGAAGTTCTGTGAGTTCCTGGGCGATGCTGGGAGAGCGTGGAGGAGCGGTGGAAAATTTTCAGAGGACACGAAATGGGGAGTCCACAAAGACCGAACCTGTTACGCCTTTAATGAGAGGACGTATGAGACGCTAGATTTCTACTTAGATGCTGGATACAAGATCCTTGAGTTCTACGACTTCGACTGGTCAGATGAGCCGACCATCAAAGACAGTGGTGAGCGTACTGAGTACAGTACTGGGGCTGTACGAGACTGCAAGGAAGGGAAAGGCCGCTGCGACCTCATGCCGTTGGATGTAGTAGCTGATTTGTTCGGGATGGCTTATTTGAATGAATACAATGCAAACAATACCTTTAAATTTTTGCAGAAATTTAAGGAAACCGGCTCCCCCTCTACGCTACGTTTGGTGATCGAAGAATTTATTGAGTTCAGACAGAACGATGGAGAAAGCCCGTGGTCCGTGCTCCTTGACTTGTCCAAGCACTTTGAAGAAGGAGCCAAGAAGTACGGTCCTGATAACTGGCAGAAGGGGATCCCCGTTCATTCCTACATTGACTCTGCTGTGCGGCATTACCTGAAGTATCGTGCTGGCTGGACGGACGAACCACACGACCGGGCATTTGTTTGGAACCTGATGTGCTGTGTCTGGACGATGGAGCACCACCCGGAACTGGACGACTGGACGGAGAAACGCATTGACAAAACAACCGTGAAGTGATATATTTAAGGCAGGCCGTTAATATGCGGCTCCAACGACGAAAGCCGAAAACAACAGAGAGGACGAATGATGATGATGAACTTCCGAGACGGAATCAAGACGATGGCACAGGCCGACCCCGAAATTTATCGGGTAGCCATTGACATCAAGGTGAAAACCAAGGATGGCATGATCTACACGATGGAGAACCGGGAGTGCGGCGGATATGACGGAGAGATTCCATTTGCTGATTGCGTAATCAACGAGATCAGCGGTGCAATCATCGACTACACAAACCAGACTGAGGAAAAGCCTGATAGTTTCTGGTTTGCTTTGGATGAGAGCGTGTCCGTCCGAAACAGCGAGATTGTGAGAATCTGGGCAGAAATTGGTCCGTTCTACACTAAAACCGAGTACGAAGAAATCGCTGCTGTGTGATGAAAATGCCGCCCTGAAATGGGCGGCTCTATATGCAAACGAGCAGTAGGACCACGAGGTATCCTGGTTACCCCGTGAGAGTGCGACGCTCTCCGCTTGCACCAACCCGATTTATGGGAATCATTATGAGAGGTGAACTAAATGGACGCTAATTATCTGTACAACCTGTGTGATTACAATGAAACTGTTGCAAAGGCACCCGGCCTGGACATTGCCCTGGCGAAGTACATGGTTGACCATCCTATGCCCGGTGGCATGACCGAGAAGAGTACTGTGCATTTCATCAACCACAACTACGACCGCCTGGTCGCCGCTTACAAGCGGCATGACCGTGAGTATTTCGCTGCCACCGTGGCCCAGCTGACGGAAGAGTAAAAACAGCCGCGCCGGCAATAACCGCATGTTTCCATTAAAAGAACCATCTATTTCGGATGGTTCTTTTTTATATAAAAAACCGCCCCTTATCGGGACGGCTTAATCAGTTTTAATATTTTTATTAAAAATTTGACAAATGCCAAAACATGGTTTATAATTTACCGTGTAATATTATATCTTTTGTGAAAGGCGGTGAGGTGGTGGCTAAGTGTGGACACCCCAAGACATTCAAAAATGGGGATGAACTTATAGCCCTTTGGGATAAGTTCTGCGCCGAAATCGTTGAAGGAGGGTTTTTGACCATCCCTTCTCAAACGGCTTTTTGTCGGTGGCTGGCTAAAAATTATCAAGACACAGACCGAAAAACCATCTATAACAGCCTTAATAAATACTTCCCCGATATTAAAAAGCAGTTTGAGCAAGTTCAGAGCGATACCATTATGCAAGGCGGTATGTTGGGGCATTATCAACCCACGATGAGCATTTTTGGCCTGAAAAACTGGTGTGGGTGGGGAGACGCTGGCAGAGTGTCTGGACCTGTCGAAGAAGTTGGGGACGACCCATTGACGAAGTCTCTGAGAGAAGAGGCAGAGAGGATGGAGGCCCCAGACAATGCCGATTAGCCGCAAACAGAGACAAATCTTAGCTTTTCCATATACTAAGTTTGATGCAATCGTGTGTGACGGCGCTATCCGTTCCGGAAAAACCGTTTTTATGACCGTTGCATTTATTGATGATGCAATGCGGCGGTATAATCGCCAGCGGTTCGGAATCTGCGGTAAAACTGTAGACAGCACGGTAAAAAATATCATCACGCCATATATCGGGCTGAAATGGGCGAATGAGAAATACTCTATCCGCTGGCGGCGTTCTGATAAGCTGCTGGTGGTCCGGAAAGGAAACGTCGAAAACTATTTCGAAGTTTTCGGTGGTAAGGATGAATCATCCTTTATGCTGATCCAGGGCCGCACTCTGGCTGGTGCGTTGCTGGATGAGGTTGCACTACAACCCAGGTCTTTTGTCGAGCAAGCTCTTGCCCGTTGCTCTGTGGACGGCTCAAAGCTGTGGTTTAATTGCAACCCAGGCGGCCCGGAACATTGGTTCTATAAAGAGTGGGTGCAAAAACCGGAAGAGCACAATGCGATACGGCTACATTTTCAGTTAGAGGATAACCCAGCGCTGTCACAGCGGATCATTGACCGTTACAAGTCTATGTATACTGGGGTGTTCTATCGTCGGTACATTCTGGGCGAATGGTGCGTGGCTGAGGGACTTGTCTATGAGTTTGGAGAAGAAAACATTGTTGACGATGTTCCCGAAAGCGGAGAATATTACATCAGCATTGACTATGGTACTCTTAATCCGTTCTCTGCTGGCCTGTGGTGCGTTCTTGGCGATAAGGCAACCAGAGTAAAGGAATACTACTACAACGGGCGAAAAGAGCATAAACAGCTAACGGACGAGGAATACTGCGACCGGGTGGTTGATCTTGTGAAGGGATACGAAATCAAGCGTATTGTCGTTGACCCTTCGGCGGCGTCGTTTATTACAGCGCTGAAAAAGCGTGGTTTTCGGGTCAAGGCGGCTGAAAATGATGTTCTTGACGGTATCAGACGGACGGCGCTTTTTCTGAAAAACGGAAATATAAAAATACACCGTTCCTGTGCCGACGCTATCACGGAGTTTGGATTGTACCATTGGGACGAAAAATCGACCGTTGACAAGGTCATAAAGGAAAACGACCATGCAATGGACGAAATTCGCTATTTTTCCAATACAATTTTACGATATAAGGCAAAGAAATCTGAGTATACCCCGATTTACATGAATTTATAAAGGGCGGTGACCAACCATCAAAACTTATCAAGATTTACTAGCTGTCGGGCAGGACGAACAGAACCGGATTGACTTTCTTCTTTCCGCAATCAACGATCACAAAGCGTCCGCAGCTTACCGAACCGCCGTTGACGCTGAACTGTACGCCAGCGGGAAGAATGTCACGATTTCCAAGTACCAGAAAGTGTTATACACGCTGACCGGGCGGGCTGTACCGGACAATTACACCGCAAACCACAAGTGCAAAAGCGGTTTTTTTAAGCGGGCCATAACGCAGGAAACCGCATTTCAAGTTGGAAACGGTATTTCCTTTCAGAATGACGACACAAAGGGAAAGCTAGGCCATAACTTTGACACCGTTCTGTATAAGGCTGTTAAAATCGCCCTTGTGCAGTCCGTAGCGTTTGGCTTTTTTAACCTGGATCATGTGGAGGTATACCCGCTGACCGAGTTCGTCCCGCTCCTAGATGAAGAGAACGGGGCTTTAATGGCTGGTGTTCGGTTTTGGCAGGTCGGTACAGACAAGCCGCTTCGGTTTACGCTGTTTGAGGTGGACGGGTACACCGATTATATCAGGGGCGGCGACGGAGTGGCGAAAGGCCTGAAGGGGAAGCGGCCTTACAAGGAGATTGTGAGATTTTCCGTGGTTGACGGTGTGGAAATATACAACGGCGGTAATTACCCCAGTTTTCCGATTGTCCCACTGTGGGGCAATTTCAACCGCCAGAGCGAGCTGGTAGGCAAGCGGGAGCAAATCGACTGTTACGACCTGATTAAGTCCGGTTTTGCGAATGACCTTGACGACGCATCCATGATTTACTGGACACTTACCAACACAGGCGGCATGGACGACGTTGACCTTGCGAAATTCATCGAACGCATGAAAGTCGTCCGGGCGGCTGTGGTGGACGGAGACGATGGAGCCAAGGCTGAGGCGCACACCATTGACGTGCCTTATGAGAGCCGGAAAGAGTACCTGACAATTCTCCGTAAAGATATGTATGACGATTTCATGATGCTGGATGTGGAAAGCATTGCGGCTGGTGCTGTGACTGCTACACAGATCAAGGCCGCCTATGAGCCGCTGAGCGAGAAGTGCGACGAATTGGAAATGTGCCTGGTCGATTTTATAACCGGGCTTCTGTCTCTAATTGGCGTTGAAGATACGCCGACTTTTGAACGTTCTATGATCTCCAACCAGACTGAGCAGACCAACATGGTGTTGGCGGCGGCTGAATACCTAGACGATGAAACCATTCTGCGAAAACTCCCGTTCCTAACCGCTGATGAAATCGAAGGAATTTTAAAGCGGAAGGATGCGGAGGAAATGGAGCGTTTCAAGATGGAGCCGCAGGAAAATGAACCGTTCGGAAATCCCGGACAGTTGGAGGAGTGATTAAATGGCAGACAAGGCACACGCTGAAACGAACAGACTTCTTGAGCAGATGGAGCAGCGCTTGTCTGCCATTTATTCCAGAGCCAGCAAGGAGACCGGGAAAGCCTGGAAAGAATACCTTGAGCAATCCAGCAGGGATCTTGAGGAATTGCAAAAGGCTTATCAGTCCGCAAAAGACAGCGGCGACACCGAGCTTGCCAAGAAAACCGTGGTAGAACTGTCCAGAGCAAAACGGAATCGGACGCTAAGGGACAAGCGGTTTAAACACCTGACTGAGCAACTGGCTCAGGACGTTTCGCACATCAACGAAACCGCCACGGCTTATATAAACGGTCAGTTGCCGGGCGTTTACGCTCTGAACTATAACGCTTTGGAGGATACCGTGGGTGAGGTCGGCGGGTATTCGTTCACGCTGACCGATGCGAATACCGTGAAAAGCCTTGCAGAATCATACAAAACCCTTCTGCCCTATAAGTACTTTGACGGCAAGAAAGACGTTCGGTGGAATGTGAAGAAAATTAACTCCGAAGTTCTTCAAGGCATCCTGCAAGGCGAGAGCATGGACAAAATCGCCGGTCGATTCTCGAAGGTCATGAACATGAACGAGGTTTCGGCAATCAGAAACGCACGAACCACAGTGACTGGAGCTGAAAACAAGGGCCGCCAAGACAGCTATGAACGGGCAACGAAAGACGGGCTTATTCTGAAGCGTGAATGGATAGCCACCAACGATGGGCGAACCAGACACGCCCACAGGCTGCTTGACGGGCAGACAGCTGACGTGGATAATCCTTTTCAATCAGACCTTGGTCCGATTATGTTTCCAGGGGATCCAAACGCAGACCCGTCTATGATATATAATTGTCGGTGTACCCAGGCGGCAAAGGTGGTCGGGTTTAGGAGGGCAAAGAAATGAACGTCACGTTTACCGACAACAGCAGAGAGGTGCTGGAGGCGTTTGAACGGGCAAAGAAAAACGCCCTGACCGCAATCGGGATTACCGCAGAACAGAAAGCGAAGAAGGTCATAACGCAGGAAAATGCAGTTGACACTGGGCGGCTGAGAAATAGCATCACTTGGGCAACAAAAGATAATGAAGGGGAAAGCTTTTCCTACGAGGATAACAACGGGAACAGATACAATGACAGAATTGGAACAGGAGCGGATGACGAGAGCGTTTATTTGGGTACTAATGTCGAATATGCGGAAGGGGTTGAGACGGGTAGCAGGAGACGTGCTGGAGCCGTACACTTCCTGCAACGTGGTTCGACTGAGTCGAAACAGGAGTTCAAACGCCTTACCAAAGAAGCTCTTGACAATGCCTAACCTACGTTCTATAATTAAAAGGGGCGATTTTATGGACGTTCAATGCGACTGTGGCAAACTTCTTGCAAAAGTCAAAGACGGAAAAATCTATGTGTGGTGTAAAAACTGCAAAAAAGAAGTACCGTTAAAAATCGAATATCCACAAGAGCCTTTGAGCCGTAACGTGTAAGCAAGTCTTACAAGTTGCGGCTCTTTTTATTTTTGATAATCAAACGGCTGTGCATAGCCGCCGTGAAAGGAGATTATACATATATGGCAGAGTTTAACCGAAGAGAGCTGAAAAAGATTTTTGAGGCCGCAGAGATCGAGGTGCCAAAGGACGTTTTGGGCCAGTTGTGCGACCTCCACGCTGACAGCTCCGACGGAATGGGCGACACCATCAAGGAACTGAAAAAGCAGCTTTCCGAGGCCCAGCGTGAACGTGATGAGGCTATCGAGAAAGCACCGAAGGACGGAGAGGAAACCGTCTCCAAGGCCGTTTACGATAAGCTGAAAGGCGAGTTCGACACCTACAAGCAGGGTGTTGAGGAGAAGGAAACCACTAGCAAGAAGCGGGAGGCGGCCCGGGAGTTGCTGAAAGCCGCTGGTATTTCTGAAAAGCGCCTTGATTCCGTTCTGCGTGTGTATAACGTGGACGGTATGGAGCTGGACGAAAACGGCAAGGCTAAGGACGCTGATAAGCGTACCGAGGATATCAAGAAAGAGTGGGCGGATTTCATTGTAAGCTCCCGGGTAAGAGGAGCAGACACGGCGAATCACCCAAACAACACAGGCGGCGGCATGAGCAAGGCTGAGATCGTGAAAATCAAGGACCCGACCGAGCGCCGGGCCGCCATTGCCGCCAACATGGAACTTTTTGAGAAAGGAAATGATGAATAATGGCAGCAGATGCAAACCTGATTAAGAAAGCCGATCTTGCACGAGTGCGTGAGGTCGATTTCTCCCTGATGTTCTCTGAGAGCGTCAAGAAGCTGGTCGAGGCCCTTGGCGTTACCCGGAAAATCCCCAAGGTAGCCGGTACTGTGCTGAAGTCCTACAAGGCAACTGGCACTCTGGAGGAAGGCAAGGTGGCAGAGGGCGAAACCATCCCCCTGTCCAAGTACAAGACTGAGGCGGTGCCCTACAAGGAAATCATCCTGAAGAAGTGGCGCAAGGCCACCAGCGCCGAGGCTATCGCTGACAGAGGCTACGACCAGGCCGTTACCATGACCAATGATCGTATGCTGAAAGACGTGCAGAAGGGCATCCGGAAGGACTTCTTCACCTTCCTTGGCACTGGCACTGGCGCTTCCACTGGTGTGGGCCTCCAGGCCGCTCTTGCCGCTGCATGGGGCCAGCTTCAGACTAAGTTCGAGGATGACACCATCCAGGCGGTCTACTTCCTGAACCCTCTGGACGTTGCCACCTATCTTGGCGACGCGCAGATCACCACTCAGGAGGCTTTCGGTATGTCTTATATCGAGGACTTCCTTGGCCTTGGCACCGTGTTTATGAATACCTCTGTGCCCAAGGGCAAGCTGTACGCCACCGCCAAGGACAACGTGGTGCTGTACTACATCCCCGTGAACGGTGCTGATCTGGGCGAGGCGTTCACCTTTACGAGCGACGAGACCGGCTATATCGGTATCCATGAGAGCGCAGACTATACCAATATGACCAGCGTGACCAATGTTATCAGCGGCATCGAGCTGTTTGCCGAGCGGCCCGACGGCGTTATCGTTGGCACTATCAGTGCCGCCGCCGCTTCTCCCGCTGCATCGAAGTAAATAAAAAGAAAGGCGGTGCAATGTGTTAACCGAAATTCTTGCGGATTTACGCAATTACTTTTGCCAGGATGCTGACAAGCATTTTGGCGAGTTTACAATCAGCGGTGGTAGCATTGCACCGCTTGACTTTTTACAACCTGGACAGTATTTCCGGATTGTAGGGTCTGTCCATAATGACGGCGTGTATCAGTACGGAGCAACAGGCACCGCACTGATTGACGAAACCTTTGACGGAGCGGTGTGGGCGATGGCGGTTCCTCCTGCCGTCGTCGCCCTAGCCGCTGAAATCGAGGAATACCGGAACAACCCAGAAAACAAGCCGGGTGGGTATGCTTCTGAATCGTTCGGAGGGTATAGCTACAACAAAGTTGTTGGTAAAAACGGCGGTGTTATGTCATGGCGGGAGGCATTTTCCGACCGCCTGAACCAATGGAGGAAGGTGAGAGCATGAGCCTACTTAAATCGGCCATGACCGACTGCGTGACGATGATCCAGACGGACGTTCCAGACGGTTCTGGTGACTACATAACCCAATGGGCCGAGGGTAAGCACTTCAAGGCCGCTTTTGACTTCCAGATAAGTATGGAAGCAAAAGTAGCAGAATCACAAGGTGTAAAAGGATTGTGGAATATCCTTGTGCCTAAAGATGTATCGTTGCCTTATCATAGCATTTTGAAACGGATGGATAACGGCGATATATTCAGAATCACAAGTAAAGACGATAAAACGACACCGAATAGCGCAAGTTTTAATTTGCGGCTTGTGTCTGCGGAGGAATGGAGCTTGACATGACAATCGATGTTTTAGGAACTTCATATACTATCATAACCAAAAAGTACGATGAAGAAGAGGATTTTTCCAGACGATCTATTGCTGGATTTTGTGATGGGTATTGCAAAGAGATTGTTCTTTGTGATATGCGTACTTACAAAGGTTGGGAAAATGAAAGTGAAAGCACAATTTCAAATTGTGAAAAGCTAACATTGCGTCACGAAATCACTCATGCGTTTTTGAATGAAAGTGGATTGAGTGACAATTCATTTGCTTTTGACGGCGGTTGGGCTATGAATGAGGAAATGGTTGACTGGATTGCACGTCAAGGTACTAAAATTTATAAGGCGTGGCAGGAGGCGGATTGTTTGTGACAAAAGAAGAAGCGCTCTATAAATTCTGGTCATCGTTCAATCTTAAAGCCTACGAGGAATCGTCTGTACCAACCGGAGAACGTGCGCCAGAATTTCCGTACATTACCTATCAGGTAGTAACTGATTCGTTTGGAAGTGAAGTCGCAATGTCTGCCAGCGTTTGGGATAAGAAATCTCAAAACCACTCGGCAACACAAGCGAACAATGCAAAAACGGAAGAAATCTCAAAAACTATTAGTTCTGGTGGCAAGATGCTTCAATATGACGGTGGTGCTGTGTGGATGAAACGTGGATCCCCGTTTGCACAGTCTATGGGCGATCCATCGGATGATAGAATCAGACGTAAACTATTAAATATTACAGCGGAATTCATTTCTGCTGACTGATTGGAGGGAAAAAGAATGAAATTTACACAAATCCCTGAAACTACATTCCAGCAGATGCAACTGAACGCAGGTATTCTGCTGAAAAACTTCGACCCAAGCGCTGGAACTGTCCAGAATACCGACATCGTGGGTGCTACGTCCGGCGGTGTGAACTTTACCGCTGTACCGACATTTTCCGACATGGGAGAGGACATTGACAACTGCCCTAAGAACATGAAGGAATTGAAAAAGCTGGAATCTTGGGAAATCAAGATGAGCGGCACGTTTGTCACGGTCACCCCGGATGCGGTTAAAATGTCTCTGGGTGCTGCGGATGTTGCGTCCGAGAAGATTACACCCAGAAACGACCTAAAAGCCGAGGATTTTACCGATCTGTGGTGGGCCGGTGACTACTCAGACAAGAACGGAGAAAAGAACGGTGGATTTGTCGCAATCAAGATGATGAACACGCTTTCCACTGGCGGATTCTCCATCCAGAGCGGGGACAAGGCGAAGGGCCAGTTTTCCTTCGAATTTACGGCCCACTACTCTATGGCAGCACAGACCACTGTCCCATTTGAGGTGTATGTAAAGGCCGGAACTGAGGAGGGCAGCGTCGTATGAAGAAGCTTTCCGACTTCAAGGACGAAAAGGGCATTGAGATTGCCTCTGAACTACTGGGCATCATCCTGACTATTCTGGCTGATGAGCGAAACCAGGAACAGAAGGGCGAGACAAACCCGGTCAAGATGTTTTCAGCGTTTATGAAGAACAGCCCGTCTGAAATGCGCCAGATTTTCGCTATTCTGAGCGAGAAAGACCCGGATAAATACCACTGTGACGGGGCGCAGGCGTTGGAAAATATGCTGATCCTGTCAAATGACAGTATTCTTATCGGGCTTTTTTCCTTGCAGGGTCAGATGGGGGATGCGAAATCCTCTGGCTCTGTTTCGGAGAGTACCGAGGCCCACGGAATGTAACAACGTTTATGCGGTATGCCGTAACCCGATTTGAGGAACACCAGCGGGATACAGCGTACCGCATTTATGTTACTGAGGCACTACGCATGACAGCGGAAAACACTGCTAAATTTTCTGGTGGTATCTATCCTACCTCAAGCTATTTTGATTTTGTCAGGCCGAAGGAAGAAGACACCAGAACTGGGGCAGAAATAGCAGCAGACATTATAAAAAGGGCTGGAATTGAGGTGATAGTGAATGAACCTGTTTGATTTGTCGGCTAAAATTACGCTGGACACGAAGGGATATGAGGCTGGAGTAAAGGATGCGACTGGTTCAGGGAAAAAGCTTGCATCCACCATCGGCTCCGGTCTGGCGACTGCCGCAAAGGTCGGAACAGCCGCCATTACGGCGGCTGCTGGAGGAATTGCGGCACTGACCGGAGCGGCGGTGAAAGGCTTTGCAGACTACGAACAGCTTGTGGGAGGCGTTGAAACACTTTTTGGGACTGGTGGCCAAAGTGTTGAGGAGTACGCAGCCAGAGTAGGAAAAAGCGTGAACGAGGTCAAGGATAAGTACGAAAGCCTAGTCATGACGCAAGAAACCGTTATAAGACGTGCTGGAAATGCGTATGAAACAGCTGGACTTTCTGCAAACCAGTACATGGAGACAGTCACCGGGTTTTCTGCGGCGCTTATTCAGTCGCTTGAGGGAGACACCGTTAAGGCTGCTGACGTTGCCGACGTAGCAATTAGGGACATGAGCGACAACGCAAATAAGATGGGCACGTCTATGGAGTCTATCCAGTATGCCTATCAAGGCTTTGCAAAGCAAAACTACACGATAAATTTAATGTCTGCTGCATAAGTGATTGTGCAGTAAGCGTGTGTGAACTCTACCAGAGGTGTGAAAGCAAAATACAGCAGGAAATGGCTGTTTAGATGCTTTTGCTAACAGGGGAAACCTAAACCAAAAGGCATGGCAATCCTGTGCTAAGCCCGAAAGGGAAAGTCAAACGACTATTGGTTCGTTACCAAGTACAACGCCTATTGGTACGGCGTTGGAAGTGCACACCAACTAAAGCGTCCAGCTTGCAAAAATTCCATTTGTGTGTTATAATTATAGCGAGGCGATACAAATGGAAACTTTCTTGAAAATTAAAGATAGGCCAAATTACTCTATAAGCAATATGGGAAATGTCAGAAATGACAAAACCGGAAGAATTTTGAAACAGCATACCAAAGAAAACGGATATAAAGTAGTGATGCTCGGGAGAAAAACAGCTCCGCTTTATGTTCACAGATTGGTTGCACTCGCATTTGTTGAAAATGTCCTTAATAAACCACAAGTGAACCACAAGGACGGAAACAAAGAGAACAACAACACGGAAAATCTGGAATGGGTTACAGCCAGTGAAAATTCTTTTGCTTACGGTTACAAGGAGCGAATTGAACACAGGAAAAAGAAGATTATTGCAAAAAGCCAAAGCGGCGATATGATTGAGTTTAATTCGCGAGATGAAACGGCGGCTTATTTCAAATGCAACAAAAGTTGCTTGCAGTATGGCAAGCTGTACAAGAAAGGGAACAAAAAAGGCTGGACATTTGAGTTGAAGATATAGTCTAATCCCCTAGTAAATATCGGGAAACCGAGGGTATAAAATGGTTAGATAACTTAAAACTGGGTAAACTTCACCATTGCTCAGGGTAAACACCTCTAACTGCTGGGAACTCCTATAAGGACAATCAGCAACCAAGCCTCTAAAATGAGGAAGGCTCAACGACTATTCCGAAAGGAAGTACACTCAAGCGAGTGGAAATGGGGTGCACGTGTAAAACGTGAAGATATAGTCTAATCTATATGGTAACATATAGCAGTTCATAAGAGAACGGCACAAAATTAGCGACTTTGTGCGAATGCAATGTATGGTGGCACAAAGGCAGAAATGGAGCGGTTGCTGAAAGACGCTGAAAAACTTTCGGGTGTTAAATATGACCTTTCTAGCTATGCCGATATTGTTGATGCAATCCACGTTATCCAAGGAGAGATGCAGATTTCCGGTAGAACCGCCGAGGAGGCGGCAGAAATTTATGAGCGGACTGGTCGAGTGGTATCTGAGCAACTTGGAACCACTGCAAAAGAAGCAGCTACAACTATCACCGGATCACTCAACGCAGTAAAGGGAGCTTGGGCAAATCTTGTCGTTTCCATTGCTGATGAGGATCAGTCGTTTGAAGAAAATCTATACAGTCTAGTTGATTCTGTTTCTGTTGCGGCTGACAACATTGTGCCAAGAATTGAAGTGGCGTTGCAGGGCGTTGGAAAACTTGTTGAAGGTTTGGCCCCTATAATCGGTGAAGCACTTCCTGGAATTGTAGCAAGCACTCTACCATCCTTGCTTTCTGCTGGTGTGGCTCTTATTGCGGGGCTTGCAAACGGAATGATTTCAGCGGCTCCGAAAATCGCAGAAACCGCTCTAGATGTGGTTGGAAAGCTGACAGACGGAATTATATCAGGAGTTCCCGTTTTCCTTGAAAGTGTTCCAGTCCTTGTGACAAATTTCCTGAACTTCATTACCGAAAAATTCCCGTTAGTTATTGAAAAAGGCGTTGACTTTATCAGTAAGCTGGCTTTCGGCATTATCGAAGGGTTGCCGAAATTTGTCGAGAGACTTCCGGATGTTATCAACGCATTTGCTGGGTTTATCACATCTAATTTCCCTGTGATTATCCAAAAGGGCGGAGAACTGGTGGGCCAGCTTCTTGTTGGCGTGATCGGGGCAATCCCGGAAATCGCATTGAAAATTCCAGCCATTATAACAGCCCTTGTAGATGCTTTTAAGGCAGGATATGAGAAACTCAAAAATGTCGGAAAATACCTCCTTGAGGGCCTATGGGCTGGTATCCGTGATAAAATTGACTGGCTCAAAGGGAAGGTAAACGGGGCAATTGGAACTATTAAGGGTTGGTTCACTGGCAAAAAGGGCTTTGACGTACATTCTCCCTCAAAGTGGTCTGAGCAGGTCTTTAAGTACGTTATGGACGGTGGCGCAATTGGTATTAAAACCGGAGAGGGTGGGCTTGTAAAGTCCGCAGAAAGCGCCATCGACCGGGTAAAATCCAGCATGAGCGCCAGCACCGCAAGCGTCGATTTTGAGGACAGCGGATTGTCCAGAACCATGCGACCCGGTGGCGGTGGAGCTTCCAACGACGAAAGAACGATTATTCTGAACATCACAGAAAGTATCGACGGTCAGAAATTGAGCCACCGCCAATACAAATACAACACCAGAGAGGGGATCCTTCGTGGTGCTCCTCTGGTTGAGGGGGTCATGGGTTGAAAATCAAAATAAACGGGCAGGACTGGACGGAATACATCAACCCGTATTCCGTCCGTCCTTCCCATGAAAAGCGCCAAGGAAAGAACGCCGGGAAGTCTATGGGCGGCTCTGAAATCCTTGACACGGTGAAGGTGGCTTCTAGCTTCTCCTGCATGGTCGGTTTGATTATGCAAGAGAAGTACACTGAGCTTATGAGGCTGGCAAAACTGGACTATGTTACCGTGATCTATGATGACCCAGACACCGGGAAAGAGGAAACCAGAGTCATGATGCTTACTACTGGGACGCCTCTTCAAATTCTGCTTCTGGGTGGTGGGTACGCCTACAAAAATATTTCCCTTGATTTTGAGGAGCGCTGACCATGAACAAACTGACCTATAACGGGAAAATCTATGACGACGTGCGGGAAGGCACAGATAAGCTGATGGACGCAGGGGCGTATATTGGTGATTCCCTCCCATCTGTCACGCTGTCTGTGGATACCATGAGCGCAGTTGTGAGGGACTACGACACGCAGGAACGCATTTTGGTGGCAGACGAAAACCCCGTTTTTTTCAGTGATACTGTTGGTTCTGCAAGGACTAGGAGGGACGGACTGGACAAACACCAGACCTACGGTGCACCTGTGTCTTATCAGCACGACGGCGGTTTTAACGGTCTGTTCAGGCTGGACAGCATAACGAGAATCGGTCAGCATGAGTATTACGTTGAGTGTCTGTCTGACATTGGATTGCTGTTGACCGACGACTATTACGGCGGTATCTACAACGGCGAAAAAGCCGGGGCGGTCATATCCGATATTGTACATGGAATTTTCCAATACACTATTGACCCTGTTCTTTCTGATGTGCCCTTGTATGGATTACTCCGAAAAATGAAACGCCGTGACAGCCTACAACACGTGCTTTTTGCAATCGGTGCATGGATCCGAAAGGATACTGTCGGGGTGGTACGTATTGAGGCAATGGGGCAGAAAGAGCCTTATGAAATCCCAGTTGACACGTTTTATATGGGCGGTTCCGTCACTGGCACAAAGCCAGCAACGGGAGTTGCACTGACTGAGCACAGCTTTGTACCGCTTGCTACTGACCAAGAGGTAACGCTATACAGAGGCGAGAGCGCAGCAGAGCGAATGAGAACCCCAAAGGGCCGGGAAGTTGTCGGTATTCTGGTCGATTTCAAAAATCCTTGCCATGACCTGGCTGTACAAAATGCGGAAATCCTAGAAAGCGGCGCTAACTATGCTGTCCTTTCCAGATCCCCAGAGGCTATCTTGACAGGACGTGAATACACCCACACTGAGCGTATCATTACCCGCACGGTCTCCACTGGAGGCTCCCCGAATATTATACCATCGAATAAGTGTGAGCTTGTCAACCTTATGAACGGCGAATTGGTTGCGGATAGGCTTATGGCGTATTATGGCAGTGCTAAAACGGTCAGCGCTGATATAGTCGTTACGAACCAGAAACCCGGAGACGCTGTCCGATTTGTTGACCCGTTCGGAGACAAGACAGAGGGGTACATTTCCGACATGGAAATAACCATGTCTCACATCCTAAAGGCCAGTGTGAATATTATTGCTGGGTTTATCCCTACCGCAAGCGGAAACTATTACACTCAGGTCTTTGTGATTGACAGGGACGGAGAATTTACAATCCCAGACAGCTGCAAAGGCAAAGCCCGAATCGTGGTTATTGGCGGCGGTGACGGTGGAACAATGGGTGAAGACGGTAAAGACGGAGGACGAGGGATCCCTAGCGGCTACGGAACAGGCGGCGACGGTGGAGCGGCTGGAACACCCGGAAACGGTGGTAAAGTGTTCGTGTCCACAGTTTCTGTACGTCCTGGGGAAAAATTCAAGGCAAAAATCGGCAAGAAGGGACTTGGGCAGACGCTAGAGCGAAGCGCAACAGCTGGAACGCCTACACTGTTTGGCCCGTACTCTTCCGAAAACGGCTATTTTTCCAAGTCTGGATATTTTGCGCAGATTAACAACGTGGTTTATGGACTGCCAGGGCGTTCCGGCTTGCCTGGGGGGAACGGTAGCGGCCCACGGGAGGACGCACCCGCAATTTTGTGGGACGGCGTTGAATACAAGCCCGGAAATAAAGCCTCAGATTTCGAAGTTGAAGAATTTAGAGTTACAGTATACGGAGGCTGGGGTGGAGGCCCTGCTGCTGGAAAAAACGGATACGACGGTAAAAAGGGTAGATATTCGGTTCAATCCGACGGTTCTTTGGGAACTGTAGATGGAGGTCCTGGCGGTGATGGCGCGCCCCCGATTCCTGGAGAAAACGGCAAAACCCCTGGCTCTGGTGGAGGTGCTGGACACGGCGGTGGCGGTGGCGGTGGCGGTGCTCCTGGAGTATTTGGAGGATTTGGCGGTAAAGGCGGTAAAGCCAGCGTAGCCGGGGACGGTGCCGATGGCGTTGTGCTTGTTTTTATTTGATGGAGGTGGTATAATAATGGCACACACAGAAGAGAGACTAATTAACGGGATTATGACCCTTGTTACAGTTTTTGACCATTCAGCGCAGGAAATTGACGATGCAACGGACGGTGTTCCTGATGGCGGGGCTGCTCCGGCTGGTTTTGGATTGGGCACAGACGCAGTTTTAACTCTTGACAAGGACGCAAACAACATTGTAGCAAATGGGCTCTATTATTGCGATAAGAATACGCCAACAGGTGCAGATTGGGTTGGAATCCATATACAGAGAAACGACCGATTTGCTTGGCAACTTTTCCGCACCACAAATGGGATAGGCCATTCATTTGCAACCAGGAACAAGGATAGCAATGAGTCACCTGATTGGGGGGCTTGGGAGTGGGTCAACCCACCTATGATTCCAGGTATTGAGTACCGCACGGTAGAACGATGGAATGGGAAATCCGTTTATAAAAAGATGATCGATTTTGGTGCGCTACCCAACGCAACACAAAAAGAAGTATCTATTGGGGCTTTGGCTAAGTTTGCATCCATTGATTTATCTAAATCAATTGCGTATAGTACAACCGGTGGAATCGTTGGAACTAATCGTATCCCGTTCAATGCACTTAATTTTGATAGAGTTGTTGTGAATGAAAATAGTATTTCCATTACAACCAAAACAGATATGTCTTCTGTGTCTGCGTATATATTGGTAAATTACACAAAGGACTGAGGAAGACGAAATGAAAAAAATCTTATATCTTTCTGAGCGGAAAGTGAACGCGGGGACTGAAGAGATTCCTAAAATTGAAACATCTATGATTCAATGTAGCATCCTTGCTTCCGAGCAGACGCTTGATGCTCAAATTGCATTTGTGATTAAAGAAGCCTACAACGGCGAGTACACCGTCGAGGACTTCCATGACTCCATCACCCCACCAACAGAGACGGATAAGCTACGCTCCGACGTTGACTACCTATCCATGATGGCTGGTATTGATTTGTCTGCCCTGGAGGTGTAAAATATGGATAGATACGAAACCGTAAAGACCTACTATGACCGGGGCCTGTGGACAGAGCAAATGGTTAAAAACGCCGTGGGCCGTTGGATCACGGAAGATCAGTATAATACAATCGTTCAGAAAGGCGGTGAATGTGTATGAAAGATTTACTTATGAAACGTGCAGCAGCACTCCTGTCCGTCAAGTCCATCGTGACTATCATGCTGGCGGGTGTGTTCTCCTACATGACGGTGTGCGGTTCTGTAACTGCTGAACAGTTCTTGACGGTCTTTACCGTTGTAATTGCGTTCTATTTTGGGACTCAGACCAGCAGAAAGGATGACGTAAAGTGAACCTACACAAGCGAATCCTGACCCATAACGACTGTTATCGCAAGGGTCGGCACATCAAGCCCCGTGGCGTGATGGTACACTCCACTGGGTCCAATAACCCATATATTGGTAGGTACGTTGACGCACCAGGGCTGAACCCCTCTAGCCGACATTGGAACCAGAGCGGTGTAGGTGCTTGCGTCCATGCGTTTATCGGAAAGCGGCCTGACGGCTCTGTGGCAACCTACAAGACCCTCCCGTGGGACTGTCGGGGCTGGCACTGTGCCGGGTCTGGGAATAACACCCACATAAGCTTTGAGATTTGCGAGGACGGGCTGAGCGACCCTGGATATTTTCGGGCAGTCTACCGTGAGGCCGTGGAGCTAACCGCCTATCTGTGTGGACTGTACGACCTAGACCCGCTGGAGGACGGTGTAGTTATCTGCCACTCTGAGGGTAACAAGCGGGGAATTGCAAGCAATCACGCAGACGTTATGCACTGGTTCCCCCAGTACGGCAAGAGCATGGACACTTTCAGAAAGGACGTGGCAGAAGAAATGAAAGGTTTTACTCAGAAAGATTTTGACCACATGATGGATGATTACCTTACTCGGCGGCTGGACTTGCCCGAATCCCCCTGGGGCAGCAAGGCTCGGAAGTGGGTGAAGGAAAAGGGCGTCCTGTCTGGTGATAATCAGGGCCGTATGATGTGGCAAGGCCTGGTTACCAGGGAGCAGCTTGCGGCGGCGCTGTACAACCTTTTTGGCAAGGAGTGACGCTAGTGCTAGATCAGGCAGATAAAGAATGGATTTCGGCCCGCTTTGTAACGAAGGACGATTGCAATGATACGCAAGTGGTCATTTCGGAAAAGCTCTCCAAAAACGATACGCGCATCCAACTGTTTGAACAGCAGATGAAGATCTGGAGTAAGCTGTTTTGGGTTATTGCAACAGCAACCGTGGGACAGCTTATCGTCTCGATCTTCAGCAAATTGGTGAGGTGATTATTATATGGCAGATTGTAAGTCCTGCAAAGCGGCCCGGAGAGAGCCGGAGAATGTTCCGTACATCGTCCACGAATCTGCAATGGCCCGGAGCGAGCGGAAGGAAAAGCGGCTCATTGCTGTTATTGTCCTGCTGATCGCGCTACTGGTTGGGAGCAATGCGGTGTGGACGTATTATGAGAGCCAATTTGAGGATGTAACCCAGACTATCGAGGCAGAACAGGACGGCTCTGGCGTTAATATTGTTAGCGGCGGTGATTTGGAATATGGCGCAGAAAGTAAAAATTAAGACGACCAAACGTGTCCGCAAAACCGGCGGTAATTCTGGTTACAAAGAATGCCCCAACTGCGGTGGCGACGGGCGTGTGAAAATCCGCAAAAAGGGGTGATACTGTGGCAAAAGTGAGCCATACCATCCCAGAAGATGCCAAAAATTCAGACCTTCGATACCTCCTGAACGAGTTTGTCCGACTTGACCGTGACCGGGAGATTTTAGAAGATCATTGGTTTGGCGGTCTGTCATTTTATCAGCTTTCCGAAAAACATGGTGTTTCTCTGACCGCTGTTAAAAAGATAGTGTACGGCGTTGGAGATAAAATCCTCCTAAAGCTGCACTAAATAAGGCCAAAAGACGACCTACAGAATTCTTTCTGTGGGCCGTCTTTTTTTATATTATATAAGCATGAAACAGAAATTTTATGAACAAACCAACAAAAGCGAGTATCTGCAAGAAATCCCGCTTATAACGCTTGCCCGTATCGCCATTGAGTTTGCCAACCTTGGCATGATAAAGGAGGAGTACTGCGATGTATCAGAACTTTTTGAACACGCCTTATACGGGGGTAAATCCGTATCAGAGCGGTAACCCTTATCTTGATCGGCTGAACGCCATGCAGGGCCAGCAGATGGCACAGACTGCCACACAGGCCCCTAGATGTGAAATCGTCCACGTAAACGGAGAAAACGGCGCACGGGCGTTCAGAATGGCCCCAAAAAGTCAATGCCTGCTTCTTGATGATACAGCCCCTATTGTTTGGCTTTGCGTTTCTGATGGTGCAGGTTATCACACGACTACACCATATCAGATCACACCGTATCAGGCGCAACCGGAACCAGATTACAACGCATTAAACCAGCGTTTAACCAGATTGGAGGAAATGTTAAATGAGCAATCCCATGTTACAAATGCTGAACCGCAATGCAAACCCTCAGATGCAACCAGCAAATAACCCTATGCAGATGATGCAGCAGTTTCAGCAGTTTGCAAAGGGTATGACACCGCAGGGCGCAAAAGCCAAAATTGACCAAATGTTACAGTCTGGCGAAATCACCCAAGACCAGATCAATCAGGCAATAGGTATGGCAAAGAACTTTCAGGGCATGTTCCGTTAATAAGTGCCTTTATAAAAAGTTTTTATGGGTTCGCTTATTTTTGATACGAGAGTTGTCTATTTTGTCAAGTTTGATGTACGACCACATAAACCCGTGGCAAGTTAAACTCCTTCCAGCAATAACATTTTGAATTTGACAAGGATTACAACCAATACCTCTTGCCGCATCGGAAACTCCGGCCCATTGCTTCAAAAAATTGCCGTTCAAATCATATTGGCATACCGGGATTGAGTTTTTGTTGTTTTCTCCTTTCCTGCTAAGCATGGAAGAAGGTACACAAAGAACTCTGTGGGCGTGAAGCACGTTTTCCGAAGGAGTTACCCATTCCAAATTATTTGCACAATTATTGTGCTTATTTCCGTCTATGTGATTAACCTGTGTTTTTTGGTGTGGGTTAGGGACAAACGCGCTTGCTACAAGCCGGTGAACTGCCTTATATTTTGCCTTTCGGTTTTTGGTTAAATACACCATCAAATATCCAGAAGTAGTTCTTAGAGGAAAAAGGGGTTTTTCACCTCGATAAAAAGACATTACTCTCCCATCGCTACTGACTTTATAAAGCCCTTCGTACCCTTCAATATCTTTCCAAATTTCCATAATATCACTCCACCAACCTTATATTACTACTATAAGCGTTTCTATTCTTGTTGTCAATAGGGCGAGGTGCGCAGCTCCCTATTTTCATAAAAAATAAACTTTCCTGAAAGGAGAAAAAATAATGATGGATAATGTTTCTACCGCCGATCTGCTTGCAATGCGTGACGGCAACGGCACGGACGGCTTCGGTGGCGGCAATGGCGGCTTCATTTGGGTCGTTTTGCTGTTTTTCCTGTTCTTCATGCGCGGCGGCAATAGCTTTAATGGCAACGACCAGGATGCTGTTTCCTACGAAATCCTGAGCAATCAGCATTTCAACGCCCTGTCTGCCCAGGTCAACAACATCAGCGACGGTCTGTGCCAGGGCTTCTATGCTCTGAACAACAGCGTCATGGGCGAGGGCCGGGCCATTCAGAACGCTATCCGTGAGGAGGGCGCTGCCACCCGAAGCATGATCCAGGCCAATGAGATCCAGACCCTGCGTGACAAGGTGACGGACCTCCAGATGCAGGCCAGCCAGTGCCGCCAGAACGAGTATCTGGTTGGCAAGCTGACTCCTCCCTGCCCTGTTCCTGCCTATCTGACTTGCAGCCCCTATCAGAGTTACAACCCCTGCTGCGGTTGCGGTGGTTGCAACAACGGCTTCTAATCTGTTCCGCTCTGGCGTGATAAATTGAGAGCGGATTTCTCCGCTCTCTTTTTTTATGTATTTCGTGGCTTCACGAAAATGATTTGTTTTTGAAAGGACAAATACTATGAAAGAAAAAATCGAGAACAAAATTAAAGCACACATCAATTCAATTCTGGAGAAAGATGCAATTGACTTCGCTGATTACCAGATTCTCACGTCTGAACTTTGCAAAATCAAGGCAGAAGAAAATGAAAAAGAATGGGAAGCCGGAGAAAATAAGCGGAAAGAAGAAAATAAGGAAATGCTAGAATCCCTTATGAAATCTCTTGTCAAATAAAGGAGATGTTATATATGAACAACTGCATGAAAATCGTAAAAACTACCGCTATCGAGGCCAGCACCGACATTCTGACACTTACCATTCCCGATATGCAACTTCGGCACGGTCAGCACATCCGGGTGTGCTTTGCCCAGACCCCGCCTGTTATCAGCACCGCCCCCGCAAAGGTCGCCATTTCTGTGAACGGTGATAAATTTGCCGTTGTGCAGGATCGCATGAACTGTGCTTTTGGTGCTCTCTCCAATCTGTACAGCGACCAGCTTCAGTCCTGCTGCGGGCAGATCAAGGCAAGACAGTATATTGACCTTGTATTCTCCTCTGACACTGAGGTTTTTTCTTACGTCGGCCCCTGCCGTTGCCTCCCCCGTGCAAACGTGGAGTTTCCAAGGGTTCCTTCCCCTGCCCCCGCTCCTACCCCTGTGAGAGTGGCAGCGAAGAAGAAGGAAGCGTAACCCATGAAAGACCATATCAAGGAATACAAGGCCAATTTGGAGAAGTCCATTGGCGAGTACATGGAGCGGCCTGTCTCTGAGCGTTCCGCTGATGTCATTGACAGCATGACCGAGTGCTGGATGCACCTCAACGAAGCTGAAAAGATGCTTTCCGCTGATACTGTATACGGCGGTGAGTTTACCCACGAGGACGCTAAAGCGTGGGCCGACAAGATGGTGAACGACGACGGCACTATGGGCGCACACTGGACGATGGAGCAGACCACCGCCGTGGCAGAGGCAAACGGTGTAAAGTTCGAGCACGTCTATGATTACGACTGGTATATCACCATGAATATGATGTACTCCGACTACTGCGGCGTGGCTGTGAAGTTCGGCGTGGACACCCCTGAGTTTTTCACTGAGCTGACCAAGGCGTTTCTATTCGACAAGGACGCTGGCGGCCCCGTCAAGAAGCTGGCGGCGTACTATCACGGGATCGTCTGCCCCAAGGAATATTAAAAACAGAGGGGCGGATATATCCCGCCCCTCTGTCAGCATTTATTATACCTCCGCTTCAATATTCGATTCATCGGACCGTTTTTTGATGTACTCTTTCATCTCCTTGTTCATGCTTATAAAACTCCATTCATAGGATCCTTCTTCCGTTGTTTTGCAATCTGAAAGGTAACGATAATAGTATTCTTCATGCAGACACTTCCAAAACAACCGGGTTTCTTCGTCGAGGTCTGCATAGTCACGTTTTTCCGTTCCATCCTCTTCATAAAAAGGACAATTAAGCGCCTTTGTAAAAACGTCGTCTGCCCAAATTTCTGCCCCAACATCCGTTACATCACTGCAAATGCGCCTGTTCTTTTTCGGTCTTGCACATCTCATGCGCCCATTCCACATTTCCGTGATACAGTATTTGCACTTTTGGCAGTATATTTTGGACTTCTCTTCTTTCAGTTCTTTCCGAAGTTCTCTTAGCTGATCGGAATAAGCGTTTTTTAAGGCTTCTATTTCATCCCTTTTCTTTCTGCATTCTTCTTTCAATTTAGCCCTTGTTTTTGCTACATTTTCTTTCATTTTTTATTCACTCCATTTCTGCACGTTTCCGTTGCTGGTCTGTTAGACTTCGACTTTTTTAATTATTGTACCAGTCAAGTATTCTTCCAAAATAACTTACACCGTCTGGAACCACAAAATTTGTAAATCCGTTTTTCTTAAAGAAGAACATATCTTCTCCAGGAATTATGCCAAAATCACTTACGCCGGAAACTATTTTGTGAGTTCCGTTCCTCCAGACGATAAAAAGATCGAATGTTTCCATTTTCACTACCTCCACCTTTTATTCACAAACAATACGGACACTCTACAATATATCCGCTTATCTCAATTTCCCTTACCAGCTCATAAGAGGGTTTTATTTTCACCACACCTACGCCACGAGCAAACGGATAGACCCTGATGTTCCCTCCGTTATTCACAAAGCATACAACGGGGTCTGCGGAGTTTACCGCCCGCAAAATAGCGGCGTTTCTTTTTTTCTTTCTAATCCTTTTGTTCATTGTATGCACCTCTCTCCTTCTCAATCAGCCAACGGATATATTCGCTTACATTCATATTATGTTGATGTGCGTCCCGCTTGATCTGGTCACGTTCTTCTTCGTCCACGACATTGAATAGAATTGTTACCATCGAATTACCTCCTTTTGCTAGGACGGATGCATGTGATCAAAACCTTTTTATCCTACCCTTTTCATCAATATAAAATTCGTAAACAGAGTAACATGGTGGCAAAACATGAAGGTTTTTAAAAATAGAACTTGATTCAAAATCTTCTTGCATACGTCTTAACGGTATACATTTAGGCTTTAAAACTTTAAAAGATTCCAAGTTATCTAATTTATCTTTTAGCATTTTATTCTCTCCACTGGTTTTCAAATTGGCAAAGCATAATAACGCCAAGCTTCTTTTGTGTATCTGTCATTTCTTCAAGTTTTACACCCATCATTTTTTCCAGTTCTTTTCTCGCCTCAATATCGAACGTGCAGATTCCCATTGCCATTTCTTTACAAGTTTTCATTTTTTATTTCCTCCGTTCCTTTACTGTATCTATATTATATATCGTATATACCAAAATGTCAACCCCTTTTTAAAATCTTTTATGAGGTGATTATTTATGATTTCTCTTGAAACTGTAGAAAATGACATTGCTGAACTGGAAAAGCGGGACACCTGTTTCGCAACCTGTGAGCGCCTGGCGTGGCTCTACATCGTCCGGGACCATCTAAAGGGGTACAATGTATCCCCGGAGGCTGTCATAGCTCTGAATGGCTCCAGCGAGTTTTTACAGGCGGTGAACAGGAAAAGCCCTGACAGGATCATGCCTATCATGGACGAACTGGTTGAGGCTATCAAAACGCTACATCCCAGAATGTATGCAGAGCTGCTGGAAAAGGTAAAAGATGCGTAAGTAAAGCCCGGTGGGTAATTCCACCGGGCTTTTTATCAGGTTTTCAAATATTATTTGGCAATCCAATGATAACCACAATCTTGACACACGCAATTTGAGTGTGTAATTGTTTTTGCCTTATATCGTGCAGGCCGAAGCAATTTAAGGATCAGCGTAGGTACCGTGAAAAAGAACCACTTCAAAGGTACCCACCACCAGCCGATAAAAATCCACCAGATAACACCATGATGCTTTGTAACTAACTGCGTTTCATTTGAAATCTGGACATTCACATTATTGCTATTACACTTAGGACAAATCATTTTTGCCTCTCCTTTTCCTTTTCGATCAGTAGCTCGGTGATAGCTTCGGCAACTTCATCACAGATTGTTGGGTGTATATCTCTGCTGTAAGGTTCAGACCCACCGCACCAATACGTTTCTTTTCTTAGTCGTTCCACTAGTTCCTTATAGTCCATCATTATTCCCCTCTAAAGCAGCCTTTGCAAGTATCACAACGAACAAAAGCCACTCATATTTTTCCTGGTAAATTTTTCTCATTCCTGCATTGTTATATACATTCGGGTTGCATTCCAACGCATAGGATATTCGGTTGAGTTCTTCCTCTGCGGCCTTCACGGCCTGCACATTATCCATCGTTATTCCTCCTGTTCCACGCTTCTGCGGCTTTTTCAACAGCGGCTCTAAAAGCCTTGTCGGATGGCTGCTCTTCCTGGCAACCTCTTGCGTAAGATGTAGCCCAAAAGTTCCAAATATTAATGAATGAATCATCGGGGTACAGAGGGAGAACGTCAGTCAGGACAGGCGGCCCCATTGTGCGGCATTTGTTACACATGACTCTGACACGCCAAATCAGCCTAACATTCCCTCTGCCGTTCTTCCCACGAAAATACGCCTGCTTTGCGGTAAATCTTGCCATCCCTCCGCAAAAGGGACACGGCTTCAGCTTATCCATCATTCTCCCTCTCTTTCAGTGCGGCGGCGGCTTGCTTGTCCTCACAAAATAGTGATTGTTGCCCTTCAATTGGAGCTTCTGCTTCTTTCTCGTACAAATTCACTCTGTTTTTAATTACAGGGACACCACCGTAGCTTTCCCCGAACATCCCGCAAGCCTGCCAACTTTTCGCCCAGTCCGACGCTTCCGATGATGTACATCCGTAGACCTTGCATTTCCTATATATGTTTTCGTACCTGTACTCACGGAAGTTTGAACACTGTCCGCACTTATGATCTTCACGTTTTCCAAATAGGTGGTGCATTAGCTGTATTTTTCTAAGGTGCTTCATCAGATCACGCTTTCAAATTAAAGTACTGTTCTTCGGTAAACACCTTTTCTCCAAATTCATAGGCCCAGAACTTTCCAAAATCATCTTGTCCAATATGGCAGACATCAAATTCTTTCCAAACTGCGGTGAATAGTGGGCTATGCCACGCCTTATCAAATTCAATGTTTCTCACAACGCACTCCGTCAAATCCTCAATTTTGGGCTTGTGTTTCTGGTTCCCTCTGAGGTCGGCAAAACAGTGTCTCCCACCTTGCATGGCAACACCACCAGCCTCCCTTCCTTCTCGGCCTGTTCGTAGCGGAAGAGCTCCGCCCTCAGTTCCCGCACAATTGGCAGCGTTTCAGGGTCAATGGTGGACTGATCGTCAATAATTTGTGGAAATAGTTTTTGTAGTGCATCTCGCATTCCTCTCTGGTATAATAAGTGACCTCCTTGTGGTTCCAAGTCCACTAAGTATTCCAGCAATGCATTTGCATCAATCAATCTCGGTTCATTCATTTTCACTTTCTCCTTCTTACAGCCTCCATACAGGCTTCGCACTTGACGTAATTCCCGTCAAGCCAGCAGCCGAACAAATCACATTTTGGCTTTCTCCGTTCAGCAGGGGCTTTCCGGCCATGCGTCCTGTCTCTGAACTTATGGTAAGAACACACAGAATTCCCTTCAAAATCCCCTGCGTAGTAGCACCTGTTTTCTAACCCCTTATCATTCGGGGCTTCGTGTTCTACTGTGATTTTCATTTACTCTTACGCCTCCTCCACAACCTCACAAATATCAGCCCCGAAAGACCGCCCACAACCGTACCAGCACCCTGTATCAGGCTTGTACAGCCAATCACCGGACAACTCAAACGGCTTGACCTTATCTGCCTTAGGCGTGATCCGAATGGCCCCATGAAATGCCTTGTAACCCTCAACGCTAATCATTTATGCTTTCCTCCTTAAATTATCCATATATTTTTTTACGCAACGCTTGGAAGCCTTTATATCTTCATCCAGAAGGTACCTATTATATTTGTCCTGGAGCCGCTTTTGATTTTCTGCGTTCCATTCTAAATATCTGTTGCACTCTCCGTGACAGGTTTTCCCATCGTTTACCCACCTGTCAGCACATCCGTGACAAGGACAACCCATGCCGTCACCTCCTGACCTTAATATACACTACATTTGCGTAAATGTCAATATAAAAATGTGCAATTTTGGCGTTGACATTGCATCCTAACTGTGTTATATTAATGACACCGAAAGGAGCTGATGAAATGGCAAAAAACAGAACCGAGCGTCTGGGGATTACCCTGACCGCCGAGGAAAAAAAGAAAATCGAGGCCGCAGCTAAGAAAATCGGAATGAGCGTGGCTACATTCGTCCGAGCACAAGCAATCAAGGAGGCTGACCGTGATGGATAAACTGAGGGAACGTATCCACAAGTTGGAACGTGAAATGAATGTCCAGTCGTGGGTAATCGTGTTTCAGTCCATTATCATTCTGGTGCTTGCTTGGAGGGTTTCGGCATGTTTGAGCTGATGTATGAGTCACCAATGGAGCCGCCAGAAGAGCAACCCGTAAAGTTCTGTCCAGTCTGCGGTAATGACGTCTGGTTTGACACCAAGATATACAAGCGGATCGGCGGCGAAATCCTAGGCTGTGAGCGTTGCATTGACGTTTTCGACGCAGAGAACATACTATAAAGGAGGGAACAAAAATGGGAGAGCCTATTCTTTGCTATGGGAAATCCGGATCTGGTAAGTCCCGTAGTCTTAAAAATTTCGGACCAGATGAAATCGTTCTGGTGAACGTCATTAACAAGCGTTTGCCTTTCCCTGGTAAATTCAAATATGAACTTAAATCCCGAAATTACACCACCATTAAGAACTGGCTTTTAAAAATGCCTTGCAAGGTGGCCGTGATCGATGACGCAGGCTATCTCCAGACCAGCGAGTTTATGGCTGGTCACAGCCAGCCGAAAAAGGGAAGCAACACATTCGACCTGTATAACCAGATTGGGGATGATTTCTGGAATCTGGTTATGTTCGTCAAAGACCAACTCCCCGACGACGTTTTTGTGTATTTTATGATGCACGAAATCAGCAACGACTACGGTGAGACCAAGGTACGAACCATCGGAAAGCTGATTGACGAAAAAGTTTGCCTGGAGGGTATGTTTACCATCTGTCTCCATTGCATGACGGATGGTGAGAAGCACTATTTCCGCACTCAGGGTGGCCCTCTCGACATTGCAAAATCCCCGGAGGAAATGTTCGAGCTTGAAATTGAAAACGACCTAAAGACCGTTGACAGCAGAGCGCGTGAGTACTGGGGCATAATCAAGGAGGGAGAAAAGCATGAATCTGTATGAAATCAATCAGCAAATCATGGAGCTTGTTGACCCAGAGACAGGCGAACTGATCGACTTTGAAGCGTTTGAAGCGTTGCAGATGCAGAGAAACGAGAAAATCGAAAATCTGGTCCTTTGGGTAAAGGATTTGAACGCAGAAGCGGCGGCTATCAAAACCGAAATCAACGCATTGTCCGAAAGGCAGAAAGCAACCGTAAAAAAAGCGGAATCTGTTAAATCTTTTCTCCAGGATGTCTTGAATGGTGATAAATTCAAGACTGCCAGATGTAGCGTGAGCTACCGCAAGAGCAAGAGCGTTTCTGTGGATGATGATTTTATCGAGTGGGCAAAAGAAAACGCCGACGACCTGTTGACGTATAAGGAACCCACCGCCAGCCTGACAGCTATTAAAGTCGCGATTAGTAGCGGACGTGCGGTTGAGCACGCCGTTATTAACGAAAATAACAATATCGTTATCAAGTAAGGAGGAAAACAAAAATGGATAATATCAATTGGGATAATGTTTCAGACCCTACTGGCAGACCCGTCCCCGGCGGTTACGCCGCCAAAATCGTCAAAGTCGAGGACGTGGAAGAAAAGCAGTACATCAAAATTTTCTGGGACTTCGCAGATGGCGAGTTCAAAGGATCCAACCAGTCCACCTATGATAGAGCTGGTTTCTGGCCCATCACTCTAATCCGCAGCTACAAGCCCGCCGCCCTTCCCTTCTTTAAGGGGTTCAAGACCGCCGTTGAAAACTCCAACAGCGGTTACACCTTCCGAAACGACCCTCAAAGCCTTGTCGGTAAATTCTTCGGTGTGGTCCTCGGCGAAGAGGAGTACGAGAAGAACGATGGCACTACTGGCAAGCGGTTGTATGTGGCTGAGAGCCGTAGTGGTCAGAGCATCCGATCTGGCGACTTCAAGGTGCCTGAGCTTAAACGCTTGCCCGGACGTAGCAACACAGGCGCTCCGTTCCCTGAGATGTCCCCCATTGGCGAGGACGACGGCGAACTTCCTTTCTAACCCTTGACTTTCCTGGTATATATGCTATAATATTAATACGGTCATTGATGGTGTAGCAGACCAGAGATGGCTGGAAAACCAAATCATTGACCGTACTCCACCGACTTCCACGGCTGCTACCCGTGGTGGTCGGTGGTTTTTATTTAGGAGGATATATTATGAGAGAGAATCGACGTAGAGAGCACCAGAAGGAGCGAGTGAGTACCCTTGATTTTATCGCTGTGTCTGTTGCCGTTATTATCCCGGCTGTCGCTTTTATCACGGCCCTTCTGTGGGCGTTTGAGCGGTCTATGTGGTGATCTGCTATGCCTGTATATCGGTCTAATAACACGGCCTTAAAAATCAAAGAGGCGTTGACAATGGAGGATGTAGCCAGACATTACGGCTTTGACATAAACCGTTCTGGCTTTATGCGTTGTCCGTTCCACGCTGGAGATCATACAGCCAGCCTGAAAATATACCCCAGTAACCGTGGTTGGCATTGCTTCGGATGTGGGAAGGGCGGCTCCGTCATTGACTTTGCTATGGAGCTTTTCGGAATCAATTTCCAGCAAGCTGTCCTTCGCCTAAGCTCTGATTTCGGTCTTGGTTTATCATCCAACGGACAGGTAGACACCGCCGAAGCGTCCCGAATCCTCCAGCAGAGGCTTGCGGAGAAGAAGGAACTGGAGGATTTCAGAAAAGCCTATCATACCAAATGCACCATACACCAAATGTACTGGGATGCGATCAAAAAGGGAGAAGAAACGCCGCTTTACATTGAGGCGGTTAAAAATATAGATGCTCTGGAAGAATGGTTTGACGAGCATCCTTGGAGGTAATGGCATGGGCTACACATACACGCAGGATGATTTTTTGACTACGGCCCCTTACGAGGAATTGTATAAATTTAAAAACGACCCGTTTACCCACGGGGCTAAAATGTCCGAACTTGCCACCTACGCTGTCAGCGTTGGGTTTCGGGGCTTTAAGGCCATGTATAAAAACTATGTCCAAAGCCTCACAATGCAGACGGAAACTGTCTATATCGACAACGTGACCCAGTTTACCGGGCAACCGTTGGAACTGAACGCAGGGGACTGGGACGCAGACGACGGAGGAGTTCGGAAAAAATACGGCTTCGGCGGTGATGAAATCGCCTGCCTGCATCCCATTATGCCAATTGAGCGGCTGGTCAATATCGACACGGGTGAGGAAAAGCTAAAGCTGGCGTTCCGCAAGGGTAAGAACTGGAGGAAAATCATCGTAAGCAAGACTGTTCTAGCCAATTCCAACAAAGTGACAGAGCTTGCCGGACACGGTGTGGCAGTCACCAGCCAGACCGCACGGGCGTTTGTCCAGTACATTTCTGATGTGGAAAATCTGAACTATGACGTGATCCTCGAAAAGAAGAGCATAGGCCGTCTTGGTAATATCCCGGACGAAGGTTTTTCACCCTATGTGGACGACCTGATTTTTGACGGTGACGCAAATTTTGCCGCTATGTTTAAAACCGTTACCCAACATGGATCTGAGGCCGAATGGCTGAAAACTGCCGTGGAGGCACGGCACATGGGGACAACCGCTAAAATTGTGTTGGCGGCTTCCTTTGCGTCTGTGTTGCTGGAGCCTCTGAACTGCCTGCCGTTTTTCGTGCATCTCTGGGGCGTTGACAGCGGGACAGGTAAGACGGTGGCCCTGATGGTAGCCGCCAGCGTGTGGGGCGACCCTACAGTGGGCCAGTACGTTAAAACCTTTGACGGCACGGCGGTCGGCATGGAAAAAACGGCGACATTTCTCAATAATCTGCCGCTATGCCTGGATGAATTGCAGCTGTCAAAAGACAGCCGGGGGCGGTCTAATTTTGACGTTTACAAGCTGGCCCAGGGTGTAGGCCGAACCAGGGGCAACCGGGGCGGTGGCGTTGATCTAACCCCGACCTGGCGAAACTGCATCATTACCACTGGCGAATCTCCACTAACAGGGCAAGCGTCCGGTGCTGGAGCCGTCAACCGTGTTATCGACATTGAGTGTAAGGCCGAAAATGTGGTTATCCGGGACGGTATGCGGATTTCCGGAGCCGTAAAGAAAAACTATGGCTTTGCTGGGAAGAAATTTGTTGAAAATCTGTATCAGCCCGGAGTGGTGGAGAAGGTAGAAGAACGGTACAGAGAGCTGTTTCGGGAGCTTTCAGACCGTGACACCACCGAGAAGCAAGCAATGGCGGCGGCAGCTGTCATTCTGGCAGACGAGTTGGCCTGTGAGTGGATTTTTGACGGAGAGCAGCCCTTGACGGTAGAGCAGATTTCCGAGTTTTTGGCCTCCAAGGCCGCTGTGAGTGCCGGAGAGCGTGGCTATAAATACCTGTGCGACTGGGTTACACAGAACAGTAACCGCCTTTGTAGACGCTCTGAGGGGCCAAATACGGAGGTCTACGGAACGCTTGACGATGATATGGGGGCCGCTTATATCGTCCGATCGGTTTTTGAGGGTGCCTTACAGGAAGCCGGGTACTCTGTGGCGGCGGTCGTGTCGTGGCTTAAATCTAAAAATCTGATCCAGACAAGGGGAAAGCACAACACGAAATGCAAGCGGATCAATGGCATACAGACGGAGTGTTACTGCCTTATTTTGCCAGTTTCAGACGTTGAAACCGATTTCGAGCAGGACGAACTTCCGCTATAAACCGAAAATGAGGCACTTTTCCAGCGTTTGCGGAACCGTTGGTGCCGCGCCTGTAACCTTTGGGCCCCAATGGTTACAGGAGTTTTTTTATGGGCGCGGAACCTGCGGCACACAAAATACACAACCTATAAGAGAGTGTGTATGTGTGTGGGTGTAAGTATATATATAAAACGGTCTTATAAAAAAACGTGGTTTGAGGTTCCGCAGTGCCGCACCACCCAAAAAACCTAGTGTTTTCAATGGTTTTCATGCGGCACTTACTGTTCCGCACCGTTCCGCACTTCCGCAAATAAAAAGGGGTTGACAATGTGGGGCGTGTGGTGTATAGTGTAAAAAGAAAAAGGCGTTGTTGAAAGGTCGCAGCTTCAACAGCACCAGACAATTCAACAACGCCAAAAAATCCTGTACGGCCCGGAGCTGCGACCTCCCGGCTGTGCGGGATTTTTGCTTTTGGGGGAAACTACATGAAAGGCAAAATTGAAGAAATAGACTATAGAACAGCGGTAGACTTTTTGCTTCCAAGACACTATAGCGGAAGGGTTCCGACAATTTCAAAAGCTTACGGATGGTATAGCGGGAAAGAGCTGAAAGCTGTTTGCTCGTTCGGGAAGCCTGCATCTCCTCCTCTTTGCGTCGGTGTATGCAAGAAGAAATACGCTGGTAACGTTTATGAGCTAAACCGACTTTGCAGGGTTGATGATTGGGGAGAACCTCTTTCAAGTTTTGTCTCTGCTTGCCTAAGAAGATTGAGGGCAGAGAACTGGATCGTTGTTTCTTTTTCTGATACTGGGATGAACCATCACGGATATATATATCAGGCTTGCAATTTCATCTATACCGGTTGCTCAAAACGAAGAACCGACAAATATGTGCCAGGGGGAAAGCACGCACGGCATTACAAAGAATCTGACCAGGGTACATTCAGGAAGGTAAGAACTCCAAAGCACAGGTACATTTTTTTCTGCACGAAGAACAGGAAGCTAAAAAAAGAATGGATGGAACATCTGAAATATCCAATTCTTCCGTATCCGAAAGGGGACAACTCCCCAGATTATGAACTAGGGGAATATATGAAGGAACAGCTAATCAGGATTGATGATGGCGGTGACCCTAAATGATGCAACTCCGTCCCTACCAATCAGACCTGATAAAATCTGTCAGAGCGTCCCTTATGCGGGGGAACCGATCTGTCTGTGTGGTTTCTGGCTGTGGGTCTGGCAAGTCCGTTGTTGCCGCCAGTATTGCTATGTCAGCGACAAATAAGCATAACCGGGTGCTATTCCTGGTCCACCGTGTTGAGCTTTGTGAGCAGATCAGAGCGACCTTTACGGCTTGTGGGGTAGATATGGCCCTGTGCGACATAAACATGGTACAGACGGCCCGTAGGCGGCTTAAAACTATGCCAAAGGACTACGCTGTTATTATCATTGATGAATCCCATACAAACTATGACGCTTATCAAAAGATTTCAGTAGCTTACCCAGATGCCGTGAAAATCGGGTTCACCGCTACCCCAGTCAGGCTGAACGAGGGAGGTCTGGGGTCGCTGTTTCAGGATATTGTAACCTCTGTTAATACGGAATGGCTCATAGAAAATCACTATCTGTCGAACTACAAGTATTATTCCATCCCACTTGCAGACACCAACGGACTGCACGTCCGGGCCGGGGAGTACAAGCAGGACGAAGTAAACGCCCTGATGGAGCACACAGCGGTCTATACCGGAGCCGTACAGCAGTACAGGAGGCTGGCTGATGGTAAAAAGGCTATGATCTACTGTTCCAGCATAAAAGCCAGTATTGAGACTGTGGAGGCGTTTAGAACGGCTGGAATTAACGCCGTACATATCGACGGGTCAACCCCGAAAAGGCAAAGAGAGGCCATTATAGAGCGGTACAGGGCCGGAGAAATAACCGTGCTGTCAAATGTCGGAATTACCAATGAGGGATTTGACGACAAGGACATTGAGTGCGTTATTCTGTTACGGCCTACGCTGTCCCTGTCGTTGTATATACAAATGTCCATGCGGTCTATGAGGTACAAGCCAGGAAAGACCGCTATCGTGATAGACTGTGTCGGATCATGCTATCTACACGGATTACCATCCAGTGATAGGAAATGGACGTTACAGAGTAAGAAGAAACAGGAAACCACAGTCAAGATACGGGAATGTTCTGAGTGTTTCGCCGTGGTTGACGCTAAATATGATGTGTGCCCATATTGTGGGGTTGCTCTGAAAAAAGAGGTCGTAAAGAAAAACAAAAAGGCTGTGGAGGTGGACCTTGTAGAAGTCCAGCGGCAGAAAGCCATAAAGGACACAAAACTGCGAGACGCTGACCTTCATACATGGAATGAGGTCGTGGAGTTCCAGAAAATACACCGGTATAAATTCGCATTTTGCTTGCACTATGCCGAAAAACACGGTATAGATATACCTAAAAAGTATAAATATATGCGTAAAAAATTCATTAAGGGGTGACAGTTCCATACCGAAAACGTATAGCAGTTATATTTTAAAAATATACTTGCAATTCGGTTCGGGATGGTGTAATATAGAACCATGAAGATGACGGCTTCATAAAGTAAATAGGTGAAAACCAGATATATTCTGGTTATCATATAAAACACCGCTCCGGATGCCGTCATCGTCTGGCGCGGTGTTTTTATTTGAGGTGATTTAATGAATACTAAACTTATGTTTTCCAGCAAAACGGACCTGTGGAGCACGCCTCAGGGCTTGTTTGACGAGCTAAACAAAGAGTTTGGGTTTACACTTGATGTTTGTGCAACGAAAGACAATGCAAAGTGTGCAGAGTATTACACAAAAGAGCAGGACGGGCTTTCCCTCCCGTGGGAGGGTGTTGTATGGTGTAATCCTCCTTATGGAAGAGGAATCGGTGAATGGGTTAGGCGTGCGTGGCTGTCATCAGCTTGTGGCGCAACTGTCGTTATGTTATTACCAGCACGAACAGACACTCGATGGTTTCACGATTATATTTACAGCAAAGGCAGAGTTGAGGTAAGATTTTTGAAAGGGAGGTTGAAGTTTGGAAATTCTAAAAACCCTGCACCGTTTCCTTCTATGATTGTGGTTTTTAGGGGGGGGGAAGTGTGAGTATTGCAAATTTGCGATGAATTGAATATGAGATGATAGTTATGAAATCAGAACACGACATTCAGAACGAGATCCGCCTTGCTCTTTCCTCTATGGGCTGGTGCGTTTTCCGGGCAAACGTCGGAAAGGTCAGAATGGCAGATGGTAGGTGGTTCGACACAGGATTGCCGTCAGGGTTTTCGGACCTTTTCGCCGTGAAGGACGGACGCATCGTATTCCTGGAGGTAAAAACCAAAACGGGCCGAGTGCGTGACGACCAGATTAAATTTATAAACACCATGCGTGACCGATACGGCTGCACCGCTGGAATTGTGCGGAGCGTTGAGGATGCGGCCAGGCTGGTGGGGGAGGTGTGAAAGATGCTAACCGTTATTTTGCTTATAATCGCCGTGCTGTGGGTGGTTTCGATTATCGTAGGAATCTTCTTGGCCCATAAAATCAATCGCAAGCAAATTCCATGCGATTCGTGCAAGCACCTATTACAACACATACCTGGGGATATAACGTATTACGAAACGTGGTCTTGCGGTCTAAACTCTTCTGAAACAATGCGCAAAGGAAAAGTGCCAGATTATTGCGCCAGATACGAATGCAGGTGGGACGAAGAAGAACGAGAGAGATTCTTTTCAGAGGGAAAAGCAAAGAAACCGGAAAATGGGTTTTTGGTTCGTTTTTGCAAAATCCTTCGACTGGTCAATCTATTATCGCTTCTTGCAATACTAATAATGCTGGGATTTATGATTTTGTAACAGTTGACCCCACAACGGTCGGCCAGTTCACTGGCCTGTGCGACAAGCACGGCAAGAAGATTTTCGAGCATGATATAATGGAATTTGAAGCTTATGGGATTCATTACATTGGTATTGTCACTATTGAAAACGGGAATAGTGGTATTCATTGCATCGGAAAAGCCGATCCGTTTTTGGATGATGCAATCAAGAGGCATGGAACTGTTTTAATCGGCAATATCCACGACAACCCAGAACTGTTGGAGGAATAACCATGGAACTGCCCTATGAGCGTCAAGCCATGCAAGCCCAGCCCATGCCGGACGGGCTATCCCTTGAAGATCAGCTTATGTATCAGGCCCTATCCATCCTGTATGCCCGTTATAAACGGCATGAGCTGACCAGGGAGCAAGCCGCCGCTGACAAGGGCCGATTACTATATGAGCACGACAGGCGTGTACGCTCCGCAGAGGCTGACCGGCGGCTTGCAAAGTGGCACACGGACCTGCGCAAATCCATTGAAGCAGCACAATGCTACTACAGAAAAGAGCGTACCATAGAGAATGCGGACGCACTTAGCGCCGCCATAGACGGGAGGATTTTACATGGCTGTGAGGAAAAAGACAAATAACCGATTTACGTTAATCAGGACCTGTCAGACCTGTGGGCGTGTATTTACGACCACCGCCGCCTCTCCGTGGATGCGACAGATGGCGGTGGACGGAAAGAAGCAGAAAACCTGTTATTTTTGCTCTGAGAGTTGCAAGAACGACAGCTATAAGCACCACTTTGACGGCAAGGCAGATGAGCGCAGAAAAGCCCGTGAGAGCGCACGAGACAATACAGAACGGAACAGGCTGTATTATACGGCCCACGCCGGAGAAATCAAGCAGGTGAAGCGTGAGGCGTATTGGAACGACCCGGAGGAATACCGGGAGCGGAACAGGTACAATAGATGGAAAAGGAGGATCATGGATGAACCGTGAAGAAATTATTCAGAGCTTGCGGGCGTGTGCAAATGGCCCCGAGTGCAGCGAATGCTCAGTAGGGCTTGAGTGTGGATGCATGGACAATCTCATGCGGATGGCCGCCGATATGCTGGAGGCTGACAGCAAGCCCCAGAAAACCGCTGATGAGATGTTCCGGGAGTTGGGGTATAAGAAGGTTTTTCGCCCGGAAGGCTATCTTACACTTTACCAGCGCTATTGTGATTTGCCGAAAAAAACACGGCTTGTTGGTGTTTCAAATGAAGGACACATTGAAGCGTGGTGGGACGATGACGAGAAAGGCAGAGGCGATTATGACTTCTTCGATGTACCCGAAATCCGCGCCGCCTGCAAGCTGCTGGATGAAATGGAGGATCAGCCATGAAAAACTCATTTCTCAACCACCTCCAGGCCG
>RCNH01000107.1_pt1 | contig 38472 bp, 32 predicted proteins | sample 2041161 | NCBI WGS metagenome assembly RCNH01 (sample SAMN09708215, study PRJNA481090) | Feces metagenome, whole genome shotgun sequencing project. | biome: feces | host: Leptonychotes weddellii | place: Antarctica: Sion Island | collected 2010-03-01 | reverse complement strand
TTAAAGGCTGCGTAGATACGCAGCCTTTAATAAATTCCATCCCTAAAAACAAAAAAGTCAGAAGCAAAAGCTTCTGACTTCTACAATTCAATGGAGCCGACGACCGGATTTGAACCGGTGACCTACGCATTACGAGTGCGTTGCTCTACCAACTGAGCCACGTCGGCCTACTTCAATAAGAACCACACGCCGTAATAGCTAAAACAGGTTTAATCCAAAGTGGCTGAGCTACCAAGATTCGAACTCGGACTAAAGGTACCAAAAACCCTTGTGCTGCCATTACACCATAGCTCAATGTGGTGCCTACTAATAGAAAAGCCGGCAACCGGCTTTCATGCGTAAAACAAAATCAATGGTGGGCCGTGAGGGAATCGAACCCGCGACCTTGGGATTAAAAGTCCCCTGCTCTACCAACTGAGCTAACGGCCCACTTAAAATAAGGCTTAACGCGCAAGCATGTATTTTATAGTAGGTTATATTTAAGGTCAACCCTATTTTATAAATTTAATAAAGTTCCTAACTATCAAGCGGTCATCCTGAAAGATAACCGCTTGATAGAGCAATAACTTCTTACATCAAAGTGAAAATAGAGTAGCGAACAACAATATCACAAGAACAGCAAGAGGAATAACAACCAAGAAAAAAAATGCCAAGGCCATCAAAACCACGCCAACGACATTAGTGCCGCCCGCAGCCGCGATACCTAAAGAATTACCTTGACTTAATAACTCGTTAATCTTTTTATCAGCATGAACTTTATAGATATAATTGCCAAACAAGCCCATTAAAACAGCAATAGCAATACCAATCATTGAGGCAAGCATGTTTAAAATAAATGAGCCATCATCAAGCAATGTATACCCAATACCTTTTAAAGTACCAGTTACAACCATGGGAATGATCAAAACTAATACGGCTAGCAAATACATCTTTCGATATACCAACCAATACGGCCCGAACAAAAATGAGCACCAATTCCATGAAGTTTTCTGGCCTGTAGTCTGCATCTGATGAAATTTAGGCACATAGTAAGCTGCTTTCTCAGACCCCACAAACGCCTCGTATGGAGCAACCGGTTGCGTAGAATAGCCCTGGTTCGGCATAGTGGACTGCATATATTGCTGAAACGCAGGCTGTTGAACAGAAGGATGAGCATATTGCTGCTGCATAGGCTGCTGACACACTGCCTGATCTACAGATACCACAGGCGCAGCGACAGGAGCAACTACAGAATCAGGTGAAGAAGACACAACAGGTTCTTCAACCACAGGCTCATCAACATCCTGGTCTTTAATTTCGCCTTCATTGATTGTTCCAGCAACACTTTCGTCATCCAATGATTCTTGACTGGCGAGCTCGTCCTCACTGATTTTCTCATCATCTAAATCATCATCTAGAGTTAGTTCGTTTGCTACCATCTTCTCAATAAAGTCCAACGGTGCGCCGCATAGGCTACAGAACTTTGCTGTATCGGAATTATCAAAGCCGCAATTGATGCAGATTTTAGACATACAACTCACTCCTTACCATGAGATAGCGTTCGTGCTCCTATTGTACGGCATTATAAAGACGTATTACTTGCAAAACTACACAGAAACCGGACAGATTGAGTTGCGGCTATTATCTTTCCCATTGAGAAACTAATCCCAACTTATATCTGTCGCTACTACATATCCATCCGGTTGTGTATGTAACATATCTACATATTAGTTAAGAAGAATTTCACATTGATCAGCATGTACCTTCAAAAGTTCTTCTGCCTCAAGTATTTGCTGCTTCACTGGTTCATGGCCCGTACCACCATATGTCTTACGTGCTGCAACTATAGCCTCAGAATCAAGTTCACCCGTAATGTCTTCGTCAAAAAGCTCTGAAGCCTGCTTGAGTTCATTGATCGTTAAGTCCTCAAGACCTTTGTGCTGCTTCTCGCAATACAAAACCAGATTACCTACTACTTCGTGAGCTTCACGGAATGGCATGCCTTTCTTGGTAAGGTAATCAGCAACGTCGGTTGCGGCAGTAAAGCCCAAACTAGAACTTGCTTTCATGACTTGATTATGAACTTCCATGGTCTCAATCATACCAGCCATGCACACCATACAATCATGTAATGTGCTGACGGCGTCAATTGCGCCTTCCTTGCATTCCTGCAAGTCTTTATTGTAAGCCAGAGGAAGCGACTTCATTGTCACTAACAACCCCACCAAATCACCTACTACACGACCCATCTTGCCACGAGTCAGCTCCGCAAAGTCAGGATTCTTCTTCTGGGGCATAATAGAAGAGCCCGTAGAGAAAGAATCAGACAACGTGATAAATCCAAACTCAGTAGTAGACCACATAATAATCTCTTCACATAAACGAGAAAGATGCATCATGGAAACGCTGCAAGCATACTCAAGATCAAGCAAATAATCACGATCTGAAACAGCATCCAACGAATTAGGGATAGGGTGATCAAATCCCAACTCGTCACTAGTCATGAAACGATCGAGCGGATACGTCGTGCCTGCTAATGCTGCGCTTCCTAAAGGATTGGCGTCAGCAGCATCTAACGCATACATCAAGCGATCATAATCACGTGCAAACATCCAAAAATAAGCCAACATATGGTGACTAAACAGTACTGGCTGAGCATGCTGAAGATGTGTGTAGCCAGGCATAATCACACCAAAATACTTCTGAGCTGCAGCAAGAAGTGCCTCGCTAAGGTGAACATTAGCCTCAAGAAGCACTTCGACCTGTGTTTTTGCAAACAAGCGAAGGTCGGTAGCTACCTGATCGTTCCTTGAACGGCCGGTATGCAAACGAGCACCTGCCGTACCAATTGACTGGATCAATGTCTTTTCAACCGCCATATGAATATCTTCATCATTGACATCAAAAACAAAACTTCCATCATCCATAGAGGTCTTAATTTTCGTTAAGCCCTCCACGATTTGATTCATATCCTCAACACTAATAACACCCTGAGCTGCCAACATATGCGCATGCGCGATAGAGCCCTGAATATCTTGTGCGTACATAGCCTTATCGGTCTCAAGAGAAGCACCAAACTTCTGAGTGAAGTCGTCTACTCCCTGCTCAAACCTTCCACCCCAAAGAGCCATCCAGGTCCCCTTTCTTATGCAACAGCTTCAGCAGATGCATCTTGTTCAGAGTCACCTGCACTGCTGGTCGCTTTGTGAAAATTTACATGCACATGTGCGGCAGGACCCTGCTTGGCAGACCAAACTTTGGTAGGAAGACCATACAAGTCAATAAAGCCCTGTGCAGAGTCGTGATTAAAGGTGTCTTCAGCGCCATAGCTAGCCAAACCAAAATCGTACAAAGAGTACTCACTCTTACGTCCAACAACGGTAGAGCCACCTTTATACAATTTAACCTTAACCTCACCCGTTACAAACTTCTGAGTATCTGCAAAAAAGGCATCGAGTGCATTCTTTAATGGAGAGAACCACATGCCACAGTAAACCGTGGATGCCCACTTCTGCTCCGCACCAAGCTTAAAATGTTGAGTTTCACAGTCAAGGCACATAGTTTCTAATGCCTTATGTGCTTTAATAAGCAAATCAGCTGCCGGGACTTCATAGCATTCACGAGATTTAACACCGACAAGACGATTTTCAATCATGTCTAAACGGCCACAACCATGCTTTCCAGCAATCACATTTAGCGTAGAAATAATTTCATAGAAGCTCATTTTTTGGCCATTTAATGCGTAGGGTACACCTTGGTTAAAACTAATTTCGATATACTCCGGGCTATCTGGTGCATCAGTAGGATTGGTAGTCATAGACCAGATATCCGCAGGTGGCTCATTGTATGGGTTTTCTAAAACACCACACTCAATAGCACGACCCCATAAATTGTCATCGATAGAGTAAGGGGATTTTTTGGTAGTAGGAACCGGAACGCCATGCTCTTCTGCCCAAGCCATTTCCTCTTCACGTGTATGAAGGTCCCACTCACGTACAGGAGCCAAAATCTCCACCGAAGGGTCCAAAGCCTTAATGGAAGTTTCAAAACGAACCTGGTCATTGCCTTTGCCGGTGCAGCCATGAGCGATGTACTTAGCGCCATATTTATGCGCTGCTTCAACCATATGCTTAGAGAGTAAAGGACGAGAAAGAGCAGAAAGCAGTGGGTATGTATTTTCATACAATGCGTTAGCAGCTAAAGCCTTAGTGAGGTATTCCTCTGCGTATTCTTCACGCATGTCCATAGCCTCAGATGCAATAGCACCCATGTCTAGGGCTTTTTGCTTAATGCATTCCAAGTTAGCTTCGTCTTGGCCAACATTACCGCAAATAGCAATAACATCGAGATTTTTTTCAACCTGAAGCCACTTCAAACAAACAGAAGTATCCAGGCCGCCAGAGTAAGCAAGAACTACTTTTTCTTTTTCGGATTTTTCTTGGGAGATTGCGTCAAATGTATGAGTCATGATAGCGCCTTTCGAGAGAGTATTTCGTCTTGATGTTTTCGCGAAAACGATCACAAGGCGTTAAGCTTTTGGGAGAAGCTTTATAAGGCGCCTATCAATCCTTCACGCTTTTGGGAGAAGCTGCGAAGGACGAAAAACCCGGCATCAGCCGGGCAAGTCTTGTGATCGTTATGTGTTACGCGAAAAAAAAGAGACTACTTTACACAAACCGATGACAACACTGCCCTACGCAGCATAATTCGTCGGTCCTGGCGTCGGAAAGTTCTCTGCAAAGCAGCGGTATTGCTCATATGTATGCAGCTCCTTTCCTTATCCTCAAAATCGCGGCGCGAGCTGAAATGCACCGCTCAATCTGACGTGCTAAAGTGTGTTTAGATACAATACAAGCACTTTTTTTAAAATGCAAGAACAATTTTTAATTTTTTTTCTACTACACACTTTCTATACGTTAATGGTATAAAAAATCGCATAAACGCATTTTAAGTGAAACTATGGAGAACAATATCACTCAAAATGCAATTCTATGCATAAACCACTATAAAACAGTCTTAGTAATAACGATATCCGCATCCGTTCCTGCCACATGCGGAATAGCTATGTCACCCACATATACGGGAGCCTCAAGTACACAACCAGCGATACAATCAAGCACATCCTTTATGCGGTTTTTGGATACTGGCTTGCTTGTTTTTACACTTGCTGGCAACAATCTATCCATAACAGCAATAGTCGCCGTCACCATACGTACAGGATCGGTTATCTCTTGCTCGGCATAATGCTTACCACGAATACAGGTGTAACCTGTAGTGTTTAGAATCTTTAACTCATCTTCGGTATAATCAAGCTCAACCGTAACTTCACATCCAAGAGGACAACTAATACACGTGCATGTTTTGGTTTCAATCATTACTCAGCCACCCTTACTCGAATCTCTTGCGCGTTCCTACATGCTTCAAGTTTTACATCTATACTCTGCATTTCAGCAGGAACAGCTATCATTACCTTACGACGAGCAATCTGTGTGACTGCACCATTTTTACCGATTGCTTCAACCACTATACGAGCACCCTTATAAGCCTTCCTGGTACGCATGCGCATGGTGATTGTGCTAATCTCGTCATCATCAGCATATTCAATTCGCTGAGGTACAACATACTTCACGCCTTTATCAGCCTTAACCTCAATACGATGTCGCTCAGCTAACCCAACCTGCGCCGTTATATCTTCAACACCCGCTGCGGCCTGCACTTTTAAATCATGTGAATATCGTGCGGCAGACGCACCAGCGCCTTCGCCTTCCATAGATACAAAATCTACCAAATCATGAATATGCAGCGAGTTGCCACATGAAAAAACACCTGGCATGGATGTCTCGAAACGCTCGTTAACACAAGGACCACCCGTTACTGGATCCATTTCTACACCCGCATGTACAGCGACGCCATTTTCAGGAATCAACCCCACTGAAAGCAACAAAGTATCACACTCAATACGCTCTTCTGTTCCTGGGATAGTATGACGGGTCTCCTGATCAACTTCAGCCACAATAACCGCGGTCAAACGAGATTCGCCCTCAAGCTCAACTACAGTATGACCCGTACGCAGAGGAATATTAAAATCATCCAAGCACTGTACGATATTACGACGAAGACCGCTCGGAGTTTTGCTACGTGCAAACACACCAAGCACCTCAGCACCAGCAAAATGCAATCGTCGAGCCATAATAAGCCCGATATCACCAGAACCCATAATCACAACACGCTTGCCTGGCAAACATCCCTGTAAATTCATAAAGTTCTGAGCAGACCCCGCAGAAAATACGCCTGCAGGACGACTTCCCGCCATATTAAGCGCTCCAGCACCACGCTCACGAGAACCCGTTGCCAAAACCACTGATGCCGCACGTATGTATTGCACACCCGCAGGAGAAACAACAGTTACGCGCTGTTGTCCATCAGCAGTGTGCATTATATCCAATACACTAGCTGAGGGAATGACGGTGACAGGCAATTCAGTCAATGCATCCATTTCGCGAGCTGCATATTCTGGACCAGTCAATTCGCATTTAAAACGATGCAGGCCAAAACCATTATGGATACACTGCTTTAAAATACCACCCTGTTGGTCTTCTCTATCAATCAATGCAACCGAAACACCAGCCTGAGCCGCACGGCAGGCAGCTGCAATACCACCAGCACCACCGCCAACAACCACTACATCGTATATAGGAGCAGCTTTATCAACAGTCGGCTTTTCTTCTTGAGCTGCTAGCTCATTGTAGTTTTCAAAAGCATTCTCAACAATTGTTGAGCCCGTAAAGCGTTTAGGAAGCTGATCGGGACGAATACTCAGCTCACGCGCAACTACCTTGGCAATTTCAGGCTCACAGAATCCGCCGTGACAAGCACCCATCATGGCATCCGTTCGCCACTTTAAAGCGTCTAAGCACAACACAGGTATACATGTATGAAGCGCAGATACAATATCTGCTTCACTTACTTTACGACAACGACAAACAAGGTGTCCCATAAGCGGATTTTCCGCAACAGCGTCCTTAAGTTGCTCCTTGGATAGTTCGTGAAACAGTTGAGGCAAGTGTGGACATGGGTCAAAATCATCCTTTAACCTCGCCCGCAACATACCGGCAATACGTGGTGCCATTTCCTCAGCAACCGCAGGAGCAGAGGTTAATCCTGGAGAGGCAAATGCAGCGATATTAAAAAATCCCGGAGCATCTTCGGGCTCACCAATAACAAAATCGTGCATATCTCCACGCGCACGCAATCCAGCAAAGTTAGCAACAACACGACGCATAGACAATCCTGGATAACTCTCACGTGCCTTTTCGACAATATCTGCCAAACCCTCACGCGTAGTAGATACGCACTCTTTATCATCTTGGTTTTGAGCATTTGGTCCAACAAGTAAATTACCGTGCACGGTTGGTGTAACCAACACACCTTTACCCTCAGCAGAAGGAGCCTGAAAAATAGTATGCGTAATCCGACCTGGATCCCCCACATCTAAGAGGCAATACTCACCACGGCAAGCGGTGATATGAAGCGGTACATTGGACACTTGAGCATGTAATACGTCTGCATAAACACCTGCAGCATTCACAACAATACAGCTCTGAAATATCTGGCCGTTTTCGCAATGAATTTTAAAAAGACTAGGAGCTAGCGACTGCTGTTGGCCTGTTCTTTCGATTGAAACAACGCGTGTATCAAAATAAAAGTCAACACCATTTTGAGCAGCATTTTCAGCTGATCTAAATGTAATCTGATACGGATCGCAAATCGCTGCCGTAGGCGCATACAGTGCAGCCTTTACGCCTGGAGCAATATTAGGTTCCAATTCATGAACTTCATCAGCTGATAAAACCCTAAGACCACTAACACCATTTTTCTGACCACGCTCATAAAGTTCATGAACAGTATCAAGCTGTTCATCGGTGAGCGCCAACACCAAAGAGCCATTACGATGATACGGAAATCCTAGCTCATGAGCCCATGTCTCATATATCTGAGAGCCTAAAACATTATAATGCGCCATAATGGAGCCTGGCACAGGGTCAAATCCAGCATGCACGATTCCGCTATTAGCTCTACTTGCACCTTCGGCCACATCAAGACCGGCCTCAAGCACTGCCACATCTAAAGAATAGCGTGATAATTCACGCGCCGCACAGGCGCCCGCAACACCACAGCCAACCACAATGACATCATATTGATGCATGTAGCTCACCTCTTAATACTCAAATATTTCCTACACTTGCATAATACACAAGAAGTGCGCCACTATACCAAGCGACGCACTTATATTATTCACAATTCAATACGTTCAAACCTGTCTTTACCTACACCGCAAACCGGACATGTATAACCATCAAGCAATTCATCAACATATTCGATATGGCCGCAAACCTTGCAACGCCATGCATAACGAGGACCTTCTTTCTTAACTTTCTCAATATCCTCGATATCTCCCTCAAAACTTGATGCTTTAGCAGGAGTTTTGCCGCCTTTAACCTGACGATAATATGCATATGTCATAGAAGGCTCCTCTGAAAGTACACTACTTTCAACAACCTCACCTACCACTAACATATGCGTGCCCAAATCAAGAGTTTTAATAACCTTCAATCCAAAATGAGCCACTGCATGCTCCGCAACATATGAAACACCTGCATTGCTGGTCGACATAAATACGCCATCATATTTATCAAGATCGGTGCTCGTTTTAAAGCCAAACTGGCCAATAAGCTCCATAGGAGCACTTTCAGCCAAAACAGAAACCTCAAACATGCCTGACTCTAGTATGACACGAGTTGTAGTATTTTCTTTGTTGATTGCGATACTTGCCTGAGCCACGTTACTTGTCACTTGAGTAAAAGTGTTCACGACACAACCGGCATGCATTCCATCGTGCTGAGCTGTAACGATATATAGTCCATAACTCACACTTCGGAATGCTTTTTTATCAATCATGCTAAGCCTCTTTCCTTAGCTCAGACAGAATAAAGTCAAGGTCAGTGTCCAACTTAGGTAAATGCTTTGGACAAGGATTACTGTGCGCAACACCGCGCATAATAACCATATCAATCTGACGTAATACTTCCAAATTATCGAGTGGGTTTTTCGACAAGACAATCATATCGGCACTTTTGCCCACGGTAATAGAACCAGTCTCATCACTAACGCCTAGCAACTCCGCTCCGCGCAGCGTAGCAGTATATAGCGCAAACGAGTTAGTTGTGCCCACGAGCATCTGGAAATACACAACTTCACGCCACATGTCGTAATGTGTTACATATGGACACGCAGAGTCAGTGCCTAAGCCAACAGGAATACCAGCAGCCAAAGCCTGTTGCGCCGCACGAATAATTCCCGAGCTTACAATCTTGCCATTAACTTCTTGTACGTGCGTTGAGTGAGTCTTCTCAGACGAAAGCATTGCAAACGGAAGTGAAGGAGAAATAGTACACGTCAATGATGAAGCTTTACCCTCGCCGTTACAAAAAAATGCTTCACTGATTTCATCAGTAAATTCAGCACCATGCTCAATAGTATCTACGCCAGCCTTCAAGCCTAAAAGTATACCTTCGGTACTCTCGATATGAGCAGCAGTATGCATACCTAATGCATGGGCCTCTTCACATGTAGCCTTAGCGATATCAAGAGGCATGCGAACAACACCTGGTTCGCCTTCTACTTCAGCATCAAATACACCACCGGTAATGAATAATTTAATTAAATCGCAGTCTTTAGAAGCACATTCACGAACGATTTCGCGTGCTTCTTCTGGTGTTCTGGCAATCTGTGCAAACAAACCAGCACCATGTCCACCCTCAACAGTTACGCCTGTGCCACTGGTCAGCATACGAGGACCTAAACACTTACCCTCGCGGACCATGTTGCGAACGTCAACATCAGCATAACCTGGATCACCTACACTGCGCAACGTAGTAACGCCACTGAGCAACTCCGCCTTGGCAGCCTTTTTGAGTCGATGGCGCAAATACGCCATGCCAATAGGATTTTTAACAACCTTATCAATCAAGTTACCAGCAGCACCAGCACTTGTAGGGGTTCCATCACCACATAAATGCACGTGCATATTTACCAAGCCAGGCATAAGATATTTACCCGACAAGTCTCGCACTTCTACATCTTCAGAAATAGCGTACTGCGCCATAGGTTCAACAGCACTAATTACACCATCGGTCACAATAACAGCCATATCTGGCTGAGCAACCATGTCCAACGTACCATCCAGTACCGTTACGTGAGTATATGCCTGAATTGCCATCCCAAACCACTCCTAGTTACTCTATGCGAAGAGAAGCACCGCACGCCAAAATAGCATGCTTTGCCAATACCTCCATTGCATCAACAACAAGCATACCAGCATAATCTGACGGTGTATCAATTAATGAAAGCTCCGTACAGCCAAGTACCACACTATCACAACCGTGCATGCGTAAATATCCGCAGACATCCGCAAATTTAGCCATATCTGGCTTTTTACCCATTTTTACGTCATTGTAAATTAGGCTCATAACAAGCTTTTGATGATATGCATCAGGAAGACACGTCTCAAGCCCCGCATCCTGCATAGCCTGCTGTAGTACTTTAGTTTTGCCTGTACCATCAGTTGCCATAATTCCAACCTTATGACACCCGGCGGCTGCAATTTCATGCGCTGCCGCACGAGGCATATGTAACGCCTTAGCATGTGTCAAATCGCCAAACAGCTCATCAAACATGGAGTGTGCTGTCACGCATGTAATACAGATATAATCACAACCCCAATCTTCAAGTTGATGAGCAGCATTGCGAACAACAGGAACAAATGATTCATCACTTTTACCTAAAATATATGCCGTTCTATCAGGGGTCTGAGGAATGTTAATAATCGTTACATCAAGATGCTCCTGATCTGTTGCAGCATCTGTCAAGTCAACAATACGTTGAAAAAAATGAGCTGTCGCCGCAGGACCTAATCCTCCAATAACACCCAGCTTCTTTAAATGTGTTCTATCGGCCATACTTCTTATCCTTTACGCCTATTCGACGCCTCTTAATCATGATTATTGTTTGTACATCCATAATTTTTCTCAGAGCGTATTATAATCCGTAGTTTCTCATGCATTACTAGATAGACAAGGTTTCCATGGAGCTCACAACACTCTTTATCGTTTGCCCACTCGTTTTTCTCGCAGGATTTGTAGACGCAATTGCAGGCGGAGGCGGACTGATTTCTCTTCCAGGGTATCTATTAGCAGGTCTTCCCCCTATTAATGCAGTAGCTACCAACAAACTCTCTTCCTCTATCGGAACAGCAGCCGCAACGTGGCGTTTATGGCGTGGCGGCTTCATCAATTTCATGCTTGCTATCCCAGCAGCGCTATTAGCTATTGCGGGATCTCTTATTGGATCCCAATTAGCACTTATCACTCCCGAAAATATTTTTACTCTTCTACTTGTAGCGATATTACCTTTAGTGGCTACTTTTACCATGCGCTCTAAATCGTTTCGCGAAGAAACCGATAATTCATTATCATTTCGTAAACGCTGTCTTATCATTGGATTTTTTGCATTTTTGATTGGTAGCTATGACGGCTTCTATGGTCCAGGTGCTGGGACTTTTATGCTCATTTGCTTTACCGTTTTTGCTAAGTTATCTGTAAAAGAAGCATCAGGTCAAGTCAAAGCTGCCAATCTAGCATCTAACGTAGCCGCTTTGGTTATGTTTTTATTAAACGACGTAGTATGGATTGAGCTTGGACTTATTGCTGCTATCTTTAATACCTTAGGAAGCTACATTGGAACTGGTTGCATGATGAAAGATGGGACAAAGATCGTTCGCCCCATCATCGCTTTAGTATTAAGTTTGCTCTTTATTAAGATTATCTTAGAAGCCACCATTCTTTAAAAGCTCAAGCAAGTCATCTTCCGACAAAACAGGAACTCCTAAAGCCATGGCCTTATCATATTTGCTGCCTGCAGCCTCGCCAGCTACAACATAACTTGTCTTTTTAGATACACTGCCAGAAACTCTGGCACCAAGCGCTTTAAGCTTAGAACCCGCCTCATCACGAGTCATGCCACTTTTTACAAGAGACCCCGTAAGGACGAATGTCGTACCGGCAAGCGTTTGAGGGATTGTTTCTCCACATGACTTAACTTGCATGTTTACGCCATGATGAGCTAATCGCTCAATTACGTGACGATTATCCTCATTATCCATAAACTGATGGATACTATGTGCAACAACTGCACCAATGCCATCAACTTCAGACAGTGCCTCTTCGGAAGCCGCCATCAGTGTTTCCATAGATGTAAATGTTGCCGTAAGTTGCTCTGCAGTCGTCTTGCCAACATGTCTAATACCCAAGCCAAAAACCACACGCGCAAAATCGCGGGTTTTAGATTCCTTAATTGCTGCAATAACTTTAGCAGCAACCGTTCCACCTAAATGGATTGGTTCACCATCTTTGTTTACGCGACCCATCTCAAGTGTCGCCAAGTCATATTCGGTCAAATTATAATAATCCGCAACATCTGTCACGCGCTGACTTTCAACCAAACGCGCCACAATCTCTTCACCCATGCCATCAATATCCATAGCACCACGACTTGCCCAGTGAAGCAAACGCTCGAGCGCTTGCGCAGGACAATCAAGTGACACGCAACGATATGCCGCTTCTCCCTCTTCGCGTATTAATGGACTATTGCAACTTGGACATAGAGCTGGCATCTCCCATAAAGTAGTATCTTGTGGACGAAGACTTAACACAGGACCTAAAACCTCAGGGATAACATCGCCAGCCTTACGTACGATAACCGTATCCCCCACACGTACGTCTTTACGACGCACCTCATCAAGATTATGTAACGTTGCGCGGGCAACGGTTGAACCAGCGACTAATACAGGCTCAAGTTCAGCAACCGGTGTAATAGCACCTGTTCGACCAACCTGAATGATGATATCTCGCAATAAAGTCGTTTTTTCTTCTGGGGGAAACTTATATGCAATAGCCCAACGTGGAGCTTTAGCGGTAAAACCTAGCTTATGTTGCAATGCAAATGAGTTAACCTTTACTACAACACCATCGATATCATATGGCAAGCTATCTCGTTTTTCAGCTGCACGAACACAAAACGCACGCACACTTGCAGCATCCTTACACAATTCAACATCCGGGTTTACATGAAAACCGCTTGCACTAAGCCATTCTAAAAGCTCCCATTGTGTACGAGCCTTAAGAGATGCATCATCGGCGATAGCGTACACAAACGTCGATAGGTCACGACTTTTAGTAACAAGAGGATCTTTTTGGCGAAGAGAGCCAGCAGCAGCATTACGGGGATTAGCAAAAGCAGCTTTACCATTTTCAGCAGCTGCGGCATTGAGCGTCTCAAAACTCTTTTTAGGCATAAAGACCTCACCACGAACTTCGATGCTTCCATCCTCGTCCGTAAGCCCAGCAACGCCAGCCTCACGAAGCATCAATGGAATATCACGTACAGTTCGAACATTTACTGTGACATCTTCACCTGTGATACCATCACCGCGAGTAGCAGCCTGAGCTAATCGAGCGGCATCATACGTAAGAGCAATTGAAGAACCATCAATTTTGAGCTCACATACAAATTCAGTGTCGTGGCCAAGTGTTTCTTGCGTGCGCACAAGCCACACATCAAGCTCTTCTAAATCCATAGCATTATCTAAGGAATACATGCGCTGAGCGTGGGTAACTGCAGCGAACTGCTCACCCACATATCCACCAACACGCTGCGTTGGACTTGCAGGATCTACAAACTGAGGATATTCGGCCTCAAGCTTCATCAGTTCACGCATTAATGAATCAAATGCAGCATCGGAAATTTCAGGAGTGTCCATGACATAATACAAATATGTATGGCGATCAATCTCTTTACGCAATGCATCAATACGCATGCGGGCTTGAATTACAGCTTCACTCTCTTGAGAAAAAAGATCTGGCTGTACATCCTCGTTGGCCATAATTTAATCCTTCCTTGATGAGATGTCTGATAGCTGATGTTGTGCAACCAACCGTATTGCTTCAGGAATTGCCTCAAGAATTTGTTCGGTTGTGGCACAAACACCATATGCTTTAAAGGCAATATTGCCCGCAGACGCATGCACATATGTAGCCAAACAGGCCGCATTAAGCGCATCTACTTGCTGTGCTAAAAGCGAACCGATCATGCCTGCAAGCAAATCACCTGTTCCAGCTTTGGCTAGCACTGCTGCGCCTTCACGCATGATATATACATCCTCATCGGATTGAGCGTCTTTGTTAGCGATATAGGTATCGGGACCCTTTAACACGCATACCGCACCATAATGCTGCGCCAAGACGCGACACAGCTCTTGTGGAGACACGACGTCTTGGTCCGTCATGTTTAGCATGCACATGGCCTCACCATAATGGGGCGTAATAACAGTCGGATAGCCAGACGCACGCCTAAACGCAATACTGTCTACAGCATCGTTTAACGCCATAACAGCCAATCCAGCACCGTCAACAACAACAGGGGCTTTAGTTGCGCACAACACGTCAAGAACCCTGCGCGCAGATACAGCTTCCAAGCTTACTACGTTAGTTGCGCTAGCCGAACACACCAAGCCACTTCCTACCACTGTAGCACACGGATGATCTACGCGTGTTTCGTGTTTGTCTAGCATATATTCAGCCTCAGGCACACATACAATCGAAGGCTGCACGATACGCAACGCTTCCGCCACAGAAGAGTACGAATACACACGAACATATCCAGCACCCATAACATTAGCGGCACGTGACGCCAAAATGCCCGCACCAGGATAGCGCTCGCTTCCTACCATGAGCTCACAAAGCCCACGTGAGTATTTATGCATATCGCTTCGTAATTGAGGCATATACTTGCATATCTTTTTAGCTGTAATTTCTTTCATTTAGCAATTCGCCTCAATAGAAAATTCTTGTTCAGAGACATTACGCTCGTCAGCGTTCAATGATTTAGAAAGATTATGTGCTGTGTCATTATATTGCAAAGAAGACTGAGTTGAATCTATATCTGCAGTTGCTATTGAACCCAAATCATCAAGCAGGCCACGTACTTCTTTAAATTGTTCCGCCAGTTCAGCCTTAACATCACGACGTTGCTCACGTTCAAGCCTAGAAGCTTTTGTTATAACAACAGCATTAGCAACAGCCACGCTGTGAGTGTAGGTTAAGGATAAGGGAATATCAAGAACACCTTGTTCTTGTGCTACCTTGCAAGCTTTACCATGCAAAACAACAGAAGGTTTGCCTTTAGAGTCACGCACAACCTCGACTAAACGTGGGTGCATTCCATGAACCATAATACCTGTTCCAAGGGCTTTGCATACAGCCTCCTTGGCAGCAAAACGCGCAGCAAAATGAGTTGCAGGATTAGACTTACTACGGCAATAAGCCTGCTCATCCTGCGTAAATACTTTGGTTTCAAAAGACGGTGTCTTTTCTAAAATTTTAGCCATGCGCTCGATTTCTACAATATCAACACCGAGACCAACCGTCATATCGAACCCCTTCTAACCTGTATATTCTGTTGTATTATTGTAACCTAGTCCGCAACTTACATCTCTTGAACAATGGCATGATGGACAAAATCCTTAAGCTGAAACACTGTAAATTCTTTCCGAGCAGATTTTGCATTCACAATAAAATCCAATGTCGTAGACAAAGTAAGACCAATAATAGCTGACGCAGCAAAGTCGGGGTCTACTTCTTGGCGAACGCAACCACGTGCACGCAGACACAGTATTTCTTTAGAGACAATTCGCTGCAATTCAAACACGTGCTTTTGAACTTCATCTGACCATGGACGATCATTTCTGACATATTCCACTATAAGAAATCGACCGAAATCTTGGTTGGCATATAAACCCTCAATAAAGGTATACATCATCTCTTTTAACGCAGCGCTTGAATCAGTATGCTGCGCCGAAATATCTCTAAAACAGTCAACAAGCCTGTCTAAGCCCTCTACTAAAATACACTGGGCAATATCAGCTTTGCTTTTAAAATGGTAATAAACAATGCCTTTTGACACGCCTGCACAATCTGCAATTTCATCAATAGAAGCCGCTTCAAAACCTTTTGCACCCATAATCTCTGAAGCAGTCTTTAACAATAAAGATCGAGTAGCAGCAGCCTTACCCATGAGAATTTCACCTTACTAAGCCCATACGAGAAGTACACTATAAACTAGCATGCACCTAGCATAAGATAGATATCCTGCATCGTGATTTCACGCTTGCGATATACAGCCCATGTTGTTATGGCAAAACCCAAAAGACCGAGAGCACATATAAGCTATGTTTTGCTATGCAGTCAGTGTACTAACTCCAGTTGCCACAAAACGCCTACCCTCAACAATGCATCAGAAGCATAGACGGATAATGACCTGGAAAAGCGTTAGAGTAGTTTCTAAAAAGCTCCCCCACGCAACTCGTTATTTGTACCAATAACAGAATGATAGCAATAAATAAACTCATTTTTTGAAAATTGCATTAAGTGTTTGGATAACGGCTGAAAAGACGACAGCAATGAGCATTCCAAATAGACACAACTGCAGTATTTGACCAGATAAAAGCCTACATAACATGTACATCATGCCAACCAAATTAAATTCTTTAGCATTCGCAAAGATATGTGTTTATTGCTACATAAACACATATCCCTAGTCGTCTTCATCAAATGTTTGAATACCGACACCAATCATGCCAGGACCTGCATGTACTACCAATGCAGGAGTAATTTGAGCAAAATAGGTAAATTCAGCATTTGGAAGCTTCTCATTCATCATGGCCTCAACACCATGAGCCTCCTCTTCTGCACCACCATGAACAACGGCTAAACGATAACGCGTACAACCTTCAGCTAAATCGCAGCACGCCTTTACGCATTTCCTTAAAGAAGCCTTACGGCCATGAGCCTTAGCGTATGTAATATATGCACCTGTTTCGTTATCACAGGTAATAACAGGACGAATATCAAACTTACTACCAGCGATATAAGCAACTTTACCCAAACGCCCACCGCGGTACACATAGTCAAGAGTATTAAGGCCAAAATATAAGTGGGTCTGTTTGGAGATTTTATAAGCATATGCAGCAGCCTCGTCAAAAGTAGCGCCTGCTGCCAACCTTTCAGCAACAGCAGCTACAACCATGCCTGCACCCATGCCAATAAGACAAGTATCAACAATCTCACATACTAGCTCACTATGGCCCACAGCAACGCTATGAATCAAATCATGAGTTCCAGATAAGCCAGAAGCAATGGTTACACCCAACACATGTGTATATCCTTCTTCTTCAAGTTGATTAAATAATTCATGGACCTCACCAGGTGCAGGTAGCGATGTTTTAGGAACTTCCTCTGGAAAACGTGCATAAACTTGCTCAGGAGTAATATCAACTCCATCTTTATATGATTCATTCTCATAGTTAATACCCACAGGAATAACGTAAATATTGTATTTCTCAACAAACTCTTGAGGAGTGTCAGCAGTTGAATCAGTTAGCAACGCAATTTTCTGCACGATTAAACTTCCATTCAGTGTATATAGCGTCCAATCCTAGGTCGTATAACCTTGCAATACACCCTACATAGTTTTAAATACTAGGTCAAGTGTTATTTATATCTACATATGTCATTTCATTATTGCGTCATATAGTTTCCCGTGCTAGCCTGTAAAACATGACAAAGACATTTAACACAACCCCAAACGTTGCAACCTTTAATGAGTACTGTAGCTTCATTGCATCAGTGCATCTGCCTCGATATGAGGAACTTCCAGACATCGGCTTATACATGGATCAGCTTTTGACATATCTTGAAATAAACCTCAGACCGCTATGCCAAACTGATGAAAAGCTGATTACAGCATCAATGATTAACAACTACGTAAAGCAAGGTATTGTTCCTACCCCTGAATCCAAAAGGTACAACAAAAACCACGTTGCATATCTCATCTCTATCTGCATTTTAAAGCGCTCTTTTTCAATGCAAGACATTCATCAGATGCTTGATATTCAAGTACAGACACACGATTTATCTCATGCCTATAACTTTTTATGCACCACATTTGAACTGACCCTACAGATGCTTTTCAATGACGAAATATCCGATGCGACTCTAGGAGCTTGGTGTACTCATGATATCGATGGCAACAGAAGTATTCTCTCCCCTGAATCAATGAAATATTTAACACCTGTACGTCGTTTGGCTTTGTCCTCTATTTCATGCGCTGCAAGCAAGATTTATGTTGAAAAATGTGTCGAATATGCCGCATGGGAAAAACAGCTTAACCAATAGCGATAATACTTGCCACACACAGCACGTATTACACAAAACGCCCGGTTTCAGTAAGACTTTGGAACTAATTCTCCTCTAGTCATTACTAAAAATCGGGCGTTCTTTATATTTTTACCAATACAGCCGCATGTCCAGACATGGCAGCTAACACTTATTCATCCTTAGCAACAAACACGTCCGTAAAGCTAAAGGTGCGGCAATCAACTAAACCACGATCGGTCAAACGCAATTCAGGCAAGCATGCCAATGGAATTAATGCCATAGTCATAAATGGCGAAGGCATCACGCAGCCAATCTTTTCCCAGGCGCTTTCCTCTGCTTCAACAAGCTTAGCTACTTCCTCAACAGGACCATCATTCATAAGGCCAGCTACAGGCAAAGGAACATGACCGATAACCTCACCATTGCATACGACAACACTACCACCGCCACTTGCAATCAACGTCTGCGCAGCTAATGCCATATCCTCATCATTAGTGCCAAGCACTAATAAGTTATGGGCGTCATGAGCAACTGTAGACGCCATGGCACCACACTTAATACCGAATCCCTTAGTAAAGCCGGCTGCATACTTACCTGTTTTATGATGACGTTCAAATACAAAGGTCTTTAAAACGTCCTGTTCAATATCACTTTCAACACATCCGTCCGTAACTGGCATATCAACAAATGCCTCAAACGTGCCAACACGAGCAGGAATAACTTCAATGGCACGAATATGAACGGTATTGGTTTTAGGATCAATTAAATCAGCTGGAGCTTCAATCTTAAACGAATCAGCCGTAATATCTTGCTTTACATGCATTGAATGCGTCGCCCATTCGGGGTATCCAAAAGGCTCTACTTCAAACAAAGCCTCACCATTCTCAGCAACAACATCACCATCAATAATCGTGCGTGTAATATTAATAGTCTCTAAAGAATCGATAAAGACAATATCAGCACAACGACCCGGAGCAATACAACCCATTTCATGATCTAGCTGGAAACACTGAGCAGCATTGATAGTAACCATCTGCAATGCCGTCATGGCATCAATACCCTCTTCGATAGCACGGCGAACAATATGGTCTAAATGGCCCTGAGAAATTAACGTATGAGGATGCGTATCGTCAGAAACCAAGCAAGCCATACGAGTATCAAATCCTTGAGGTGCCTCAGTAATAACACTTGCCAACTCATGTAAGTCATGCCATGCAGATCCTTCACGAAACTGTGCGTAATGACCACGACGCATCTTTTCGAGTGCATCAATTGCACGAGTAGACTCATGGCAGCAACGAATGCCAGTAGCAATATATGCGTTCAAGCCACGATCCGTTTCAGGAACAGAATAGTGACCCGTAGCAATTTTTCCGGCCTTAAGAGTTTCCCCAACCTCATCATGGGCATTATCTTCGCCATTTAAAATACCAGGGAAGTTCATCATTTCGCCCAAACCGATGACAGAATCCCAATTCATGGTTTCTGAAATATCAGCAGCAAAAATAGCTGACCCAGTATCCTCAAAGCCCGGAACAGCTGGAACGCATGAAGGAGTGGTAATCATAGCCTTTAACGGAGTACGACGAGCATCTTGATCCATTAACTTAACACCATCAAGGCCTAAAACATTGCATACCTCATGAGGGTCCCATGCAATAGCAGAAGTTCCATGAGGGATAACGGCTTTGGCATACTGAGAAGCGGACACCATGGATGATTCAATATGAATGTGGCCATCGATAAATGCTGGAGAGAGATATGCGTTTTCTGCATCGATTACACGCGTGTCAGGACCAATGCAATGTTTAGCATCTGTGCCAACATACGCAATACGACCACAAGCAATAGCAATACTCATGTCGTCTTGAATTTCTGCCGTACATACATTTACCAATCGCGCGTGCGTAATAACCATGTCTGCTGGTTTAGTCCCCTGAGCCACGGCAACAAGCGTACGCGAAGCCTCCCATAAAGGCATTTTGCAAAATGTGTTAATCATCACATCCCTTTCGTTGAAACGATTAAGTGCTTTGTCGCATGGCTACAGTGTACTCTCAAAAAAGTACGTTCATGAGTTAAATCGTTCGGTTTCAGGAATACCGAACAATGTTGCAAACGTGACTAACCCGCAGCTTACACCTGTGGTAGTAATAGTCCACACATCCGGCGCCCACGACACATTACCACTTGCCACAAAAGCGGACAAAATGACCGCTCCACACAAGCAGACTGTAGCAGCAAGCCCACCAAGAAATGCCAGCGTTCGATATTGACCAATGCATGCCGCACTAATTATGAGCGCTGAAGCAACCCATGCAATGCCGATAATCCATGTCGAAGGGCTCAAGAGTAATTGAGTAGCCCGAGCATCCATGCCATCGTCAAACGCAATAAACGAAAACACTGACCAGTCAAAGCACGACATTGAGCCTGCACACGCAAGCACAAATGCCACAACAAATGAAAATACTGCAGCGCACAACGCATCTTTAACACGCAGCACATACCCAGCCAAAAACGGTGCCAAAGCGCCAAATCCTACTGCACCAACCAAAGCCGGCATAACGCCACAAGCGCTTCTCGCAAAACCATATCTACCTGACACATACCACCACGCGCCTGCGGCACACGCCAAAACAATGCCTAGTCCATACGCATGGTGCACGAACAACGCAACAACCAGTAATCCCAAAGCCACAAGAGTACCTATTGCCGGATGTAAAATACACCCCATAACCAACACTGCCATACAAGCTAAAATCACCATAAGAAAATTATCGGTTAGCTGTGTGAGCACATCTATATTCAATAAAGCAACAAGACCCAACATGCTCACTATGGCCGCAGAGCCAAATCGATAAAGAATCTCTTTTGCTCCCTGACTCATGCAACTTAAACGTGGTGCATTCTGCAGCAGGTCCGGTTCGTCTGTGAAATCTTCGCATGCATCGCCAATCAGTACAGACAGTTGATTCATGCCTTTTCGGGAATCACCTAAAAACGGATCCATAGCATCGGCAAAATCTTTTACCGAGTCATAGCGATCCTCACGATCAATCGCTAGCGCATTAAAAATGACATCATCCATCGCTGGATGAACATCACCGCGTGCAACCGAAGGCACAATCAGCTCCGCATCTTCAATTGCGCGTTCAGCTGCAACCAAATCACGTGCAATAAATGGATTTTCACCAGACATCATCTCATAGGTCATACTAGCAAGTGCCCACTCATCTGTACGGGCATCTGGAGGTAAAATGCGCATTTGCTCAAGCGGCATATAGCCAATCGTGCCACCAGTAGCTTCGCCATAGCCCGCTTCATGGGAGAGCTGAGCCAAACCAAAGTCAGTAACCTTAACCTGACCTTGCCTATTAATGAGCACGTTATCAGGCTTGATATCAAGATGGAGCACTTGGTTTTCATGGGCTATCTCTAAAGCGTGAGAAACGGAATCAAAAACGACCGAAATGATATCCATCGGCAAAGGACCATTAAAATCATGCATAAGTTGCGTAAGCGTAATACCATCAACATATTCCATGATAAGATACGCCATGTCGCCTTCAATTTCAAAATCATACACACCCACGATAGTCGGGTCTTGAAGCAAGGCTGCCGTACGCGCTTCTTCAAGTCCAGGAACTTCAGCAATATTGTCGCTTGTTGAACACATATCTAACTGAATGCATTTAATAGCAACTCGACGCTGGATACGCGTATCCCAAGCCACCTGAACGGTAGCGAATCCACCTTTTCCAGCCTCTTGAATTGGTCTATATCTGTTCAGAATAAGGTTTTGCACTCACAACGCCTTTCGCATAAAATTTTAGAATTATTATAATATGACTGAGCTCATGAACCATAAACGCAGAAAGGCTTAAAATCCATGGGACTTTTCTCTCGTTTTGAAGGAAAAATGGAAGATACTTTTGAGGGCGCTGCCGATAAAATGTCCAACTCTCCCATTTCCCCTATCCAGATAATCAAAAAAGCTGAAAAACAGATGCGTCGTGAAAAGATGGTAAGCGCCGGCAAGCAGTATGCCCCTACCTTATTCACTATACTGGTAAACGCGGACGATGATCAACGTTTATTCGGCTTCTATCCAACACTTGCTGGAGAAACCGAAACTCGTCTTGAAGCAACTGCCGTTGAAGACGGCTTAGTCATGGACGGACAGCCCCTGGTTCGTTTCATCGTGGACGAAAGCCTCAAACATGGCAAGTTTGATGTCATTGCTGAAGTAGTTAGTGCTCCTATTATCGAACAACTCCGTGCCGAAGAAATGCAGCGCTACGGAATGAATGCACCACGCCCACAGCAGCCGCATACTATGGGCGCTCAATCTCAGCAGCCACATTCTGCATATACCCCCGCTCCAACTCCTGGAGCTATACCTACTCAGCCTAATACCTACCAGCAAGAGTCACTTGATCCGTTTGCCCTAAATCCAACATATGCCGCTTCGCTTGAACAGCAGGCCCCTATGAACGTAGCTCCTAAACCCCCACTGCCATATGTACCACAAGATGAAATTGACTACTCCCTCAGCTATGGTGAATACACATTTGATAGCCAGAATTTTGAAGATTACAACAAGCAAGTCGATGATCAAGGCCAACAAGTTTCTCTTAATGATGAGCAAGTCAACATGCTTAACACCTCTTATAGTGACGATATGAGCATCCCTGCCGTTAATCCAAACTGCAGTGTAGCAGAATTATTTGCCCAGGCAGAAAATGAACCTGTTAATCAGACAGCTGACAGTGTGGCTTCTATACAGTCCGAAGAGCTATACGCCAATTCATACCACAAGAGCCCTGCACAGCAGGGTCATCAACTTAGCCAACAGCAAGTATATGCTCAACAGCAGGTTCAACAGCAGACATACAACCGCGAACAGACCTACGCCCAGCAATATAGTCAGACTGGTTATCCTCAGCCTAGCTACGCTTCTCAAGGCTGCCCTCAACCAGGCTATGGCGCCACCCCGCAAGGTTACCCTCAGCCACAGCCTCAACAACGCTATAACCCTTATGGTGCTCCAGCTACCACAACTTTTGTTAGCAGCAATGGATACGCACGTCAAAATCAAGCAGGCCCACAAGTCGCCGTTCGTGCTCACCTTATGGACACCACGACACATCGTACCTACGACTTAGCAGCTCAACGAGTTTTATTAGGTCGTGAGCGCACCTGCAATATTGTTGTCAATGACATCAATGCAAGCCGTACTCATGCCGAAATTCACTTTGAGCCTCAAGGCGTTTGGGTTATTACCGACCTTGGCTCTACGAACGGCACTTTAGTCAATGGCACACCTATCACTAGACGTGGATTGCAAGATGGAGACCGCATTACATTAGGTATTACTGATTTCATCTTCTCCCTTCGATAGGAGCGTTTCATGATTGATATAGTACTTCTTGGTGGGCGCTTACTTTTTGTAGTACTGTTATATCTCTTTTTGTTTGCCCTTATGAAAACAGGTATTGGTTTGGTTAAAGGCCAGCGAAAAAAAGAAAAGTCCTGGTGGCTTTCCATTGAACGCGGCCCTAAAGAGCTTCGCGGCGTTAAAATGGCCATCCATGGACCTGTAATCGTTGGCCGAGCCCCTGGCGCTGATATTGTAATTGGTGCAAGCTACGTTTCCGGACGTCATGCCCGTTTCTCCCTTATGGGTCAAAATTTATTTGTTGAAGACTTAGGCTCTACTAATGGTACCGCCGTCAACGGCCAGCGTATTGTTGAACCTATCGCACTCCATACCAATGATATTGTTACTGTCGGAGATGTCGCAATTCGAGCGAGGTTTGAATAGTGCCCCAAAAACGTACACAAACTCAAGCATCCAAAACAGCGTCGTCGCGCCGTTTGCGTACAAGGCTTCTTCCTCCGTACGGCTCATGCACGGATATCGGCCTCGTACGTGAGCACAACGAAGACAGCCTAGTTGTGGCTCCTCCTCTATTTGCCGTCGCTGACGGCATGGGAGGCCATGAAGCAGGCGAGGTAGCCAGTGAGATTGCTGCTACTGTTGTTGCGCGTCGTGCCCCTATTACCGCTGATGGCGATGAGCTCGCACGCGCAACAATTGCTGCAAACCGTGCCATTATCCAAGCGTCATACGATGGACATGGAAAACCAGGTATGGGCTGCACACTGACTGCCGCTGTAGTGGACGCTACACGCATTGTTATATCTCAGGTTGGCGACTCGCGTGCATATCTTTTACACGAAGGCACATTACAGCGCATCACACGTGACCACTCATTAATGGCTGACATGATTGAAGCGGGTGAAATCACTCCTGAACAAGCTCGTATCCACCCACAACGAAGCATCATCACGCGTGCACTCGGTAGCGACCCTAACACCCTGCCAGACATTTACGAAATGAACGTTTCCGCAGGTGATCGGCTCATGTTATGCTCCGATGGTCTTTCTAGCATGGTTGAAGATCAACAACTTGAAACACTTTTGGCATCCATTGCCGACCCGCAAAAATGCGCTGACGCCTTAATTGAAGAGGCGCTTGCAAACGGCGGAATGGATAATGTCACTGCTATTGTTGTTGATATTGTTGACGACTCACATGACAAAACCATCAAAAAAGAAAAGCGAAAAGGCCGCATTAGCGCAATTTTTTTAGTATGCCTTCTTCTTGTAAGTATTATTGGTAGCGCGGCTGGTATGTATTCGTATGCCCATAATTGCGCCTACATTAAACTTGGCGGTGATGAAATCTGCATCTACCGGGGTATTCCTGGCTCATTTATGGGATTTAGGATTTCGGAATACGTAGAAACAGTTCCTATCGCACCTAATCAAATCCCTGTAAGCGCTATGCGTGCTGTTAATGGCGAAGGCCTTAGGACTTCAAGCGTTGATGAAGCACGTATTTTAGTTGAAACATGGCAAACTCAAGCAGCCGAAGACGAACTTTTAGGTGGTGAAGCATAATGACTCGTCGCAATACCGAACTTTTGCTCCTGTTTTTAGCTGCACCTGCTGTATTGCTGCTCTTCTCTATGGTGCTCATTAATACAGGTATCGCTTTAAGTTTTGAAACACTTGCTGTACCACTGGGTTTATTTGGTTCATTTTTAGCTGCGCACATAGCCGTGCGTTTCTTCGCAAAAAATGCTGATCCAGCTATTTTGCCAATTGCGTTTGCCTTAAGTGGTATCGGCATTACATTTGTTACTCGTTTAGCTCCTTCGCTAGCCATGCGTCAAGTCATGTGGTTGTTTTTGGGCGTGGCATGCATGGTTGCCACATTAGCATTAGTACGCAATCTCGATAAGATTGTAAAATACAAATACACGCTTATTACTATCGGTGTAGTTTTGCTTTTAGCTCCAATGCTTCCAGTAATTGGCCACGAAGAACTCGGCAGCCGTATTTGGCTTAAACTAGGTCCTTTTAGCTTCCAGCCCGGCGAACTTGCCAAGATTTTTATCGTACTGTTCTTGAGTGCATACCTGGCACAAAACCGTGAGATGCTCTCTATCTTTACGGCTCGTGTAGGACGATTTCACATTCCCGACCTGCGCACATTAGCCCCATTGCTTATTATGTGGACCGTGTCTTTTATCATTGTCGTGTTTGAAAAAGACTTGGGTAGTGCACTTGTCTGTTTTGTTTTGTTCCTGATTATGCTCTACATTGCTAGTGGTAAAAAGATGTATCTCATCATAGGCTTCGGCCTTGCTGCTGTTGGCTGTGTCTTTTTATATATGCTATTTGGCCATGTTCAAATCCGCGTTAATACATGGCTTGATCCATTCCAAGATCCTACCGGAACAGGCTATCAACTCTGTCAAACCATCTTCTCACTTGCTGATGGTGGCTTGCTTGGTGTGGGTATCGGCAATGGCCTAGCGCAAAATATTCCTGTTGTTGAATCTGACTTTATTTTTGCTGCTATTGCAGAAGAAACTGGTCTTTTAGGTGGCGCAGCAGTTTTGCTGTTATACCTTTCATTGGTTATCCGTGGGTTTGCAACCGCTGCTCGCGCAAAAAGTGATGTCAGCGCATTTGTCGCTGCGGGCTTGACCACCGTTATCGTTCTTCAGGCTTTCATTATTGTTGGCGGTATCACTCGACTTATTCCGTTAACTGGCATCACCTTACCATTCATAAGCCAGGGCGGTTCATCACTGCTTGCAAGCTTTATTGCTGTTGGCTTGCTGTTACGATGTGGTGACGAAGCTACCGGCGTTGGCACTGAGATAATTGATGGCACAAGCAAAATGGCACCAATTCATGCTGGGACTCACAGCTCAAACGCTTCTCAAAATCAATGTGGCGTATTAGGCCGCGTGGCTTTAGGCAAACGCCTTACCGCAACCGCCATCGCATTATCTGTACTCTTTGCTATTTTGGTAGCTAACCTTACCTATATCATGGTCATAAAAGCCGACGAGTACCAAAGTTATCCTGGCAACAATCATACGCTGTATAAAGAAGCATCAACACAGCGTGGCAGTATCATGACATACGACAATGTCATTTTGGCTACAAGTATCGAGAACGAAGATGGCACCTATTCTCGTACGTACCCAGCAGGAACTATGGCAAGCCATATTACTGGCTACTATTCCCAGCAATATGGCTTATCCGGCATCGAAGCCAGTATGAATGATTCACTGAAAGGTCAGGCTGACTTTGCAAGTTGGACCGATGTTGTAAACAGTTTTGCGGGTAACAGTATCCCTGGAAACGATGTTCGCTTAACCATCATGAGCCCTATCCAAAGTGCAGCTGAACAAGCATTGCAAGGTTATGCGGGAGCCATTGTGGTCATGGACCCTAAAACTGGTGCCGTTTTGGCATGTGCTTCTGCACCTACCTATTCAAACAATGATGTTGATTTATTGTTGAGTGGCTCTGCAACATCAGGAGACGATGGCTCTGGTCGGCTTATTAATCGCGCTACACAGGCCTTATATGCTCCTGGATCTACCTTTAAATTAGTGACCCTCACTAGTGCGCTTCATCAAGGCATCATTGATGAATCCACTACCTTTAAAGCTCCTGCTTCAATGGAAATTGGTAACGGTACTGTCACCAATGCAGGGGACGTGGATTACGGCACACTTACCGTAGATGAAGCACTAATGGTTTCTTCGAATACAGTATTTGCTCAGATGGCAGTAGACCTAGGAGCTGAAAGTATTGTTAATACCGCAAGTTCATTTGGTTTTGGCAGCTCTGTTAATAAATTGGAAGTTCCTCTGACCCCTTCGCTTATGCCCGACCCTGCTGAAATGACCGTGTGGGAAACAGCTTGGGCTGGTAGCGGTCAACCCGTAGGCGAGCATGCAAGCCCTGCCGGACCACAGGCTACACCACTGCAGATGGCTATGGTTGCAAGCGCTATTGCAAACGATGGCGTCATGCAGGCACCATATCTAGTTGATAGCGTTTATAACGCTAAAGGAGAACGTGGAAGCCAGACTAAATCTAGTAGGCTTGCAACGGTTATGTCACCAGACATTGCACACCGCATTACTGAAATGATGACTCATGTTGTCAACAATGGTACAGGTCACGGTGCGGCATTACCAGGTGTTCAGGTTGCTGGCAAGACCGGTACTGCTGAAACTGGCAAACCACTTGATGACAGTTGGTTTGTAGGTTTTGCCCCTGCGGATAATCCACAGGTTGTTGTTGCTATAGTTATTGAACAAGGTGTAAGTGCTGACTCATCCGACGAATCAGGTCAGGCAAGCGTGAAAGCGCAGAATGTGTTGAGAGTCGCACTAGACACCATCGGTTCATAAGATATGCGCTAATATAGTTAGTTACTGATTAATACTCGCTGAATTGGAACAATTCGTCGAGATAGAGGGAGAACAACGTGATAGGCAGAGTTTTCAACGATAGATACCGCGTTATGGAACGCATTGGCATCGGTGGCATGGCCGAGGTATACAAAGCGCAAGATACCGTGCTGCGTCGTACCGTTGCCATTAAAGTCATGCTACCCCAATATGCAGCTGACCCTGAATTCTCTGAGCGCTTCAAGCTTGAAGCCGCCGCAGCTGCTAACCTGCAAAACCCCTATATCGTTAATGTATACGACTGGGGACAAGACGAAGGCACATATTTCATTGTCATGGAATACATCCGTGGCACCGATTTAAAGACTGCCGTAAAACAGCGTGGTGCTATTAACCAGCGAAAAGTTGCTGAAATTGGCAGCCAGGTATGTCAGGCGTTAACCACAGCACATGGACAAGACATTGTGCATCGTGATATTAAGCCTCAAAACATCATGGTTCAACCTGATGGCAATGTTAAAGTTATGGACTTCGGTATCGCACGAGCCAAAAACAGCCTCAAAGCTCGCACCTCAAGTGTTTTGGGTACCGCTCATTACATCTCACCTGAGCAAGCTCAAGGTAAAGAAATTGATGGAACGAGTGATATTTACTCATTGGGCTGCGTATTATATGAGGCAGCTACAGGCCAACTTCCTTTTGATGCGCCTGACGCTGTGAGTGTAGCCATGATGCAGGTAAACGATCAGCCACTGTTACCAAGCCAGATTAAACCTGACATTGACCCAACACTTGAAGCTATTATTTTAAAAGCTATGGAGAAAGCTCCTGCTAACCGCTTTAGCACCGCTCGCGAGATGAAACATGCGCTAGATGATTTCTTGATGGGACGCCCTGTTTCTGTTGCTGGCTACAACGATGCACAGACTAATGTTATCCCTGCTGCAATTCCTCCTATAAACCCCATAGGAACACCAGGAGGCACAGCAGTAATGCCTGTTATGTCTTCTTCGCCTTCAACATCAGGTCCAATGAACGCTGCGTACAGAGATTCTTCTCGCGATATTCAAATGCCACAAAAGCGCAAGACGGGTAAAACCGTTGCAATCATTGCGGCAATCTTGGTAGTGCTTTTGGCTATTGGCGGCGCAGTTATGGCATTTAACAGTGGTGCTATAGTTCCAACAGGCGTACCTAAGGTAATCGGCAAAACTACAGATGCCGCTGAGCAATCGCTCGTTGAAGCAGGATACACACTTGGAGAAGTCACCGAAGAATTCAGCGCAGAGGTAGTATCTGGCCGTGTTATATCGCAAGATCCATCAGCTGGCACCAAAGCTGACAAGGGAACCGCTGTAAACCTGGTTGTTTCCAAGGGCCCTGAAAAATGCACCGTTCCAGATCTTAAAAATCTCACCACTGAAGAAGCTGAAACCGCACTAGCCGATGCGCATCTTAAGGGGCGTCAAGGGAATGCGGCCTACTCCGACACCGATAAAGGCAAAGTATTCAAGCAAGACACTGAAGCCGGAAAGACCGTCGATAAGGACTCTGTTATTACCTATTACATTTCCCTAGGTAAAGAAACCGCCACGGTTCCTGTCGTTATCAACTATGCCCAAAACGACGCAATCGATGTGCTCAAACAGGCTGGTTTTAGGGTAGAAACCGTTGATGGGGGTTATAGCGATAAATACGAGGCAGGTGTTGTTATGGCACAAACGCCAAACGGTGGCCAACTTGAAAAGGGCGAGGTTGTAACTATTACCATCTCCATGGGTAAAGACCCCGCTACTATCCCTGTCGAAGTTCCTTACGTTGTAGGCTTGACCCGTGCTGACGCAGAAGCTGCGTTATCAAATGCAGGATTTGCCTATACAATCGAAGAACGCTACAGCGCCACCGACCGTGGAATTGTATTTGACCAGGATATTACTGGCAAAGCCCTTCCAAGTAATGTCACAATTAAGCTCGTCGTCTCAAAAGGACCACGAAACGCCGACGCGAAATAAGCTTACATTACTCTAGTTATATGAAACGCTCCCTTCTATTCGGCGGGGAGCGTTTTTGTATCCAGAGCAATAATCGTGGTACTATCTGAGTTATTACTACAACCGACAAGGAGAACAATGCAGGCATTATTCACTCATAGAAACCACGAATTACCCTTATGGGTCTATAAGTTTATGCTTGTCCTTGCTGCTGCTATCTGGGGTTTTGCGACAGTCATCATTAAAGATACGGTGGACATATTACCACCATTGATTTTAGTAGGTGTACGCTTTACGTGCGCTGGCTTAATATTGACTGTTATATTTATTCCGTACATATTCAAATATTTTGATGCACCCCATGTTGTTGCAAGCCTCATTCTTGGTGCCATACTTGGCCTGGCATATGCATTTAACTCTGAGGGTATTGCACATACCACAGCATCCAAAAGCTCATTTCTTACCGCTACGTACTGCGTTTTGGTTCCTTTTATTTCATGGATTATCTCCCAACAGCGCCCTTGTGCTCATAACCTCATTGCCGCAATACTGTGTATCATTGGAATTTGGTTTATCTCTATACAAAAAGACATTGGATTCTCGCTGTGTCTCGGTGATATTCTCACGTTAGTTTCTGCCATCTTTTTAGGATTACATTTAGCATTAGTCGCTCGTTTTGCCGAAGGGCGCAATATGTTTGTACTTACTGCGTTTCAATTTGTTGTAGCAGGTATTTTAGTAGGCGTTATTGGTCTTATATTTGAACCCATTCCGGTCGATGCACACTTCACCTCAAACACCTACTTTAATATGTTTTACCTAATCGTATTTGGATCATGCATCACACTGACCCTACAAAACGTCGGTCTTGCCCATGTTGCACCAGCTCCTGCATCCTTACTGCTTGCCACCGAAAGCATTTTTGGCGTAATCTTCTCAATCATATTCTTAGGCGACATTATGACTGTACGCCTTATTATTGGATTTGTACTTATTAGCATTGCCATTGTGGTGTCAGAAGTTATCCCACAGCTCGGAAATAAGAATACTGACCCTACTAGTACACAACCGCAGGTAGATATAATAAAAAAGCCTGGCCAAACAATCTAGGCTTTATCTCATTATTGTGTACGGGTAATTTCTACTGACGTATATGCGACAGGCAATCCGATTGGTGCCCATGGTTTTTTAACTTCAACAGTTATCTGTTGAATCAATGCGAATTCATGTAATACTGTCTGCGCTATACGCTCAGCTACCGTCTCAATGAGATTGTGTGTCTCATGTGTTACCACATCATGTATTACGTGGCATACGCGACCATAATCAACCGATAGTTCTAAGTTATCCGTCACTCCGGATTCATGAGTATCCAGCCCTAGATGAATACTAATGACAAATTTTTGGCCGAGAGTATTCTCTTCTGGGAAAATCCCATGATTACCATACACTTCCAAGTCAACGATATGAATGTAGTCCATAATTACCCTTTACGCTTATATCGTTATAGCCATATTCTTACGCTCATCGCTCCATGAACATGTCTTTTGTGCATCACAAGCAAAACATACTCGTGAGTCTTTGTCTGCGGCATACAGCAAGATTCCAAGTCTTGAAGACCCCTCAGGACATCTCCTATGCTCGTAAACAGCCCGCACAATCTCATTCACCTCTATTGGCAAAAACGCATCAGGATATCTACGACATATATCCTGAAGAATGTCATACGCAATGCCTGCCCCAATGACTTCATGAGGTGTTCCATCTTCATATTGAGCTGCCTTACCAATATCATGCAATAAGGCAGCTGCATATATCACGCGCTTAGAAAAACCAGCATTAGTTTCAAGATTACGTATGTAAGCAATACGAGCGACATCAAGCAGATGCGTAATGTCGTGATGGCAATATATGCGGTCTTCTTCTGCCTCAAGAAGCTTTTTATAACATGTCTGGAATTGCGGATGCAACCAAATGGTCTGAATATACTGCATGGCGCATTATCGAACCATACGATAGAAATCATCTGTCAACGCAGAATTGGTTAAAAACTCACCGCGCTTAACAACCGTAACAGTCTGGCTGCCCGGTTTTTGGATACCACGCATAGACATACACATATGCTCAGCCTCAATCATGACCATGGCACCCTTAGCATGCAAGTCATCCATCAATGCATCAGCAATTTGACCCGTTAGGCGCTCCTGAAGCTGCAAGCGACGAGCAAACACCTCTACCGTACGAGCAAGCTTACTTAAACCAGTAACCTCACCATCTGGAATATACGCAATGTGAACATGCCCAAAAAATGGAAGTAGATGATGCTCACACAATGAGTAAAACTGTATATCCTTCTCAACAACCATATCAGCGCCAGTTGCATGAAACGTCTTACTTAAATGCGTAATAGCCTGCTGATCCATTCCGGCGCAAATTTCTGCATACATACGACCAACACGATCAGGCGTCTCAACTAACCCTTCGCGTGTTGGATCTTCACCAATTGCCTCAAGCAACATTGAAATTGCTTGTTGAACCTTCTCCTGATCAACCATGTTTCACCTATCGATAGTTGTATGTAGTGGTATGTAATAAAGCGACATTATAAAACACAATCAGCACCTAATGGGCATTTCTCATGAAGTACGCATGCATATCTAAACAATGATTCGATATAAGAGGGTCGCCCTGGACAAACATATCTGGAGAGAGAGTAAGATTTCTTAAGCTCAGGGCGACCTCGCTACTTTAGCACTTTTGCACACTAAAGTGCATAATAGCACTCAAAGATACAGCAAGCGGCCTGAAAACAGGCCGCTTGATAAATTCAATGGTGCCCCCGGGCGGATTCGAACCGTCGGCACCCGCTTTAGGAGAGCGGTGCTCTATCCCCTGAGCTACGGAGGCGCTATCCCTCGTATTTTACCACTCTTTTATCCATATGCCAAAACTATTCTGTGCGCAATGCCGTTACGGGATCTTTTTGGCAGCCATATGAGATGGAATAATGCCACCAATCAGTGTCAGCAACACAGAAATCATGATTAAAAATAGCACCCGCAACTGGTGGAACACCTGCCATGTTAATCCTTTTTAGAAGCACCGATAGAACGCAAAATACCAATCATGATTGAACTTACAATCAAGGAAACTGCGACAAACGCAATTAAGATATAAGTAATGAAGTTTACAATGCGCGTAACGCTAGACATCATGGTGCCTACAATGTCGGCGTAATGAATAACCAAGTCATCATTGCCATCATTCTCCATGCGCTTGTTGTAGTCCTTTAAAATGGTATCTATCTTAGCTTTCGCATCAAAATCAATTGGGTAAATATTAATAACAAATGGCTTCTCAACATTTGCTACACCAAGGCTAGATAAGCTTCCATCAAACGTAGCGTTACTAGTCCGCTGTGCCATCTGTTTGCTAAATGTAATAGCAATTTCCTCATCAGTCATACCTTGATTACGCATCATAGTGACAAAACCTTGCGGCTGCTCACCTTGTGAGCCACCTACACCCACAATTAGGTTTTCGATGGCTTCGATAGTTAGTTTTTCAGCCATATCTTTCGGGAAAGGATATCCCGTGAAGATATCTATATCAACATGGTCTCGTTGATATGCCACAACTTCAGAAGCATTGACATCATCATTAACGCCATATCCATGGAGGTTGAAGTGATGGTTAAAGGGTATGAGCCCATGGTCGACTCTTCCATACTCTTGATGTAATCCTGAGCGCCCGAAGACAACGACAAAATAAGAGCAATACCAACAATACCAATAGAACCTGCAAATGCCGTAAGGATAGTGCGGCCCTTTTTGGTCATAAGATTATTTAAGGAGAGGTTGAAAGCCGTCTTAAGACTCATAGATGTGCGGTTTATACGACTCGTTGAGCTTTCTTCATGCTTGATACGCTCTTCTTCAGTGATGTGGTACGAGTTAGTATCACCCGTAACCACTCCATCTTTTAACTGCACAATACGATTAGCATATTGATATGCCAGTTCCGGGTTGTGCGTAACCATAATCACTAATCGGTCACGTGCAACCTCTTGTAATATATCCATGACCTGAAAGCTTGTCTCAGAGTCAAATGCGCCCGTAGGCTCATCAGCTAACACAATACTTGGATCATTTACTAAAGCGCGAGCAATAGCAACACGCTGCATCTACCCACCAGACATCTGGTTAGGCTTTTTATTCAGCTGATCGCCCAATCCTACTTGCTCTAGCGCTGCGATAGCACGTTCCCGGCGCTCATGCGCCGAAACACCAGACAACGTTAATGCAAGCTCTACATTAGAAAGAACAGTTTGATGAGGAATGAGATTTAGCCCTGGAGCACAAATCCAACGCTATGATTTCGATACGCATCCCAATCAGCATCCATATACTTTTTGGTAGACGTGCCATTGATAATCAAATCACCGCTCGTATACTGATCTAATCCACCTATGATATTAAGCAGTGTGGTTTTACCACAGCCCGACTGACCTAAAATGGCGACAAACTCACTATCACGAAATTCAACGTTTATCCCTTTAAGCGCATGAACTGCATCATCTCCCACTGCGTAATCTTTCGCAATGTGTTTGAGTTCGAGCATTCAGTGTCTCCTTAGTAGCCTACTCGCTACGCCTTATATCCATTAGGGTTCATGGACTGCCAACGCCAAGAATCTTCACACATTCGAGCCAAGTCATACTGAGCCTTCCAGCCCAATAATTCTTCTGCATGCGCAGGATTTGCATAGTTAGTTGCAATGTCGCCTGCACGACGAGGCTTTACAACATACGGCAAGTCATGACCACAAGCCTTACTAAATTCACGAATGACATCCAACACACTTGAGCCTGTACCTGTACCAAGGTTTACCACCTCGACGCCAGTCTTGCCCTTCATCCAGTTCAATGCAGCAACATGACCACGAGCCAAATCTACCACATGAATATAGTCGCGAATACCGGTTCCGTCAGGCGTAGGATAATCGTTGCCAAAAACACCTACGGCCTCCAATTTTCCAACAGCAACTTGCGCAACATAAGGAATAAGATTATTTGGAATCCCTTTGGGGTCCTCCCCAATTAAACCAGACTCGTGAGCTCCGATTGGATTGAAGTAGCGAAGTAAAACAATATCCCACGCAGGATCTGATACATGCAAGTCGGTCAATACTTGCTCAATCATCCATTTAGTCCAACCATATGGATTTGTGGCAGGCTTTTTAGGAGCAGTTTCATTTAGAGGAACGCTATCTGGCTCGCCATATACGGTAGCAGAGCTAGAAAAGACAATAGACTTGCAGCCATGCTCGCGCATAACATCGCACAACACAAATGTACCAGTCATATTGTTGTGATAGTACTCCAAGGGCTTTGAAACGCTTTCGCCAACTGCCTTATAACCTGCAAAATGTATAACAGCGTCTACGCTATACTGATCAAAAACAGCAGAAAGCGCATCTCGATCCAAAATATCAAGCTGGTGAAACGTTAACTTAGAAGCAGCATCGGCAGGGGCTTTGCCTTCCTGCGCAGCAGTAGAGACAATACTGCGAACACGCTCAATAGCTACTTCGCTTGAGTTAGATAGATCATCTACGACAACTACCTTATAGCCCTCCTGTAAAAGTTCCACACAGGTATGGCTGCCAATAAAGCCAGCTCCACCTGTCACAAGAATCGTTGTATCCAACACGACATCCTCCTTACATTAAGTCACGTAGACCATTCGTTGTCCATTTCTTACATGCACATATATATTCGATGAAAATATAAACCTTGAATACATTCTAGTCATAAGGAAGTATACTTGAGTAAAATATTTTTTAAGTCATAAGGTCATAATTGCAGGTTAAAAGCACAGAAGAGGCATTATGAGTTACCACTATTTTGAGCCAGAATTGGCGAATCAATTAAAACACGATCTTAAAATTCAAGCTCAAAGCCCATATCGCTGCCCTGATAGCGCTGTTGTTAGGCGTAATCCTTATCGTGATATGTCCGATCGTGTCAATAGAACATCATTTGGTAGAGATATCGATAAGATACTGCATATTCCTGCCTATAATCGCTACACAGGTAAAACGCAGGTATTTAGCTTCCGTCATAACGATGACATCAGCCATCGAGGCTTACATGTACAACTTGTTGCTCGCATCGCAAAGAACATTTCACGGCTTTTAGGCCTCAATATCGAACTCACTGAAGCTATAGCGCTTGCACACGATTTAGGGCATACTCCTTTTGGTCATGCAGGCGAACACATCTTAAGCGATTTATATCAAGAACATGCCAATCGTTACTTTAACCATAATGTACATGGCGTACGTGTACTTGACACTTTATATGCCCGAAACGTCAGCCTTCAAACATTAGATGGTGTATTGTGTCATAATGGTGAAGCTTCTCAAAAGGTATTCCGCGTAGGCAATACACATGATTTTGAAACATTTGATGCGTTAGTTGAGCAATGCTACATCGATCAAAGCACCATAAAGACGCTTCGCCCTAGTACGCTTGAAGGTTGCGTGGTACGTATCAGCGACATGCTTGCGTATGTTGGCAAAGACAGACAAGACGCACTTAAAACAAAATCAATTGACACTGTCGATGATTTTTCTGCGGGTATGCTTGGTGTACAAAACGCAGAAATTATAAACAACCTCACTATTGATATTGTTGAAAACAGTTATCAAAAAGACCATATCGAAATGAGCGAAGAAGCATTTTTGAACCTTAAGCAAGCTAAGGCAGAAAATTACGAGCTTATTTATCTATCTGACAATCAGGCAAAAACCTATGAAGACACAATCCGCCCTATGTTTGCAGAAATGTACGAAGCATTGCTACATGATGTCGTCACCTGTAACACTACATCACCTATTTTTAAACATCACATAGAACCGCTTGACTTTAATCATAGCATTTACGATGCCGATAAGCCTTACAGCAACCAAGATCCCCACCGTATTGTTGTAGACTATCTTGCCAGTATGACAGATGCCTATTTTGTAGCCCTCCATGAATTTATGTTCCCAGACAGCCCTTACCACATCACATATGCTAGCTATTTTGCAGGTATGAAATACGTTCGCAAGTAATCGTTAATTCTCCTTTTATACAAAAGAGGCATTACCAAACAGCAATGCCTCTTTTTATAGTACCCAATACGCTGATACTTACATCATCAACGTGCAGATGTTTTGCGCAAATGCCACAGGGTCATCTACCGGAAATCCCTCGATCATCAATGCTTGGTCAAGCAATACGTTGGTATACAATGCCACCTTTTCGTTATCCTTAGCATCAAAAGCAGCCTTTAATACTCCAAATATTGGATGATCAATATTGAGTTCCAATACTCGATTACTTTTGAGCTCCTCGCCTTCTGGAAGCTGGGATAATACACGTTCCATCTCTAAAGACATAGGACCTTCAGCCGTAATACAGGCAGGTGCGTCTTTCAATCGCGAAGAAACCACGACTTTAATAACCTTATCACCCAAGACATCCTTCATGGCAGCAAACAGGTCCTCATTTTCTTTGGATGCCTCGTTGGCAGCGGCCTTTTCTTCCTCAGACTCAAGACCCAAATCGCCACCAGCAACGTTTTTAAACTCAAGCATCTCCGCATCAGCGTCAGCATCACTTGCCTTATAGCCCATCATGGCCTTAAAGCAGAATTCATCAACATCTTCTGTACAGAACAGTACATCATAACCCTTGCTCAAAACAAACTGAACAACAGGCATCTTGGCCAGACGCTCACATGATTCACCGGCAGCATAGAAGATGCTCTTCTGATCTGCAGGCATTGCATGGACATACTCTTCTAACGTGACCATTTTTTCCTGACTTGCGGAGTAATATAAAAGTAAATCAGCCAATGTATCTTTAGCCTGGCCGTATGTGCTATAAATACCCCACTTAAAGCCACGACCAAAGTTATCAAAAAACACCTCATAGGCAGTTCTGTCGTTGTTTTTCATAGAAATTAAGTCAGAGGTAATCTTCTTTTCAACCTTTTTCGCAATAGCGCGCAACTGACTATTATGCTGCAATGTTTCACGGGAAATATTGAGGGTCAAGTCCTGGCTGTCAACAACACCACGAACAAAGTTGTAATAGTCAGGTAAAAGCTCCTCGCACTTCTCCATAATTAAGACGTTGGAGCTGTATAATGCCAAGCCCTTCTTATAATCTTTGGAATACAAGTCGTATGGAGCACGCGATGGAACAAATAGCAAAGCATCATAGGAAAGAGCACCTTCAGCATGAATGCTTACAGTACGAGCAGGGTTTACATAGTCATGAAAGCTCGTCTTATAAAACTCTGCATACTCTTCATCTGCAACTTCGGACTT
>RCNH01000305.1_pt1 | contig 38507 bp, 32 predicted proteins | sample 2041161 | NCBI WGS metagenome assembly RCNH01 (sample SAMN09708215, study PRJNA481090) | Feces metagenome, whole genome shotgun sequencing project. | biome: feces | host: Leptonychotes weddellii | place: Antarctica: Sion Island | collected 2010-03-01 | reverse complement strand
GTGACCGGATATACAGGGGTGAGATTGACGCTTTCTTACACAATGACGGACAAGGTAAATGATGTGTTAGTTGCAACTGCAACGTCGGTCCATTGCTTTATAAATCAAGATGGAAAGCCGATTCCGCTAAAAAAATATTTTCCTGAACTTGATGTAATCTTGAAAGCAGCCAATTAACCGCTTAAATCATACAAAGAAGTGCTAAACTGTCTTATGAGACAGTTGATTTGAAAGGAATCCACATAATGAGCGTTACCACGATTTTATTTGATTTGGACGGTACGCTTCTGCCGATAGATCAGGATATTTTTGCAAACGCTTATGTAAAAGAATTGTCAATGACCGCAGCATCCGGCGGATATGAACCGAAAGCTTTTTCTAAAGCTTTCATCGCCGGAACATATGCTATGGTTAAAAATGATGGTAGCAAAACGAATGAAGAAGCATTCTGAGATACCATTGCAGATATTTATGACAACAGGGCAAGACAGGACACGCACATTTTTGATGCGTTAAGCAATATCGTAGAGTAAGATAAAGCAAAAAATGAAAGTGAATCCAAAATTCGCTTTCATTTTTTGCTTTTTTGTTAATAAGTTCTTTTTGCAGAAAAACACTTTGACAAATCTCGTCTCAAAAACAGATTTTAGGTGACTACGCTAAACGCAACGGTTACCGAAACACCATGTTCTTTGTGGCTGACGGCATCTCTGGTACCAGCTTTGAAAGAAGTGATTTTCAGTAGATGCAGCAAATGGTAGAAGCCGGACAGATCAGCACCATTATTGTAAAAGACCTGAGCCGTTCCCGCATCCATTCCTCCTCAGAGATAATGGATCCTGCTTAGGTTTTCTAATGCCACAGGCAAGAGGTTGCAGATACTTTCCGAGGGTGACTTCTTATAACAGATTCATAATAGCAGCGGAGATTAAGATTTCTTTCTGTTCCAACTATCTTGCAATTTGAGAAGAGCCTTTGCCTGCAAGACAAAGAGCGTAGATTTTCCTTACCACTTCTGCGGCAGGTTCAGCAATATGCCAAACCTCTTTTTCTCGGTGTCTTTCACATACCCAAAGGGAATTATTGGAGATACACGCTGGACGGTGGATTTAAGCCCGCACTCTGCGGGAGCTTCTGGCACAAACTCTTGTAAATTCTCTGAGCCAGCGCATCGAGGTCCATAACAATGGTAAATCCAGTGGTCACTGCTATGTAAAGGTGGATATTTATTTTACAGCGGAGGGAATGATTGATATTCCGACGGGAAAGGAGATTCAAATGATGATGTAACGAATCCGGAAAAATCCGCAGGGCTGCTGTTTCTTCGCATAAAAAAGAAGATACGGTACAGCCCCACAACGGGACCGTACCGTATCTCTCAAAAAACTTTCTTATGGGGCGTATCCATTCTCCGATGCGCTTTTTATCAGCTTCTCAGTCCCAGAGGCAGCTCCAGTTTTTAACAAAATACTCAATTCCGGAGTAAACGGTTGTCACCACAATGACACCGATTACCACCCAGTTAAGCCATTCGATCCCGGGAACTGCCATCATAACACACAGACCGACCATGGTGCTGGCTGTCTTGACCTTTCCACTCCAGCCGGCGGCAATGATATTGCCTTTTCCGGCTGCAACCAGACGAAGTCCGGTTACCGCGAATTCACGGGTCAGGACGATCATCAGCGCCCATGCAGGGAAAACCTTCCACTCACAGAACATTGCCATTGCTGCAATCGTCAGCAACTTGTCTGCCAGCGGGTCCAGAAACTTTCCGAAGTTGCTGACCTGATTGCACTTTCTGGCAATCTGTCCATCAACAAAATCCGTCAGGCTCGCAATGATGAACACCGCCAGAGATGCCCACATCCAAGCACCTGCAACGCCGCCGCTGAGGTACATAAATGCCATAAAAAGCGGGATCATGGCTACACGAACCAGTGTGATTTTACTTGCTGTCGTCATTTTTATTCCTCCATGACATAGCCGGACAGGTCACCATCAACGGTGCCGTCAATGCATACCTGAATAAAGCTGCCTTCCTGCAGAGGTTCATCCGAAGCAATCCATACTCTGCCGTCAATATCGGGAGAATCCGCATAAGTACGTCCAAAATACTGCTCAAGTTCCTCGTCGTATCCGTCTACCAGAACCTCCATGGTTTTTCCGATTTTTTCCGCATTGCATCTGTCCATGATGTCCATCTGAATGGTCTCCACCATCTCAGCACGGGAAACCGCAACTTCATGGTCCACAAACTTCATCTTTGCAGCAGGTGTACCTTCTTCCGGGGAAAACGGGAACGCTCCTACACGCTCCATTTTCTGTTCCTTCAAAAACTCGCACAGCTCCTCGAACTCCGCTTCTCCCTCACCAGGAAGGCCGGTGATCAGACTGGTACGGATAACCAATCCGGGAATTCTCTGGCGCAGCTTGGTCAGGAGCTGTCTGACGAACTGTCCGTTGCCGCGCCGATTCATCAGGTGAAGAATCTGGTCGTTGCAGTGCTGAATGGGGATGTCCAGATATTTGACGAGCTTCGGCTCACTGGCAAATGTATCAATCAGCTCGTCGTCAATTTCATCAGGGTATACATAATGAACACGAATCCAGTGAAGCTTTTCGATTTTGCAAAGCTCCCGCAGCAGCGGTGCCAGCAAATGCTTGTGTCCAGGCAGATCCGTGCCGTAACGGCTGGTATCCTGGGCGACAACAATCAGCTCTTTCACGCCATTTTCTGCCAGCATTCTGGCTTCATACAGCACATCATCCATCTGCCGGCTGCGGAACCGTCCCCGCAGATACGGAATTATGCAGTAGGAGCAGCGGTTATCACAGCCTTCTGCAATTTTAATGTAAGCATAGTGCTCCGGAGTCGTCAGAATTCGTCCGGACTCCTGTTCAGGTGTATCGATGGATGCGCATTCCCGGACACTTTGATCTGCAAGAAGTTTATCGATCACAGAAACAATTTCTGCATAGCTACCGGTACCAAGGATACCGTCCACCTCCGGCAATTCTTCCATGATCTCATCCTGGTAGCGCTGAGACAGGCAGCCGGAAACAAGAATCTTGCCGACACGTCCCTGAGCTTTCAGCGCTGCAACCATGAGAATATGGTCAATTGCTTCCGTTTTTGCCGAGTCGATAAATCCGCAGGTGTTGATGACAACCACATCGCAGCCGTCAATGCCCTCGCATACCGTATGTCCGGCTTCCTGAACACGGAACATCATCCGCTCACAGTCAACCTGGTTTTTGGCGCATCCGAGGGAAATAAATCCAATTTTTGCCATTACAGTTCCTCCTGGAAATCCTGATCTCCCAGCACCATGCTCATCGCCCGCCGGACACTGCTCCAGCTGTGCCCGCGACGCATCAGTGCATCCACAGCCCGTTTGATGTCCTTCTTTTCCGGATGATCGCCAAGCCGTGATCTCAGGAAATCCATCATTTTATTTGTCTGGTCGGGATAATCCGACAGTACCTCATCCCAGATCTCTCTGGGAATCTGTTTTTCATACAGGGCCTGCTTTGCTCTTGCAGGTCCATAGCCTTTATTGATACAGTGTCCCACAATCTGACGAGCAGTCTGCGCATCATCCAGAAGGTTCAGCCCTTCCATCCATTCCACGGCCTCTTTCGCCTGCTGCGGAGTCTCGCCTTTTCTGACGAGGCGCTGCTCAAGGTCTTTTCTGGAAACGCTGGATGCCGAAACGATCCTTACCGCACGCATTTTCGCTGACATAGCACCTGCCTGATTCTGCAGCTGCTCCATCTGCCGGTCCGATAGCTCCAGTCCGGCAAACAGGCCGAAATCCTCCACAGTCTGCCTGTACAGCCGCATGGAAGATCCGTCTTCAAACTTAATCAGATACTTCCCTGCCCGGTCAGCCTTCGGGGATACGGAATTAATCCTCATCATTAAAATCGTCAGCGCTTACCGCAATAGGCTTTTCTGCCGCCTTTGCAGGTGCTTTGGGTGCAGTTCCCATCAGCTTCCACATATTTTCCCGAACCTGCTGTTCAACACGCTCAGCAATTTCAGGATTCTCCTGCAGATAAACACGGACACTATCCTTGCCCTGACCGATGCGTTCTTCTCCCATAGAGAACCAGCTGCCGCTTTTCTGGACAATATCCAGCTGAACTGCCAGATCCACCAGTTCGCTCCACTTGCTGATGCCCTGACCGTAGAGAATATCAAAGAAAGCTTCCCGGAAAGGAGGTGCAACCTTGTTCTTAACCACCTTGACACGGGTCTTGTTGCCGATGACGTTGCCGCCTTCCTTGATGGACTCCACACGGCGGACGTCCAGACGGACAGAGGAATAGAACTTCAGGGCATTGCCGCCGGTGGTTGTTTCGGGGTTTCCGTACATAACACCGATCTTCATACGAAGCTGGTTGATGAAAATAACCACACAGTTCGTCTTGGCAATGGTACCTGCCAGCTTTCTCAACGCCTGAGACATCAGACGGGCCTGAAGACCGACAAAGGTGTCGCCCATCTCACCTTCAATTTCGGCTCGGGGCGTCAGTGCGGCAACAGAGTCCACAACGACAGCATCCACAGCGCCGGAACGGACCAGCGCATCGGTAATCTCCAGAGCCTGCTCACCGGTATCCGGCTGGGAAACCAGCATATTGTCCGTGTCCACACCCAGAGCTGCGGCGTAGCCGGGATCCAGAGCGTGCTCGGCATCCACAAAGGCCACCTCGCCGCCCCGCTTCTGCGCCTCGGCAAGGATGTGCAGAGCCAGAGTCGTTTTACCGGAAGATTCCGGTCCATAAATCTCAATGATACGTCCCTTCGGAACACCGCCGATTCCCAGAGCTGCATCCAGCGCCAGGGAACCTGTGGGGATTGCATCCACATTCATATCCGGCCGGTCGCCCAGACGCATAACAGTTCCCTTGCCAAAATTCTTTTCCAGCTGGGCAATGGCGGTATCCAGGGCTTTCTTCTTATCCGCTGCCGGTGAAGGCGTTTCGTAACTCGTCTTTTTGGTTGCCATCGTTATCCTTCTTTCTGGCCGTATTGCGCCAATACAGCCCGTTCTCTGTCATTATAGTCTCTTGTTCTCTCCAAAACACGGAATCCGTTCTCTGTCAGGATCCGACAGACGTCGTCTCCCTGTCCCATTCCGAATTCAAAGCAGAGATATCCACCTGGTTTGAGTACATTCTTGTATTTTTGGGCAATGGATCTGTAAAAATCCAATCCGTCTTTTCCGCCGTACAGTGCAAGATGCGGCTCGTAGTTGCGAACACTGCCCGGAAGCTCCTCCATTTCCTGCTCCGTGATATACGGCGGGTTGGAAACGATCATATCGAACTTCCCGAGAAATCCGGGGGCCTCCCCCATGGCATCTGCCTGCACACAGGAAACACGGCCGGAATATTTGAGATTGGTAACATTTTTCTTTGCAACCGCCAGCGCGTCTCTGGAAATATCCGCGAGCGTCACTCTGGCATCCTTTACCCTGCTGGCAATTGCCAGTCCGATGCATCCGGAGCCGGTACATAGGTCCAGAATTCTGGGATCCGGGTCCAGAAACAGGCAGTTCGACACTGCCAGCTCCGTCACAGCACAGGTGTCATCCCGGGGGATCAGAACTCTGGAATCCACCTGAAGCTCAAGTCCGTAAAACTCCCATTCTCCCAGAATGTAAGCCAGCGGCTCTCCTTGCAAAATCCGGGCCACGTAGCTGTCCATTGCGTTGCAGACTTCTTCGGAAGCGTACAGCATCCGGTCCAGCAGGACCTGCTCACGGGGCTTTCCCGTGGCAAAGCACAGAAGATCCCGGGCCAGCAGGCTGGCAGACTGGGCATCCTCCTCACTTTTGAGAAATGCATTCCGGGCAGTCAGGTAGAGATCTGAATACGTCTTTACCAACGGTCAGCACCCTCCTTTTCCGGAAGCACTGCCATAACAGCCGCAATGCCGCACTCGATCATGGAATCATCAGGCTCTCTGGTGGTAAAATGCTGGAACCACATACCGGGTGCAGTCAGAATTTTGCAGAACCAGTTGTCGTGTCTTCCCACCAGGCGGTTGATTTCATAGCCAATGGATACCACCAGCGGCAGCAGGAGCAGCTTGAAGAGGATCATAATCAGCTTATACTGAATGGATCCATGCATAGCAGCCAGGGCAGGAACTGCAGCCAGAAGTGCGGACGAAGCCACCGAGAAAATCAGAATGGACAACAGCATGATCACCAGCAGAAAACTGGTGCCGCAGCGAGGATGCAGCCGGGTCATTTTCCGAACATTTTCTACGGTCAGAGGAAGTCCCGCTTCATAGCAGCGGATAGTCTTATGCTCTGCGCCATGGTAGGAGAACAGTCGGCGCATATCCTTCATGCTGGAAATAAGAATCATATAGCCCAGGAAAATGGCCATGCGGAACAGTCCCTCAATCAGGTTGATTGCCAGATTATTTTTGATCCAGCGCTCAAACAGGCCGCCAAGGATCATGGGGAGCAGGAAAAACAGAAGCACAGATAAGCCAATTCCCAGGAATACAGCCACTCCGACCAAAAGCTTCTGGAAAGACTCGTTTCCCAATTTTTCCTCCAGCCACAGATCCAGCTTCGATTTCTTTTCCTCTTCGGAGTATTCCTCCGGTGACAGATCTGCAGACCGCATCAGTGCCTTGACACCGACAATCTGCGCATCAAAGAAATTGTACACGCCGCGGATCAGGGGCCAGCGCAGGACCGAATGCTCCGGGAGTGCCTTTCTGTTGTGAACCTCTGTCTCAAGACCGTCTTTTCCACGGACCACAACTGCGTCCTTTTCCGGGCCGCGCATCATGATTCCCTCAATCAGGGCCTGACCGCCGATCATTGTTTTGAATTTTTCAGTTACTTGCTCTTTTTGTGCCATAGTATCTCCCTTTCAGGCTCCGGGCAGGCGAACGGTAACCAGCGTACCGCCTCCCTCAGCATTTTCCAAAGTCAGCGTACCGCCATGCATTTCCACGATTTCATCGCAGACTGCAAGTCCGATACCGGAGCCACGGGCTTTGGAACTGCCTTTATAAAACTTCTTTTTGACCAGGGGAATTTCATCCTCCGGTATGCCGGGGCCATAGTCCCGGATACGTGCAACCACAAATCCTTTTTCGAAATTCATGGAAGCCTCAATCTTCTTGCCTTCGCCGCCGTGCTTGGCTGCATTGTCAAGAATATTCAGAAATACCTGCCGCATCCGCTTGGGATCACAGGGAATTTCGGGGATGTCATCGTCGTTTTCCTGATATTCCACCGCAATTCCGTCCTGACGCAGGCGGCTGCTGTACATATAGATCGTATCCTCATACACTGCCCGGATGTCCGCTGTTTCCACATTCAGGGTCATCCGTCCGTCCTGAATTCTGGTAAAGTCCAGCAGATCCACAACCATTTCCGTCAGGCGCTTTGCCTCGCCGGAAATGATGCGCATGCCTCGCTGTGCATCCGGATCCAGATTGTCCGCAGAGAGCAGCGTTTCACTCCAGCCGTTAATTGCAGTCAGCGGTGTACGAAGCTCATGGGACAGCGAAGAGATAAATTCAGCCTGCATTTTTTCATTCTGGCTGATTTTCGAAGACATTTCATTGATGTTTTCCGCCAGCTCGGCAATCTCATCGTCGTATTTGGTCTGAATCTGAACGCCATAGCTTCCGGAAGCAATTTTCTTGGTCTTTTCCGTAATATCCGCCACCGGAATCAGAATCGACCGAATGTAGTATTCACTGCTGAGCAGAACAATTGCCAGTACCATCAGGCATACCGTCAAAGAAATCAGCGCGACACGCACGATCATCCAATCCACAACCCGGGTTGCGGTAACATAGCGCAGAACGCCTACCACCTGACCGTCGCTGTAAATCATGGGACAGGATACCGCCGCAATCCGTTCGCCCGTATCCGGATTTCTGCCCACAAAGGGCACCATCCCCCGGGTATTCATGGCATCCTGGATTTCTGATGTACCGGTAAACTCCCCTGCCCACTGGCCGAAGGAAGATGCCACAAGATCCCCCGAACTGTCAATAAACTGAAGCTCCAGCGAATTGCGTTCGTCAAAGGCCTGGGCATAACGAATGCAGGACTGATAGAACTCCTGATAGCTCTGATTTTCAAACTCAGAGAAAAAATCTGTTGCTGTCTGGGCCTGAAAACGCATATCCGTCTGCAGACTGCTGTAATAGTAAGCAGCGAAATAAGAGGTAACTGCCAGCACACACGCCATACCGATGATAAAAACGATGCTCAGCGTGTTTTTCAGCCAGCGTTTCCGAAGTCCTCCGGAATTTCTTCCCGAATTTTTCTTCTTCACTTGCCTTATGCACCCCATTTGTAGCCGAAGCCCCACACAGTCGTGATATAGGTGGGATTTGCAGTATCGTCTTCAATTTTAATACGCAGGCGCCGGATATTCACATCCACGATCTTCAGTTCACCCTCGTAATCGCGTCCCCACACTGCAGACAGGATGTCCTCACGGGACAGCGCACGTCCGGGATTCTGCATAAACAGCTTTAAAATGGCATACTCCACCTGCGTCAGACGAATGCGATTTCCATTCTTTTCCAACGTGTGGTTTCGGGTATTCATCACAAAGGGCCCCTGCGACAGCAGCTCAGAGCTTGCGGTGCTGTCTCCGCCGATCCGACGGTAAAGCGCATCAATCCGAGCAGTCAGCTCTGCCGGAGAGAAAGGCTTAGTCACATAATCGTCGGCACCGGTCATCAGTCCCGTAACCTTGTCCATCTCCTGTGCCCGGGCAGTAAGCATGATGATACCCATCTGCTTGCTGGTAGCACGGATATTTCTACATACTTCAAACCCATCAATATCCGGCAGCATGATATCCAGAATTGCAACGCCGATATCCGGATTCTCCTTAAGCTTTTCAAGTGCTTCCTTTCCGGTTCCTGCCTCAATGGCATCGTAACCGGCCCGTTTCAGATTAATGACCACAAAACTGCGGATATTGACTTCATCTTCAAGAATCAGAACTTTTTTCATAATCTACCTCTACGTTTCTCCCGGATTCCATTCTCTGTGCATCAATCCGAATCCACTGACCATTCCGTCCTGTGTGATTCCCAATTCTGCACAGACCGTTTCCAGCCGGGCTGCATAAATGATATTATCTCCACGATAAAGCACAAACCGATTATCCTGCACGGCCCGTTCCTCCCGGTCCGGTCCGGTCAGTTCATAAACAGTCATATACGTCTTCTGCTTTCCGCCGTCCGGAATTCTGAATTGATATGCCAAAGCGCTGCCATCAAGCTCTTCTCTGAAAACAGAGGTATCCGGCGCAACAGCTGTATTCAGATTCAGATACCATCCATTCTGGAAATTGTGGAACGTATACATTTTATCCGTCCGCTTTCCCGAACTGTCCAGAGAATACCAGCTAATCAGCCACTGCTGATGCTCCTGCGCATCCCGGAACATGGAAACCGTATTTACAAGACTGGGCAGCTCCAGAACGCCGTCGTGGTCGATATCGGTAGCATACACATAGTAATTTCGAAGGGTCTCCACACTGTTTCCTTCGCTGTTTTGTGCTGTAATATTGGTAAATTTACCGTTAACCACAGCAAAAATATCTGTAACGATGGCACTTTCGTTCACGGAACTGGCAACAAACACTGCAGGGACACCGTCCTCAAGCTTGCCGGTCATCACCCGTTTCAGATGATCCGCGCTCTGAGACATTTTCACTTCCACAGCCCGCTCAGCCTGACCGTTACGGATACTGAACAGTTCCGCAATTCCGGGGTCGGTTTCCGACTGTCCCGGGCGAAGCAGCATCATCTCATAGATGCCATCCTTATCAAAATCCATCGTCAGCAGTTTGGAGTAGTTGGCACTCATCAGCTGGGCACATTTCCCCTGCGCAAAGCTGTAAACAGACACCGACCGCATGAGCTGCTCACTGACCTGGCATCCCACTACCAGCTCTGCACCACCGGTGCCGTCAAGCTGGACATAATCAACCTGTTCAAACGCAGAGCCGTTGCAGCAAATCTGGTCAGCCAGTCTGTACGAGTCTTCCTCCGCCTGCTGAAAAATGAAGATATTCAGCGGCTTTTCACCGGATCCTCTGGCAAAGAGAAGGTATTCCTCTTTTCCGTCTCCGTCCAGATCTGCCATCTGCACAGTCTGCTGATGTTCGCCAGTCAGCGGTGCACAGTATTTCATATCTCCCCTCGCCTGATCAATGGCTTTCTGCAGGCTGTAAAAACTTTCGGGACGCTTGGGCATACAGTACAGCTGGTCCATCGTCCGCATTCCGCAACCGGTAAGCACCATCGATGCACCGACTGCAGTAAGCAACAATTTCAGCCGCCGATTCATGGCATCAACATCCTTTCTAATAGAGTATTATAACACAGATCCGGTCAAAAGGAAAGCTTATTTCAGAACAACATTTCCCTCTCCGAGGATCCGGTTCAGCTCTTGCAGCATGGATTCCGCCAGAATGCAATGTGTGCCGCAGCGGAGCTTTGTATCCGCAAAGTAAATCACCGTCTGATTTTTTCCGGGGAACATATTCAAAATGGCGCGGATCTTTGGGAACAGCTTTCCCTCCTGAGACGGAAGGCGCAGATACAGCTTCTGATCGGCTTTTTCCGCAGCACCGTTGTTCCGGACAGGCTCCTGTTCTGCAGGCGCACCATGGGCATAATCCGAAATTGGTCTTGCCCGGTTAACCACAATCTGTGGATCCTTGTCGTCCCGCACAGACAGTCTGCCCGTAATCACGACCGGACTGTTTTCCTTGAGGTATCCGCCATACTGGCTGATAACATTGGAGAACGCAAGCATCTCAATGGCTGCCGTATCATCCTCCACCGTAACATAGGCCATGATGGAATTGTTCCGGGTGGACTTCATTTTCACGTTCTGGACAATGCCTGCCACACTGACAATTTCATCGTCATGATACGGGCTGTCTTCTCCCATAAGCTTTTCAATGGGAATGACATGAGTTCCCTTCAGATAATTGCGATAGTCATCCATGGGATGGCCCGACAGATAAATACCTGTCGTTTCCTTTTCCATCATCATCAGTTCGCCCTTGCTCAATTCCGGCAGACTGGGAATGGGGATGGCCGAAGTTTCCTCCGAATCTTCCAGCAGTGAAAACAGACCGATCTGGCCTTCCAGATTCTTTTTTCTGCTGGAAGCCACACTGTCCATCATGCCTTCATAAACCGCCAGCAGTTCGCTGCGATGGTTTCCGAAGCAATCCATGGCACCGCACTTGATCAGGTTCTCAACAGTTCGCTTATTCAGTTCACCGGCATCCATCCTCTGAAGAAAATCCTCCAGAGATTTGAACGGACCGCCTTCATTTCGCTTTGCCACCATGCTGCGAATCAGGCCTTTGCCGATATTTTTCACGGCGCCCAGTCCGAAGCGAATGGCATCTCCTTCCACAGTGAAGGGGGCTTCCGAATGGTTGATATCCGGCGGCAGGGTCACAATTCCCAGATCCTTGCATTCGGAAATATATCCGGATACCTTAACTGCAGAGTCCAGAACCGAAGTCATCAGTGCCGCCATATACTGTCTGGGATAGTGGCACTTGAGGTAAGCCGTCTGATAAGAAACCACCGCATAGCACACTGCGTGGGCTTTGTTAAAGGCATAGTTTGCAAATTCGACGATCTCATCATAAATGGACTGTCCCGCGGCTTCCGACACCCCGTTGGCAATACATCCGGCAATGTTCTGTTCCGGATCGCCGTAGATAAAGGTCTTTCTTTCGGACTCGATGACCTTCATCTTCTTTTTGGAGATTGCACGCCGGATATTGTCCGCCTGGCCCATGGTGTAGCCGCCCAGGGACCGGAAAATCTCAATAACCTGCTCCTGATAGACGATACAGCCATAGGTAACCTTCAGAATCGGCTCCAGCAGCGGTGTCTTGTAGGTAATTTTTGACGGATCCAGTTTGTTGGCGATAAACGTAGGAATGGAATCCATCGGGCCGGGACGGTAAAGAGCCACAATAGCCGTCATGTCTTCAATAGAGGTGGGCTTCATATTGATGCACACACCGGTAATTCCGGCAGATTCCAGCTGGAATACACCCTGAGTCTTTCCCTCTGCCAGCATGGCAAAGGTGTCAGGGTCGTCGTCCCGCACTTTGGCAATGTCAAACTGCGGATCGATCTTCCGGATTTCCTGCTGCGCATCCTCAATAACCGTCAGGTTCCGCAGGCCCAGAAAGTCCATTTTCAGAAGACCCAGTTCCTCAATGGTCGTCATGGTGTACTGCGTGACAACCGTATCATCGTTCCGGGACAGCGGCACATAGCTGCACACAGGGTCTGCTGTAATCACAACACCGGCTGCATGGGTGGAGGTATTCCGAGGCATGCCTTCCAGACTTCTCGCCGTGTCGATCAGCTTGCGCATACGCTCATCCTGATCGTAAAGTTCTTTCAGCTTCGGGGAAACCTCCAGTGCTTCCTTAAGGGTGATGTGCAGCGTATTGGGCACCAGCTTTGCCACCACATCTGTTTCGGCAAAGGTAAAATTCAGTGCTCGTCCTACGTCGCGGATTGCGCCTCTGGCCGCCATTGTACCGAATGTTGCAATCTGGGCCACATGGTCGGAGCCATATTTGCGCATGACATATTCAATCACTTCGCCCCGGCGTTCCTGACAGAAATCCGTATCGAAGTCAGGCATACTGACACGTTCCGGATTCAGAAACCGCTCGAAAATCAGGGCGTATTTCATCGGATCGACTTCTGTAATATGCATACAGTAAGCCACTATGGAGGCTGCGCCCGAACCACGGCCGGGTCCTACAGGGATTCCGGACTCCTTGGCATAGCGGATAAAATCCCATACAATCAGGTAATAGTTGACGTAGCCCATTCGGCTGATAACCCCGATTTCGTATTCCAGCCGCTGGCGGTAGCTCTCCGGCGGATCGGGATAACGCTCCCGGAAGCCGTCCATGCAGAGTTTATTGAAAAACTCCTCATTGGTGTATCCGTCCGGTACCGGAAAAGACGGAAGATGGTACTCGTGAAAAGTAAAGTCCAGATTGCATTTTTCCGCAATCCTGACCGTATTATCAAACGCCTCGTCACAGCCGGGAAAACGTTCCCGGAGCTCCTGCTCGCTTTTGAGGTAAAATTCGTTGGTCTGGAACTTCATCCGGTTCGGGTCATCCACGGTTTTTCCGGTCTGGATGCAGAGCAGGACATCCTGCATTGCAGCATCTTCCCGGCGCAGATAGTGGGCATCGTTGGTAATTACCAGCGGAAGGCCTGTCTCTCTGGCCAGTCTGCGAACGCCCTGGTTCACCGCCTGCTGTTCCTCGATGCCGTGGTCCTGCAGTTCCAGATAGAAATTTTCTTCGCCGAAAATTTCAGACAGTGTCAGTGCATAGTCCTTCGCCGCATCATAGTCATTGGCCATCAGATGCTGCGGGATTGCCCCAGCCAGGCAGGCCGACAAGCCGATCAACCCCTCATGGTGTTCCCGGAGAAGGTCCAGATCAATTCTGGGCTTTCCGTAAAAGCCGTGAATAAACGCCTCAGAAACCATGTAACACAAATTTTCATAGCCTGTCCGGTTTTTACACAGAAGAACCAGGTGGTATGGATTGTTATCAATTCCGTGAACGCAGTCTGTCATTCCCCGGCGGGCAACGTAAACCTCGCAGCCGATAATCGGCTTGATTCCGGCAGCTTTTGCAGCCTTGTAAAAATCAATACAGCCGTACATAACGCCGTGGTCTGTGATCGCAATTGCCGTCTGTCCCAGTTCCTTGACCCGGTCCATGATGCTGTCAATCCGGCATGCTCCGTCCAGCAGACTGAATTCCGTATGAACATGCAGATGTACAAAACTCATTGTGCTGCCTCCTTTGCAAGCTGCTGCAGCCGCTGCAGCCGATGACTCATGGCAGGTTTGCTGATCGGCGGGGTCATCAGCCCGGCCAGCTCTGTCAGATTAGACTCTGGATTTTCTTCCCGGGCCAGCGCCGCCTGCAGAAGCTTGGGTGCCAGTTGCTCAAGAACACCTTTTTCCCGCAGAATCCGGATGGCTGCCAACTGCTCCTGAGCAGCCTCCACCACTTTGGATGTATTGGCATCGTCGCAGTTGCAGCGGCGATTAACTTTATTGTTCAATTCCTTCTCCAGACGTGCCTCCATAATTCCCATAGCTGCCACATGCGCACCGAGATATGTCAGACAGTCCGAAATCTGGTCACTTTGCTTGATGTACAAAACCTGTCCGCCGTTGCGCTGAGCAAACTTTGGATAAAAGCCAAGGACCTCCTCCATCAGCGCATACGTCTCCTTTGCGACGCTTGGATGCGTGGTGGAAATTTCCAGGTGGTACCCCTTCGACGGATCAGTCACGGAACCGCCGGCCAGAAAGGCCCCCCGCAAAAAAGAGGCCTTGCAGCAGTCTTCCTCCACAACCGCCAGATTGACGTGCATGGACATGGTGTCCGACCGGGCAAAACCGTAGGACTCCATAATTTCGTCCAGCTTTCCTTCGTCTGTGATCTGAAACACCTGTTTTCCCTGATCGCTTTCGGGAAGCACATCAAAATCCAACAGAAAAGCTTTTTTGAACAATTTCGGCAAAAGCTGGCTCAGCTCCCTGCTTTCGGTGACAATCTTGATTCCGTCAGCCGAAAAGGTATTGCAGAACAGCAGAATGCCGAAGCATTCAGCCAGTACGCAGCAGCGCTTTGGCGGAAAAATCCGACAGGCCTCTGCCTTAGCCTTGCCTGAAAAAGAATTTGCCACGTTCTGTCATCCTTTCTCTATAAATATCTGCCGGTTACCAGATTCGCACTTCAGGCTCCAGACGAATACCGGACTGCTCGTAAACCCGGTTCGAAACCTCCCGCAGAAGGTTTTTTACTTCCTCAGCAGTAGCATTTCCAAGATTTACGGCAAAACCGGCATGTTTTTCTGAAATGCCGGCATTTCCCATCCGAAATCCCTTCAGGCCGGCACCTTCAATCAGGGCTGCAGCATATCCACCCACCGGGCGCTTGAAGGCAGAGCCTGCCGACGGCATATCCAGCGGCTGCGATGCAGAACGCTTTGCCATCAGCTCGCGCATTTTTCCCCGGATTTTTTCCGGATCTGCAGGCTGCAGTGCAAATTCTGCCCACAGGACAATTGCCTTCTGATCTTCCAGAATGCTGTGGCGGTAGGAAAATTCCATTTCTTCTCCGGTCAGTTCCCGCATGGTGCCATCCAGATCCATTACTCCTACGCGGCTGCACACCTGACAGATTTCTCCGCCATAGGCTCCGGCATTCATATAAACACCGCCGCCAACAGATCCCGGGATACCATGGGCAAATTCCAATCCGGAAAGTCCCAGTCCGGCAGCAAATACAGCGGCTCTCGTCATCGTCACCCCGGCAGCTGCCCGGATGTGGGTTTCATCGGTCTGCTCCAGACCGTCCAGAGAATCCTTCAGACAGATCACAAGGCCGGTCATTCCCGAATCCGGTGCCAGAACATTGGTTCCTGCTCCCAGAATTGCAGTCGGACATTCCGTTTCGGCGGCAATTCTCAGCAGCACCGACAGCTCCCCGCTGTTTTTGGGAAAGGCCATCATTTCGGCAGGTCCGCCGATCCGGAAAGAAGTATGTTTTGCCATGGATTCCTGGGGAATCATCTTCACTTCGGGCAAAAATTCCCGTACTTTTCTCTCAAATTCGGTCATATCAGTCATAAACGCCTCCGGGTGTAAAGTCATATGCAGTATACCATATTCCGGATTGTAATGCAATTGATACATCTATAAATTTTCTGTAACGCATCGACAGCATCTGCCCTTTTGCGGGCAGATGCGCGCATAAAAAAAGAGATGTGCCGAAGCACATCTCTGGGCGAGGCGGGACTTGAACCCGCACGTCCGCAGTGAACACTAGAACCTGAATCTAGCGAGTCTACCAATTCCACCACTCGCCCATATGAAGTTGTTTTGCTGTCTCTCAACAGCTTGTTTATATTATCACATCAATCATCAATTGTCAAGAACAATTTTCAGATTTCTGAGATAATTTTCAAGCAGATTTTCCGAAGAAAAGAGATGTGCCGAAGCACTGGGCGAGGCGGGACTTGAACCCGCACGTCCGCAGTGAACACTAGAACCTGAATCTAGCGAGTCTACCAATTCCACCACTCGCCCATATCCGCTTACCGGGGTGTTGCGCCCGATTGCTTAGATATAATAACATGCCGAAACTAATTTGTCAACAGTTATTTTTCATTTTTCTACAGAATTTTTAATCCTTGTAATACAGCATGCAATGGCAGTAGCCTTTGAACTCCGGATCCGCAATCTGCTGCCGGAATTCCTTGCACATGCACTTGTTTTCCTCCGTCCGCTCCATACGGCAGGGACAATATCCGCCGGTGTGCTTCAGGCCTTCTTTGACCATCGCCACGATTTCCTTGTCCTCATTCAGATGAATCGCCACAGAACCGCTCCCCCTTTGCAAATAATATATGGTATATTATACGACCTTTTTCCGTCCTGTCAAGAATTCCCCGCGCTTTTCCGCGGCAGAACTCTTCCATTTTCCAGAAAAAAATGGTATACTGTTGGAAAACACTTCTGGAGGTCACCTGAATGGACTTTCTGCCTATATGTAAGCAGGATATGATTGATCGCGGCTGGACACAGTGCGATTTTGTATATGTAATCGGAGATGCTTATGTGGACCACCCTTCCTTTGGGCACGCAATTATCAGCCGGATTCTGGAAAGTCACGGCTACACAGTTGGTATCATTTCCCAGCCCGACTGGAAAAATCCCAAATCCATTGACATCTACGGCCGTCCGCGGCTGGGTTTCCTTGTCACCGGCGGCAATATTGATCCTATGGTCAACCACTACTCTGTGACAAAGCATCGCAGAAAAACTGATGCATACACCCCGGGCGGTGTCATGGGCAAACGTCCGGATTACGCTACCGTTGTCTACTGCAACCTGATCCGGCAAACCTACAAAGATGTCCCGATTCTCATTGGCGGCATCGAGGCAAGCCTGCGGCGGCTCTGCCACTATGATTATCTGTCCGACGGAATGAAGCGTTCCATTCTGCTGGATTCTCAGGCCGATCTGCTGATGTACGGCATGGGCGAAAAAAGCATTGTGGAAATTGCAGATGCCCTGAATTCCGGTCTGGATGTCAAAGACATCACCTACATTGACGGAACCGTTTTCAAGTGCCATGAGCTGGACAACAGCCTGCCTACCATCGTTCTGCCATCCTATGACGAGATCCTGGCAGACAAGAAAGTTTATGCGCAGTCCTTCAAGGTTCAGTACGCCAACTGCGACCCATTTACCGCAAAACGGCTGGCAGAGCCTTACGGAAACGTTATGGTCGTCCAGAATCCCCCGCAAAAGCCTTTGACCATGGAAGAAATGGACGCTGTCTATGCCCTGCCCTACTGCAGAAACTATCACCCCAGCTATGAAAAGCTGGGCGGTGTCCCCGCCATCGAGGAGGTTAAATTCAGCCTCATCAGCAACCGCGGCTGCTTCGGCGCCTGTTCCTTCTGCGCCCTTACCTTCCATCAGGGACGGATCATCCAGGTCAGATCCCATGAATCCATCCTCCGGGAAGCCGAAATCATGGTCAAGGATCCCGATTTCAAGGGATACATCCACGATGTAGGCGGTCCTACCGCAAATTTCCGGTTCCCTGCCTGCGAAAAACAGATGACCAAGGGTACCTGTCCGCACCGGCAGTGCCTGTTCCCTACGCCCTGCAAAAATATGCGCGCGGATCACTCTGACTATATCTCTCTGCTTCGGAAGCTGCGGAAAATCCCGGGTGTCAAGAAAGTCTTTGTCCGCAGCGGCATCCGTTTCGACTACCTGCTCGCCGACCGCAAAGAAACCTTCTTCCGGGAACTGGTCCAGTATCACATTTCCGGACAGCTCAAGGTTGCTCCTGAACACGTTTCCGATGCTGTTCTGCAGCGGATGGGAAAACCCCGCAACGAAGTCTACAACCGCTTTGTCCGGCGGTATTACGAGCTGAACAAAGAATACAATATGAATCAGTTTCTGGTTCCCTATCTGATGTCCAGCCACCCCGGTTCCACGCTGCGGGAAGCCGTTGAGCTGGCAGAATACGTCCGGGATATGGGCTATAATCCCGAACAGGTGCAGGATTTCTACCCAACCCCCTCTACCCTTTCCACGGTTATGTACTACACCGGTCTGGACCCCAGAACCATGGAAAAGGTTTACGTCCCCACTGATCCCCACGAAAAAGCCATGCAGCGTGCCCTGATTCAGTACCGCAATCCCAAAAACTATTATCTGGTTAAGGAAGCGCTGATCAAAGCACATCGGGAAGATTTGATTGGCTCCGGACCCAAATGCCTGATTCGCGCCATTCCTCCCAGAGCTGGTGGATATTCCGCCCCGCCCGCCAAGGCCCCGGCCCGCGGAAAAACTTCCGGAAAAGCCGGCGGTCAGGAGCGAAAGCCCTCCGCAAAGCCAGCAGGAAAGTCCTTCGGAAAACCGGCCGGAAAACCTGCTGCCGGAAAATCTGCACCACGTTCCTCCGGCAGCCGACAGGCACCGCAGAAAAAGTCCGGATCCAGAGGCAGACGGTAAGTCTGAGGATTCAGTCCAACACACGTCCTGAAAAATATACAGCTGCGGCACGATTCTCTGCAAAGAATCGTGCCGCAGCTTTTTCTTTCACCAGGGCAACTCTGATTTTCTGATAAAAATCTGGCTGAATACAAATTTATGAAAGACAGCATACTCAGGATAGTCCGGAATCTCTGCTGAAGATAAGCTTGCCAGCTGGTTCAGCGCTTGCGAATATAGCTCGCCCTCAGAATGTCATTTTGCCTGGTTGTATCCGTACCCGGGGTGTATTTTCATATCCGGCCACAGTATTCACTGCGGCTGGATGGTGCTAAGTTTCTGAGTATAGCTACTACTATAAAAGCTGTAGTGGACCAAATAGTTACTCCTTGAGCCGCTGATTATGAATTCTCATCCATACAATCAGCCATTCCAATCTATCTGCTTTCCGGAAACTTGCTCAATCAATTTAATATTGTCTTCTATATTTCTCCTCAATAAAATTATAAAGCAGACTGGTCATAAATGATGTAAAAATAGGACTCTGCGGATTGATTCAATCGTTGAAAAGCAGGTACTGGATTCTGGGTAAAGATCAGATAATTTCATCTGCAGGATACTGCAGATCAAGTTCCGTGCGTGGAATTATCTTATCACGCACTCATGGAACAGCCGATATCCGTGAACAATCCTCCCACAGGAATCTGCGAACAGGGATCCCCCCAAAAATTACTTCTGCATATTTTTCATAGAGAACAATACGCTTGCTTTTCAAAATTGTCATCAATAAGGCACACACTAATAAACTTCTCCCGGAGTCATGACGATCTTGAAAATCGAGATCATCATCAGCAGCAACAAAAGAAGGATTTTTTTCTTTGTCCGGGTTTGATACATCCTAATTTTAATTTGAACGATTCATCATTTTGCTCCTTTCAGGACAGTAAATACACATAATTGTAACAAACAAATCCGCCATATCTTTTGAAAAATCGGAAAGTGCCAGAGGAATGGCATGATGAATTTTTCTGTAAAGAATCATCCTCAATCGTAGATTTCTGATGGTGCTTCACAGATTCTTCTGTACCAGCTGCACATAGAGATAATCCCATTTCAAGTGTTAAGTCAGCAACAGCATCAACCATTATATTGAACATGTGGCCTGTACTGTCTGCGATATTTGTTCGGGATTTCATTCTTTCCAGGCATTTCTGCGTATGATCGCCGGCAGAAATTCGGATATTCAGAAGCATACTTCCGTCCTTCTCAGGGGTCACAAAGATTTTGTCGATAAAGGCGTCCACAAAGTCTTTCGTAATTGCTTCCTGGACAGCGGCGCGCTCAGCCTCCAGCAGCTTGTTCTTTTTCTTTCTGGTCAGCTCGCCATTGGAGGTCATGGCCCGGTACATCCGCTCGTATTCTTCCACCATGGCACCAGAGGCACCCCTGGTGTCCCGGAATACCTCAAAGAGAATCGGGATAATCTCGCTTTCATAGATGGCGACAGGGGGGGCAGGAGTCGGCACCGTTTTTGATCTTGCTGAAGCAGATCCACTTACTGTTCTTGTTGCCGTATTTATTCTTCGATTTTCTGCGGTAATAGGCAGCGCCGAAATGGGCGTAGAAGAGCTTCCCTGTCAGCAGGTTGGCATGATTGCAGATGCCCTGCCGGATCTTCGCATCTTCGCTTCTCCCGTTCAGAACTGCATTGGCGGCCCCCAATAGGTCCTCCGACACGATAGTCGGAACGATCTCTCCGGTTTCATCCTTGAACATCCCCCATTCCCTCCTGTGGAAGGAATTTCTGCTTCTGATAGCCGAAGATCCAGGCATTTCCCAGCACCACATTCTGCTTGATGGCCTGTTGAGGTCCGAATTTGACACGGGAGCTGAGCTTGTGCAGCTCGTCCTGGGCAATGGAGGACATGATGGACAGCCACAGCTCCGAATTCTCGTCAAAGGTGTCATATTTTCGTTCTGGAAAACCCCCCACGCCGCAGGACAGAAGCTGCCGGGTGAACTGGATGGAGTCCAGGGTGTTTCTGGAAAACCGGGAGATTTCTTTTGTGATGACCAGATCAAACCGGTCTTCCTCCGCATCGCTGATCATCCGGTTGAAATTTTCCCGCTTCCGGGTGGAAATGCCGGAAAGGCCCTCGTCAATATAGCCGGGCACGTAAATCCAGGCGGTATTTTTCCGAATAAAGTCATCATAATAAGCAATCTGATTTCCCAGTGAATTCAGCTGCTCGTCGCTTTCGGACGAAACGCGGGCATAAAAACTCACACGCAAAGGAATTTCGTAGATGCTTTTCGTACGGAGCATTTGACGCACGGAATGGATATCCATCCATTTTCTCCTTAACATTTGTTGTATCATATTTACAAACTGTAGTATATGAGCGCGAACAGTGCAACTAAAAATAGGTGGACGGTATAACTACCGCCTATACTGTGTTACTGCTCCATAGAAATGAATTTTCTTCTGGTGCAGCTCATCAGCATCATCTTGTCCCACGCATTCTCCGTAACGACACTCCTGGAGATAAGGCTTTGCTAATCGTAGTTGAGCCACAACCGTTCAATGACATTCAGTTTCTTTTCCCCACTCATTTTGCTCTCTAGGAACCGGCATCTCCATGTAGTTAATTTCCTGCACACTCATTTTTTCCCGGTTCCCTAATCATAAAAAATTACAATTTTGGGGGGCTGATCAATGAATTGTTCTTCGAAATTCAGATTCTCGTCCGGATTATCCCCTCTCATACAGACCAGCATTCCCTTGCCATTGATGATAAACTGTTCAGGTGTGCCATTTTTCCAGATAGACCATATCTTTTTCCACGTCCACGAATTTGAATTTTGCTAAATCCATCTTTCCAGGTCCGTTGTCAGCGCATCAAGACACCCTGACAGAAGCACGCCAATGCTGTGTCATTTTATGGAAAAGAACAGAGGTACTGCAATTCGTGCAACTACTTCTTTTAAATAAAAGATTGCAATTGGGATATGGTCTTGCATGGGGCTAGCATGAATTACGATTATCAGTAAAAAACATGAATTTCGCTACAACAAAATTTGTTAGTTGTTGCGCATTTTATTTTCTTCACTCATAATACGCTACCTTCCCGCAACAAATCTTTCCACTTTTCTGAGGCATCGTCTCCAAAAACAGGGTTCCCGGGCTAGATCTCGAGGTGGAAGCAATTCTGTAATCAAGGTCTCAAAATCCTCATTCTCATATTGCTTCCAGAAAGCGTCTCTATTCTCTGGCCGTTTGGAAGGCTGAACAGCAGACGGGTTCTCTGTAACAGATTTTTCAGCTTCTACTTTCTCTATACGTACTGCAGGCTTAATTTCGGCCAGTATTTTCTTGGCTTTTTCAGAATGTAGCAAAACCAGAGATGTTCCTTTTCCATCATTGTACTTTGGAAGCTGATCCCAGACACCCCAATAATCTGCCAATGTGAAGTCGCTGGTACGAGAAATACCTTTAAATGTACATTCATAGCAGGATGGGCGAAGATAGTAGTTTCCCACGAAGCCCCGCAGGAATGGATCCTCGTTATTCCTTGCATTGTAAACTTTTCCATTTTCATAGGCAAAGCGGACCGAATACCCCGGCCAACCGGTTTCTTTGCTCCGCAGATTGATTGCCTGTACATTGGAATCCGGTGCATCATGTTCTCGCCGATATGAAACATATTGCTGCCAAACCTTAGGAGAAGGCACGCCATGGCACACCACATCAACCAGAATCAGGTGTTCATAAGTTTTTTGCAGATATGCCTGCAAACCTGACACCTGACAGGGTGTTCCGGAAAAAAGGACATATTTTCCTTCTTTCAGCAATTGCCGTACCTGACTGAACGTATCTCCCAGCACACTCTGAGAATATTTGGCGGTGCGCACCTTCTGGAGTTCCTCTTCCCTGGTGATCCCGCAGTGGTGTACGGAAAAGTCCTCATCATATACTGCGCCAAACACAACACCTTCGTGGTCAAATATCCACCTGGCCAGCAGGGTGAATACGCCGCCGGAAGTGCTCTGCATCCGGGTGTCTTCCTGGGTGCAAATGGCTGCATAAGCTAACGTCTGAAAGTTGTTTTCCGGCAGCGGATTCAAAACTGGGCATACTGCCTCACAAAGGCCGCACTGAATACAAAGCTCCTCTGAGATAGCAGGATGTAAAAAGCCTTCCGAATCCGCTTCCATGTGGATAGCATTCCTCGGACAAATTAAAAAGCAGGCAGTACACCCGGTACAATGAGACGGATCACACAGGTTTGGCACAGAAATAACCTCCTTAATTTTTATGGATCATGCGATACACTTTGCGCAATGGTACCATAACCATTTCCCGTTCATATTTATTCATCATAAATCGATAAGCTAGCAGGAAGTACAGCACGGTGTAGAGGCTTGCCATGCCGAAGAATACAAACCAGTTTGTAACAGAAACGGCGTCCACCGCAAACCACGCACATGTTCCCATGATCACCATGACAGGACACATCTTCAAAATATTTTTCCAGAATAAGGGTATATCGATACCAATTTTACGGTGGTAATACCAATTGATAATGAAAATATTGCCAACAACATAGGCAAGACAGGTTGCCAAAGCTGCCCCAACAATTCCATACACCTCCACCCACCAGAAGGTCAGGGCTACATTGGCAATTGCTACGCAGGTGTAAACAATCGACCGGAATTTGTGTCGGTTCAGCGCATACAGAATATTGAGCCCGGTATTCTGTATCAGCGGTATCGTGACAGGAATCATCGTCAGAAGCGCCACATCGTAGGCTCTTCCATACTCGGGTCCTGCCCAGAGTTTGATAAACTGCCGTCCAAAGGCCACAAAGGCAGACACAATAAATGAGACAATGATAAACTGAAGCCGTCCTACCTTGATGAAGATCCGGGTAAAGTCTTCTTGCGGCGCATCCTTTACCGCCATTGTAGTGAGCTTCGGGATAAGCAGGCCTCCGAGCGCTGTAGAAAATGCCGTGACATAAGTGTTAAAGGTTGCACCGATGTTATAGACCGCAGTTTCCTTGGTTCCCTTTGCCCAACCAATGATCAGTTTATCTGTGCTCCAGTACAGTACATCCACCATACTGGCCAGAAATACAAAGGCCGAAAAATGCAGAATCTCCCGCAGCAGGCCAGGCTCTGCTGGCTGAAAGCTCGGTACAAATCCAAGCCTTTTGACCGTATAATACGTAAACAGTCCGTAGCTGATCAGATTGATGACGGTGCTACCCAAAACCAGTCCCACAGAACCCAATCCGCAGTAGAGCAGGATCAGATTCAGAACCGGACTTCCTACAGTAACCAAAATGCTGACCAGCTTGTTGAAAATATATTTTTCATGTGCCAGAACAACCGAACTAAATACACTGAACGGCAGGAAAATTCCGGTATTGATGGTCATCAGGATCACAAGAATCCGTAGTTTTTCTGTTTCAAGTGTCGTAAGTGACCGGCTGTATACTTCGATATTTGCCGCAAACAGCCCACCAGCAAGCAGAATCAGGACACAAATCACACTATAAACTTTGATAAAGAGTCCAGCACCCCGCCTTTCTTGCTCCGTTTCTCGGAGTGCCCGATACTTGGAAAGATACCGAACAATCGATCCGCCAATGCCAAAGTTAAGCAGTCCGATATATCCCATGACGGAACCTGCAATGCCATACAAGCCAAACTCTGCCTGTCCTAGCATCCGAAGCATGACAGGAGTATAAATAAACGGAATCAGGTTCCCAATCAGAAGATTGACATAGGAAAGCACTGCGCCGGTCTTTAATTCGTTTCTTTTCAAAAGTATAACACTCCTATCTTGCAGAACTCTATCGAAGTTTTACTCTGTGTCTTCCGGCACATCGTAAAGGATGTTGGCATCGTCCAAATTATAGTACTGCCTATAATAGTCTTCATGGAAATCAGACAGCGGCATATGGTACCAGGAATAATCATAATTAGGCAGCGACTTTAATACAATAGGATCCACATTACTACGGGTAGCATCCAAATTATTCCTGTAGGTTATTACATTACTTCCATAGCCAATACAAATAGAAAGCAGAGCTATCACACTGCAAAGTGCAATCACACTCTTCTTGAACACATTACCACCCACATGGTGTTTGATCAGTCCATACAGCCCGGAAACCGTCCAGTAAACCAGCGTAATCGCCGGATGAATTGAACTTGTAATTCCTGATAAAAGGATAGCTATCTGCATATTCCTAGGTTCCTTTTCCAGCAGGAGCATAATAAGCATAATGTACACAACATACAAACTGAACATGCAGCGGAACCCCCAGATTGCCGAAACCAAAAGCATCAGCTGAGATCCAATTCCTACAAATAGCAGCGCATATGTGCTGAGCGGAAGTTTGTGTTTAATACACATATATACGAATATACATACAAACACAAGATACATTCCGCAAAAAATAATTGCCTTTTGCAATCCAGGTATGGCAGATATAAGAAGCAACAATACTACATACATAATTGGAAGCAATTTCAGGTATCCCTTTTTCTTCCAGATTACAGACAGGATCAGCAGATTCAACATCAGGTAATAAGGGAATGGAGGATCTTCCAACGTATCATAGACAATGAGCGTCCAGAAATTATTAACCAAAGAAGGCTGAAATTCTGATTGCGTGTCAATTCGCACAAAATTACCTGGAGCCAGAATCAACACAGCAAGTCCCAGCAACGCAATCAGATATGCTGCCCACTCATAGGCAGGTATCTTCTTTTTCCGGATCAGATCATATCCGTGGTACAGCGTCATCATGCCCACAAACATTAACGCATACTGCTCCACACTGGAGGCGGCCAGGAAACAGAGCATAAAATAGAGAATCTTTTTCCATCCGGAAATCATTCCATTTCTGGATTTCTGAAACCAGAAGTAGCCAAGCAGGAACATCATAGCCGGGAACAGATAGTTCATCATACCTGTAATCCAGTAAACGGTTTCGCGCAAACACATCACGTCCATACAGGCAAACAGAACCATGCCGATCTTCATAAAGCTCATGTGTTTTTCTGCATTTTGCTCATAACCCAGAATCATTTCCAGATTTTTGGCCATCAACCACACAAAGCTGAGAACAATCCACGGTGTTACAAGAATGAACAGATATCGGTCAAACCACAGTAGTGCAGAATCCAGAATATTAATCCAGAAACGTCCATTTCCTGTATGATAGTACTCCCATACAGGGGATAAAATTCCTTGGTGAGCGAAAGTACCATACATGAAATCGTCACCGTTTAAGAATACAGAAACCGTCGTGCCATAAAGCAGTGTCAAAAACAGCACAATTTCACCCCAATATAGTTTCCTCTTTCTTTCCATGATATTATCCTCTTTCCTTTATTTCATTGCCTCGATTGATCTTTGCACCGCCTGTGCTTTTGTTAGATATGTGGGAAGAAAGGCTTCAAGATGCTGATGAATATTATTCCGCTTCTGCCAAAGCGCCGAAAATGCTTTTGTTAACTGATCAGGCTGTGTCAGATCCTGGACAGGAAGAACATATCCTTCCTCGCAGCCAAACAGATCCCGTGCAATGCCTCTTGCTTTTACCGAATATCCCACAACTAAGGTAGGAACTGCGCTGGAATAGGCGGCGATGGTTGCGTGGGTTCTGGCACCGACAAAAAAACTGCATTGTGAGATAATATATTTGAGCTGGGGCGCAGCATGATCTTCAACCAGAATCAGACGATCATTCTGATGGAAATCATCGTATAGCTGGCGCAGAACTTTTCTGTCATCGTTAGATGCCCAAACGACATGGGGAATCATAGCGATATAAGCATCGGTAGTATCCAGAATAAACTGAATCAACTGCCGATAGTTTTCATAAGCAATACCGGATACGGTTTCGCTGGACAGAATAACAGGGCTGGCATTGATGCCAATCACATTTCCACTGTTGAAACGTCTATCCAATTCACACTGCACAGGTTTCATGAAAAATGCGGGATCCGGGCAAAGAAAAGAATTTTCCTGAACTTTGCGCACGGCTTCGTAAGTAATACTTTCCCGGGCAACGATTGCATCATACAGAGCAAGATCTTTAGCAATTGCAGGATCCTCCAACAGCTTGGGCTCCACAGAGCACCCCCAAAGAACGGTCTTAATACCGGCTTTGTGGTAGGTGCGGTTCAGATAAGGATAAATCTCAGTTCCTGCGTAGCAGTAATTGTCTCCGCCTACGGAAAAGGCAAAGTCGATATGCTTTTTGGCTTTGGCAATACCGTCAGCATATTGCAGACCGTCCATTTCAACGTAGTTCTTTTGAATCTTCATCTTAAGATATGCAATCAGAAATGCCATATTTTTACAGATTGGACCGGTTGCAGGCGTGATTTCTGCAATTTGGTCCAAACCATACCGACAGTCCTGTTCTTCAGATATAGAGCGGACATGAATTGATGAGTCGTTCAGCATTTGTGCAGTTCCGCGAACGATTGCTTCACAGCCGTGATTCTCCGCACCGCCGTTACCATATAAAAGAATATTCATACTACTGTTATACTTCCTTATAAATCATACCCGACGTCGTTCATCAGATCCTGACGCATCTGTTCTTTCTCTTTATCGGTTTTCTCATACCAGATTGTATGATATACCGTACGATTCTCCATCTGCTTTTTGTGTTTTTCGAGAAAAGCATCATATGTTCCAATAATGCAGGCAGGATTACCAGCAGCTACAGAGTTCTCAGGAATATCCTTGGTAACGACTGATCCTGCGCCGACAATGACTCTGCTGCCAATATGCACATTGGGAAGAATAATTGTTCCATGTCCGACATAAACCTGATCGCCAATAGAAACAGTTCCGACTTTGGTCACGCCAAATGGAATTTGCGTACTTGCGTCGTGTGCCAGTATTTTTACGCCGGTTAGTGTTACATCATTCCCGATGCTGACCAGGAATCCATGACAAAAATCGATATCTGTATTGATAAGGTTAACGTTATTGCCAATCTGCACACCTCTGGCCCGCAATGCCTCAACACTGTTATAATCTTTCTTCTTGATGATGCCAAATTTCAGCATAATACGATATAAAAAGGATGTTTCTTTCATACGCTCATCCCTCCAGTAAATGTGCGACCGCTTTTATTACCCGTTCCGCCAGAAAGCGATCCGGGCACCGGGTATTGTCTTTGATTCGTGTATATAATTCGTTGTCTTCCAGAATTTCCAATACTTTTTCGGTCAGGGATTCCGGACTTTGTTCCGTGAGAATGCCGTTTACGCCGTCCTGAATAAATTCACAGGGGCCAAGAGATTTGGTGACAACGCAGGGCACACCAAGCGCCATGGCTTCCATCACCACAATGCCCTGAGATTCCACATAAGAAGGATGCACAAACAGGTTTGCATGCTTCATATATGGATAGGGATTTGGCTGATTGCCTTCCAGAATCACATACCGTTCCAACCCTGCAGTTTGTATGGCTGAAGAAAGGCTGCTTCTCATGGGACCGTCACCGATCAGATGCCAGCAAAATGAGTTTCCTTTTTCCTTCAGTGCCGCAGCAGCCTGAATGAGGTTCTCGAAATGCTTTTCAGGCGCTAACCGCCCAACCGAAACAATGTGAAGCATATCTTCCGGATAAGGCGAAAACTCTTCAGATTTTTCGGTAATTTTTTGAATGTCCAGCATGTTGGGAATGGTTACAAGCTTCTCAGCTAACGCAGGAAAGGCTTCTGCCAGCATCCGGGAGCAGGAATCGGAAACGACAGCAATTTTGTCACAAAGCTGTGCTGCTTCTTCGTAAGCAACAGAATTGACAGTAATTTCGCCATGATGCCACCAGGTGATGCGCCGGTCTGCTTTTACAGCCCAGGCTGCAATCTGTGTACAGATACCGCTCCGAAAACCGATGACGCAGTCATAGTGTTTGTTTTCAGTCAGTATCTTTTGGGCCAGTGCTATTTTTTGCTGGCCAAAGAGTTTCATAAGGATGAAAATAATACGCATTCGGAAGCAAAACCAATCTTTCGACTGGATGCAGCGCTGTAAAGATGTTTTTACAGGGCCATATGTATTTTGCAATCCGTGTAAAATGACGTGGACCTGTGGAGGAAGGTCGTGAATATAATCTCCGACATCCTCCAGCAGAAGCAAATCAACGTCATATTTTTCATAGTCAAGATGCTGCAGTACATCGATCAGTGATTTTTCTACGCCGCCGGTGTTCAGATGGCCGTTGATAAATAAAATCTGTTTTTTCATACAGCCACTTCCTTACTGATAATAGCGGACCAATGCCTTCAATCCTAATCTGTGCTGGTAGCACCAGGTGATGATTTTTTGTTTTTTGGAAATGAGCAAATCTGAGATGCGGATTCTGCCGAACATCTCCCGTACTTGCTGTTCACTTAAAATATTCTGAATGATTCGCTTTTTTTCATCGACCGTGACTCCGGATGCGGAATAGGTGTCTCCGACTGCGTTATAAATTAAAAACAGTAAAGCCTGATCTACCTGATTGTTAAAGTTATATTCCAGATAATTCCAAAATACCTCCCGCATTTTTTGATGGAGGGATCTGTAATCGTTCCACTTATCCGGGGCATACACATGGGTAGCCGACTGCGGATTCATGCAGTAATGATAGAAATTCTGACCCTTCATGTAGTAGAACGAGTGTGCCTGAAGCATCACCTGTGCACCGAACAGCCAATCTTCAGAAAACCGAATTCCTACAGGATAACGAGGAATATTCCGATTTCGGAACAGCATTACACAGTTGGAAATCGTTGCCGGATATTCAATATTTTCCATGATTAGTAGGTGCGGATAATATTCTTCTTTTAATTGCTTCGCATCATAGAATCCGCTGCGGATATCGTGACTGTACGGTTCTGAATGGTCCGGAAATTCCTTCAGGCAGTCACAGAGAACCAGATCGCAGTTGTCTTCCAGTGCGTGCTTCATCATAGCTTCATACATTTCCGGATCCACATAGTCATCACTGTCTACGAATGTGATATATTCTCCAGTAGCAGAATCCAGTCCTGCGTTACGGGCAGCGGCTACGCCGGCATTTTCTTGATGAATCACTGTTACCCGGGAATCCTTGGCAGCAATTTTGTCACACAAAGCAGGGCTCTGATCGGGAGAACCATCGTCTACCAAAATGAGTTCCAGATTTCTGTAAGTTTGATTCAGAATTGATTCCACACATCGTTTCAGATATTTTTCTGCTTTATAAACCGGAACAATTACGCTGATTTTTGTCATTTTCAGTTCTCCATTAAAGCGTATAACTTTTTGACTTCCTGAGCATTGGAATAATCCCTGGTTCTACAGTTGCGACTCAGCAATGTCATCTTTTCCGTGTTTTCCAGAAGCTCTGCAATTCCCTTTGCACAGCCATCATTATCCATAGGCACCACAATGCCATCCACGCCGTTTTCCAGCTGACTGGGCGCCGTTGCATAATTGGTGATCACCACCGGCTTTCCAAGCACCTGAGCCTCTCTGACAGTTACGCACTTGCCTTCATAGCGGCTTGGCTGGACATACAGATCACACGCCTTAATATAGGGATACGGATTTTTCTTTTTTCCCAGGATAACAACCCTGTCCTGCATATCAAATTCTACAATTTTTCTGCGGATTTCTTCTTCACATCCGCCATATCCAATCAGATACCAGCGGACATTCAGCCCGAATTGGACAAGTTGCGCACAAATCTCAGGAATATTGTCAAAATTCTTGGCTGGACAAAATCGTCCAACCGAAAGCAGATTGATTGATCCCGTCGGCATTTCGTCCATCACATCAAAGGCTTCGGCTTGTTTCAGGATCAGCTCAGCACTCAAGATATTTTCAATCTGAATGAGCTTTTCCTTCAGTTTGGGATACGTCAGCATAAAAGCTTTTCCGCAGTCAGCTGAAATTGCAACAATTCGGTCAAATTTTCCCCAGACTCTATATCCTTCTTCCCGGTCAACTCCAACGTGAGAGTAGTCCGTATGCATCCATGCAATCTTCTGAGTCGCCTGGACCCGATATGCTGCGATATAGTGTGGCTCCAGAAAACTGATTGCCAAATCATAGACAATGTCCGGATTAATCTTCTTTACCGTTCGGTAAGTATAACGATTGCTGTATTCAATTGCCACGCAACTATTTTCTGTGAGATGCCTACGTTCAAACAGCCTGGTCTTGAACTTCGCCCAGGTTCGTCCTGCCAAAACCACAAAACAGCCTTTTTTCAACGCCTCTTTTGCCGGAATTGCAATTGACGCAGCATGTTTATCCTCTGGCAAAAGATGAACCTCTGGTGGAATCATACTCATGAATTCCCCTGAATGGCGGCAAAGATATAGATCTACATCAAATTTTGTATAATCAAGGCTATACAAAAGTCCCAATAACGCCCTCTCTGCGCCGCCGATTTCCATCCAGTGACTGCAAATTAGAATACGCTTTTTCATTTTTTCCCTCTTTTAAGCCATTTAAAGCAATCTACACCAAACCAACGATGAAATACTTTTGTAATTTTACTGCGCAGGCGGATATGCTGCGGCAACCAGGATTTATTGAACCAATGAATCGCAGCAGTATTCTCCGTTCTATCCAATACACCTGTAGCATCATTGAGCGGGCAAAAATAATCTCTTGGATAGAGTGCAAATCCATCCACAATCTGAAATTGCCCATTCGGTACAAATCCTCTGCTGTTGAGCATCTCCGTAATGATTGCAACATTCGTTGTTGTATCCGCTTTTCCATCTTCTTTAACAAAATGCTTGCCGTCGTAATAGGTTAACAGGTACTTGAACAACGGGAAGCCCTTTTCACCAGCCATAATTCCAGTAGGTACCTGTGTATCCGTTTCAAATCCGGAAAAACCCTGATGGTCCAGAAATTGATCAAGATTTTTTGTCACTTCCACATCTGTATCCATATAAACTCCACCCTGATGATACATAGCATAGAGTCTGACGTAATCAGTTACAAATGCAAATCTGCGGTTTTCATAAGCTTCTTTTACATATGGGCAACAGTTGATATCAAAATTATCCTCATTCCACTCGATAATTTCATAATCAGGGCAATACTTTTTCCAGCTCGCAATACATTTTTTTGCCAGCTCAGGGAGTTCGCCTCTGCCAAACCAGCAATAATGAATAATTTTCGGTATCATTTTTATCTTCCTTTTATATTTTGATTCCAGTTGCAAAACTGTATTTAGAGAAATACCCAAGGCCTTATCCACTCTCATCGTTTCAAATGGCATACGTGAATTGTTACTAAACCATATACGCTAGCTTTGCATTATTTTTGTTCAGACATTTTATTAATCCAAAGCCGCAGTATATAACCAAACGGCAGGCAAAGCCACGTTAACTTCCTTCTTGGAGACTCCCGGATAAAATGCCGGTCGCCTGCAATCAGGCTGTCCGCCACATAGTGAATGCAGTCAACCACAAGCCGTTTAGAGGATTCCGGATACTGCATACAGGTCTTTCGCCAGAAGGCAAAGCCTCTGGGACTGCGGACATATTCTTTCCACATGCCTTGGCTGTGGCCGTCGGGCTGATAGTCCACATTGCAGACAACCTCACTCAGTACGGCCAGCTTATAATCCTGATCGATCAGCCGATATTTGTAAGCCAGAGCCACATACTTCTCGCCCTCAAACACAGGGTAATCCGGATAGGATTTGATGACATCCGTACGATAAATCAGCTTCTTATCCCCTGCCCCTCCGGCAGCATAATACCCCATCAACGTGGTTTCTTCCAGTTCTTCCGGGAATCCTTTTCCTATTACATTGCCCTGCATATCGGAATCCAGCGCAATCATGCCGGCATATCCTTTCTCCCGAACGCTTTCCCATTTCTGCAAAATCCTGCGCACAGCGCCTTTTGCCAGACAATCATCCGAGTCAATGCAGGTATTCAGTTCCGTATCTATATTGGCATAGGCGGTATTATGCGCCGTGTGCATACCGCCGTTCTCCTTACAGATGTATCGAATCTCAAAACCGTTGTCCCTTTGCTGCCATTGCTTTACCAGCTCTCCGGTATTGTCTTGAGAACCATCGTCCACAATCAGCCACTCAAAATCCTTACAGTCCTGATGCAGCAAAGATTCGTATGTTCTCGGCAGCGTGTGCGCCCGATTATAGGCCGGTGTAAAAATTGTTAAGGTTGGCATAGCTGCCTCCAGTTACTGTTCTATATATTTTTGCAGGTAGAAGGCCTGCAGCTTCCGGGCGTTTTCCTCAATGTCAAATCCGGCAGCGCAGATCTTCTCATAAGTATTTTCATGCGCATTGCCCCGATGCTTCAGAATTTCCTCTGCCCAGCTTTCCGGGCTGTCCTGCAAGCTCTTCCGGGTTACCAGATTCGTCATGATACACTCCGCAGGAATCGTATCGGAGATAACGCAGGGCAAGCCAGCTGCCTGGGCTTCTACCATGGTCACCGGCAGGCCCTCATACAGAGAAGGAAATACAAACACATCCACCGCCTGAAGCACCTGATCAACATTGGAACAGGCTCCAAGAAAACGCACTTTGTCAGTCAGACCCAATCTCCGGACCTTTTCCGCAATAACAGGCTGCAAGTCCCCATCTCCCGCCAGAAGCAAAACGGAATCGGGGCATTTCTGCACTGCTGCAGCAAAAATATCAATCAAAAATTCGTGGTTCTTCTGCTTTCGGAATCGTCCAACATGGCCCATCACGAATTTCCCGTTCAGCGCATATTGTTCACGGATTGTATCAGCTGTTTTCAAATCTATTTGATAGCTTTTGACATCAATAGCATTATTCATTACATGAAAATCTTTCCGACGGAACATCCATTCCCCAGCAGTCTGGCTGCAAGCGAAGAAATCCGTAGCATACTTTGGGATTTTATTCATATAATGCAGTTTAATCAAATACTTTAAATTCTTATCCTGATTGCTGTTATGGCTGTGTGCGATCCGGACTGGGATCTCACACTCCTTTGCACATTGCAGTGCCACAGAACTCAGGCAATCCTGATGCACATGAACAATCCTGTATTCGGGATGAGCGTGAAAAAAATCTTTCAGCTCCTGACGGTAGGCTTTGCTCCAGGGGATCAGGCGGGAGATATGATAAATTTTCCCTCCCAGGGAGAGAATTTCCGAATCGTAGTCCGCTTCAAATTCCCGATGAACCAGAAAGTCAAACTGAATTTTGCTGCGGTCCATGTGCCGATAATAATTCATCAGCATGCTTTCCAGACCGCCCCGGCCCATATAGGTCACAATATGTAAAATACGAACAGGTTCCATTATTTGATCCCCCTAAACGCCCCGGCTTACAGGCCCCACGCGAATTTCATCTGAAAAACATTAAAGAGCAGATAGGCTCCGACCATGCATACTGTTATAATTCTCTGAGACGGCTTTGTAAACATATGCTTAATTTCCCACGGCAACAGGATGTAATTATAAAGCGACATATAGATGGGAAGGCGGCCAATGAAGATTCCGCTTGTAAACATGGAAATCACATACAGACAAGTAGAGAGAATCGACATATTCACACACATGTTAATCATGCTGTCGCCTTCATGACGTATATATTTCAACCCCACCGCAGAAAGGATTGTCGGCACCGCATAAACGCCAACGCGCAGAACACTTGTGCCGTTATCCCCCCATTCTTCCCAGTCTGAAACCATATTGGAATACTGGGTATCCTGCATCATATTGTCCAGAATATCCGTAAAACGATCGACAAATAAAACCGCTAGGACAGCTCCGGCAAGACACAAGACCGTCCATTTATTCCATGCTTTGCCCTGAACAACAAATACAACCGGGATCATCATCAGTGCAGACTGATGCATGGCAGATGCCAGAAGAATCACCAAAATCGTGGAGATCCACTTATGCCTGAGCATCAGTCCGGTAGCCGCAAAAATCAGGGTAACCGCAGTAAACTGGCGCATACCGTTAAACATCCAGGAGACATAGTCTGTAGATGCCACAAACAGGAAAATTGAGGTGATGTATGCAGGAGAATATTTCCGATATACAGATATCAGCAGCGTTCCCTGAATGATCGCAATAATTGCCAGATAAATAACCGTCTGATTGGCGACCACCAGCTTGATCAGTCCGCTCAAAAAGCTGAACCCTTTATCCTTAGTAATGGTGGGCATCACCGAAAACAGTTCGCCCAGGCTATTAGGCAGCGACCTATAGGATTTCAGGTACATCGCTGTATCTGCGAAAGGCCCACGTACGGCCGCCAAATAGATAATCGGTGAAATTACCAGAATGGCAAAAAACCAGGCGGGGCGGTATTCTGTTTTATCGCATACCTGCTCCTTCTGCATTACGTTTACTTGGTTGGCAAAGATATACATAGCAGCTAGCCAAACCAGTAGAAAAACATTTTTTGAAAAGGACATCGCGCTGTTCCTCTAACTTTCATATATCAGTCAGGTCTCTGTCACAGCCTGAAAAAACTATTGTATTATTTTTTATTATACCATAAATTTACAAGAAAGCAAACTATAGGCCAGAAAAATGGATGGATTCGGCAGGGTTTAGATTATATTAAAAGATAAAATTGAAAAGCACAGGAAACCTCTGTAAAAAATGAAAATGATTTATGCACAATGTCCGAAAACGCCCCTGGCAAGCAGCAAAAAGCTCGCCGGGGGCGTTGAAAATCATCGCCAAAAACCGATGCCTAAGGTCAGGAAATTCAATCCTCCAGCCCATGCTCCGGATGGCCGGAAAGATAGGTATCAATGTCGCCGGAGAGGAGCAGTGCGTCATATTCTGCAGGATGGTTGTAGATCAGCCAGTCAGGCTCAGCTCACCGGACAAGTGTCGGATCCAGCATATTTTCCACGGCAGTGCCGTCGATGGCAACGCAGCTCCACAAGCCGATATCCGTATTTGAGGCGCAGAAAACAAGATCGTTTATCTCGTAATCCTACTCAGATTTTAATCCGGGCTATGTATCTACCGCGTGGGTATGACCGGGTGAAGTGCGATCTTTCCTTTTAAAGTTTATCTTTCGTTCAGTACACACGTTCATATGCGTTATACTAAAGCTAACCAAAGCGCAGAGCGTTACACCTGCTGCTAAAAGTGATTCGCCTACTGTTGCTCCGCTGCCCATGCAGTTGTTAAAAGTCACCCCATATTTACCACAGTAATTAGTACAGTTCCAACAATGGGAATTCTAGCAACAGTTTTCTTAAATACACCCAAAGCAAAACTACCTAACAAATATTTTACCGTCCCAGTTGTGGCATAAGTACATACAGCACTAACCAATCCCCCACAAATGCACCAGCAACAATTTTACTAAAAAATTCGCCACTAGGACCTGTCATGATAATAGGATTATTCCCACAATACGCAAACATATTGTGTCCCAGAATGCCCTGTCCGGTAGAAGAATAGCTGTCCGCATTGATGAATCTGCAAATCTGAGGGTCGTAATATCGGCTCTGGAGATAGTTGGGCTCTGACTCAGTATCGTAGTAGTAACTGCAGTAGCAAGCAGAAAACTTACAAACAACCGATTTGCATCAACTTCTAGGAATATCTAATTCTACTTCCGTTTCATTCCTCTTTTTTCGTTATCCAAAGGTCATAGGGAGTCTCTCGTCCAGGCGTCCAGAAAAGCAGAGCCCCAATTATTAGCCAAGAACAATCAAAATACAGGATATATTTTGCGAGCACAGGGCCAAGTGACTGTGAGCATTTTAAAAGACTGCAAAATATGCAAATAGCATCTGCACCTATGTGAAGGAATATCAAAAAAAATGTAAAAACCAATACATCCTTTTGGGATAACATCTCTAAATCTGGTGAAAAAGAGCCAATCTTTGAATGATTTATTTTTCTTTCTCTTTTTATAGGCGCTTCTATTGATTTGACAAAATATGATCCCATATAGAAAGCTTCTGAAATGAAAGAAAGAGAGTATAAAAATTCCTGTAATAACAAGTAGCTGCCGATATATATTCATGTATTACCTCCCGGGTAATTGTCTGTATTGGTGTTTGATATAATCAGATGACACAATTGTTGTACCAATTGACATAAATACATTATCACGGAGCCCTGACATAAAATCCTTAAAACTACTGTAGCTGTACAGCTTTCTTGAAATCTACATTTCCAAGAGTACACTGTGAACTACAGGATGCTTTATCTACGTCTAGGTAATCTCATAATACCACAATTTGTATAAATTGCAAATGCATTCTGCACGAGTTGTTGGTAAATGTAACGAACTGCAGGTTGTTATCCAAGAATCGCTGTAAACGCAAACACGCCGCCCGTTCGTTCTGCATAGCAGAGATAACCGTATTTTTCCAGAACCGCCTGGACAAGTCCGGTCCCATAACCATGAAGCATTTCCTGCTGCGGCTCCCGCAGAACCGGCTCTGTCCTGCAGCTGTTTCGGACCGTCAGCTGATAAATTCCCTGTTCCTGCCAGAGGCGCAGCCAGATCTGCTTTTCTTCCGTCTGCTCACTTGCCGAAATTGCATTATCCAGGAGATTTCCCAGAAGGGTTACAAGATCGCTATCATCCATGGGAATCTCTGACAGATCGTTGCAGGAAAGCAGCATTCCAACGCCCTTGTCAGACGCTTCATGATATTTCTGGTTCAGAACTGCATCTACCATGGGGTGATTGGTATGAATAGCAGGGACAACCTCATGAACATGATGCTGCAGCTGTCGGATATAATCAGCTGCTCTGTCATATTCTCTCTGGTTCAGAAGATTTTCAATGGCATCGAGCTGGTTACGAAATTCATGTGTAATCTTTCTTTGCCGGTCAAAAGATTTCTGATAGGTTCTTGCCACCTCCAGATTATGGGCCGCTTCTTTCTGCAGCTTCTGTTTTTCTGCTTCCGCAAATCGACTTTCTTCCAACTTGTTGACGAGTACACACAGAATCACATTGGTGCAAAGCAGACCTCCGCTGAGGGCAATTACCCAAGTGGATAACATACCGCTCTCCATTGCACTTCGGATCAGTGCTCCGGTCGCTACAATGGTATAAAGCGGAATAAATACCAGAACCCCCCAGATAGAACCTCTCCTTTTCCGCTGCAGTTGACTGCGGATAATATAACCACAGCAAAAAGAAACCGAAAATAAAAGTGTTCTGGCAGTCATCATCGAAAGCAAATACGCAGCTCCGGGAGCCACCGCAGCCTGTGTGGAACCGCCAATCGCCGCCGTACATACCGCAAGAACAGAAATATCGATTGCAAATGCTGCAGCCCAGAAAAGCAGAATCACAAGAATCTTTTTCCATATATTTCCCTGGCAGCAGAATTGACATGCCAGAAAACAATTCATCAAGATGATGGTCATTTTCCAAAGCAATCCGCAGTCGTCGAGAAAGGAAGAAAACAGAACATGCGCAGTCCCAAATAAAAGGACAATCCCAATCTGAATCCATTTATTACCGTTTCTTTTTGGAAAAAAAGCTGTCAGCAGCACAATGGCAGACAGGAACTCTGTTGCAGATGCCAACAATTCGATTTCTTTCATGTATGAAGTCCTTTCCAGCGCATCAGCTTTCTTACCAGTTCGGTGTAATTCTGTCTGCTGCATGGCAGAGTCCGCCCATTGTCCAGCAGCACCTGATAATTTTTCATTGTCAGGCAGTGTTCCGGATTAACAATATAGCATCTGTGCACCCGAAAGAATCCCTTTTCCGAGAGGATCCACTCCAATTCAGAAAAGCGCATGTAGGTGCGGCACTGGGTATTCCCGTTAAAAACAGCCGTTCTCCCCTGGCTTTCTATGTAGCAAATTTCATGGAGCGGCAG
>RCNH01000106.1_pt1 | contig 38645 bp, 38 predicted proteins | sample 2041161 | NCBI WGS metagenome assembly RCNH01 (sample SAMN09708215, study PRJNA481090) | Feces metagenome, whole genome shotgun sequencing project. | biome: feces | host: Leptonychotes weddellii | place: Antarctica: Sion Island | collected 2010-03-01 | reverse complement strand
GTACTGTGCGTGGTAAAATACCTTATGGTGCTGAGCATCATTTTCGCCACGATCGACCACCTCAACCGCGAATACCAGTTTATCGAACAACGCACGCTGGACAACTCCCGCACGTTCCATCCCATTAAAAATTTCTCCGAATTGATTTTCCCTGTGGTGGATTGGGTACGCGACTGCCTGCCCGAAGAGATCCTCCCCGAAGCAAAAAAATAACACCCGAAAATTATGGAAAAAGAATTTACAGGCATCGTGATTCGTGCGACAGGCAGTTGGTACGAAGTGCTGCACGAGGGTGAAGTGATCCGTTGTCGCATCCGCGGACGACTGCGTCTGAAGGGCGTACGTTCGACCAATCCCGTGGTTGTGGGCGACGAGGTACGTTGCGACCGCGACGAGACGGGCGACTACACGATCCTCGACATCACGCCGCGCCGCAACTACGTCATCCGCCGCGCCTCGAACCTCTCGCGCGAATCGCACATCATCGCCGCCAACATCGACCAAGCGGTGCTGATGGTCACGCTCCGACAGCCCGAAACCGCATGGGAGTTTGTCGATCGTTTTTTGGTGACGTGCGAAGCGTACAAAATCCCCGTGACGATTCTCCTGTCGAAAATCGACTTGCAGGATGCGGAGGAAGTCACCCGTTTCAGGGAGATTTACACCCGTGCGGGTTATCCCGTGATGGAACTCTCCGTCCCCGATGGTCGCGGTATCGAAGCCGTCAAAGAACTCCTGAAAGACCGCATCACCCTGCTTTCGGGAAATTCGGGTGTCGGCAAATCGACCCTCATCAAAACGATCGATCCCGATCTGGAAGTCCGCACGGGCGAGATTTCCGAAAGCCACCACAAAGGCCGTCACACGACAACCTTCTCGACGATGTATCCGCTTTCGGGCGGAGGTGCGGTCATCGACACCCCCGGAATCAAGGGGTTCGGCTTGATCGATATTGACGACGACGAGTTGTGGCACTACTTCCCCGAAATGATGCGTCTGGCATCGGGATGCCGTTTCTACAACTGCACCCACACCCACGAACCCGGTTGCGCCGTGGTCGAGGCCGTTAAAAACGGCGAAATCGCCTGCGAGCGTTACGAAAGTTACCTGAAGATCCTTGATGAAGATGACAAATATCGAAAATAGACCCGACGACTGGTATCAGAAGCGTATCGACCTGCTGCGTGAATTTATGACCGGAGACCGGTTTTCGATCCTCGAACGCACGCTCTCCATGCGCACACGCTACATGACCGTCATGGCCGAAAATATGTTTCACGGACAGAATGCCGCCGCACTGATCCGCCATTGCGAGGCGTTCGGCGTGCAGGACATGCACACCGTCGAGTCGGTATGCCCGTTCGAGCCGAGTGCATCGGTGGTGCGCGGCACCGACCAATGGGTCAATGTCCACCGCCACAAAACAACAACCGGAGCCCTTGCCGAATTGAAGGCGCAGGGCTACCGCATTGTCGCCACCACGCCCCACCGCAACGACTCCACCCCCTCGACGTTCGATGTTACGAAGGGTCGTTTCGCGCTGATCTTCGGCACGGAGCACGCGGGCATCTCCGAGAAGGTGATTGCGGCGGCCGACGAATTTCTGATGATCCCCATGTGCGGTATGGTCGAGAGCCTGAACGTATCGGCCTCGGCAGCCATTCTGATCTACACGCTCACGCAACGCATCCGTCAGGATATTCCCGCGTGGGGGCTCACTCCGAGCGAGCATCTCGAAATGCTCTACCGCTGGACTTACCGCTCCGTCAAGGACGCATCGGGCATTCTGAACCGCACGCTGGGAGATCCTCTCGATGAAAAAAAGACAAACGTCAAATAACAAAAGACCAATGAATATATTACGCAAACAGTTTCTGGCACATGTCGGCCAGACCTCACCCTCGCCCCTTCTGGTCGAGGTGGCAAAAGCCGAGGGTTCGTTCTTCTACACGCCCGAAGGCAAACGCTACTACGATCTGGTGGCCGGCGTATCGGTGAGCAATGTCGGACATGGCAACCCCGCGGTCGTCAAGGCCGTGCAGGAGCAGGCCGCACGTTACATGCACGTGATGGTTTATGGCGAGTTGGTCGAGACCCCGCAGGTCGAATATGCAACCCGTCTGACGGCTCTTCTTCCCGCCCCGCTGGAGAGCATCTATTTTGTCAATTCGGGTGCCGAGGCAGTCGAGGGCGCACTCAAACTGGCCAAGCGATACACCCACCGCACGCGCATCATCTCGATGCGCCGTGCCTATCACGGTTCGACCCACGGCGCGATGTGTCTGATGGGATCGCCCGAGGGCGAAGAGTGGAAGAGTGCCTTCCGCCCGCTTATGCCGGGCGTATCGTCGATCGAGTTCAACGATTTCGACGAACTGAAGAAAATTGACGAGCACACCGCCTGCGTCATCGCCGAACCCGTGCAGGGCGAAGCAGGCGTACGCCCCCCGAAGGAGGGTTATCTCCAAGCCTTGAGGAAGCGTTGCGACGAAGTGGGTGCCCTGTTGATTTTCGATGAGATTCAGACAGGTATGGGACGCACGGGTACGATGTTCGCCTCGCTCAAATACGGTGTTACGCCCGACATAATCTGTCTGGCGAAGGCTTTTGGCGGAGGCATGCCTTTGGGCGGATTTGCCGCAAGCCACGAGATCATGGACACGTTGCAGACCAACCCCGTGTTGGGTCACATCACGACTTTCGGCGGACATCCCGTATGTTGTGCCGCAGGTCTTGCCGCGCTGAACTACCTTTTGGACAACCAGATCGTCGAAGGAGTCGAAAAGAAGGGCGCACGCTACGAAGAACTTCTGAAAAATCACCCGCAGGTGCAAGAAATCCGCCGTTCGGGACTGCTGTTGGCAGTCGAGGTCGGATCTTCGAAAAAGATGTACCGTCTGATGGAACTTTTCAAGGAGGAGGGCATCATGAGCGACTGGTTCCTCTTCTGCGACACGGCATTCCGCATCTCACCCCCGCTGACCATCTCCATGGAGGAGGTCGAGGAGAGTTCACGGATCATCCTCCGGTGTCTGGATCGCCTCTAAAACAAAAAACGCTGTTCCGTGGTGGAACAGCGTTTTTTATTCTTCGGCAAACGATTTCAAGAGGGCAATTTCGTCCGCCCAGCGTTCGGTGTCGGGCGTTTCGAGAATCAGCGGAATGCCGTCGAAGCGTTTGTCGCGGGCAATATAGCGAAAGCACGCCATGCCGATCTGCCCCTCGCCCAAGGGCGCATGGCGATCGACCCGACTGCCGCACCCCTTGAGGGCATCGTTCAGGTGCATGCCCCTCAGATACTCAAATCCGATCTCGCGGTCAAATTCCGCAAATGTCCGTTCACACGCCTCTTCCGACGAGAGGTCATACCCCGCGGCAAAGGCATGACAGGTGTCGATGCAGACCCCGACCCGCGATTTATCCTCCACGGCGCGGATGATCTCGGCCAACTGCTCGAATCCGAATCCGAGGTTCGACCCCTGTCCCGCGGTATTTTCCAGAACGGCCGTCACGCCGTGGGTGCGTTTCAACGCCAGATTGATCGACTCGGCGATCAGTGCCAGCGATTCGTGTTCCGAAATACGGCGCAGGTGACTGCCCGGATGGAAGTTCAGCCGATCCAATCCCAGCAGTTCGCAACGGTGCATCTCGTCGTAGAAGGCCTCGCGCGATTTTTGGAGCGCGTCCGGATCGGGATGTCCCAAATTGATCAGATACGAGTCGTGCGGCAGGATCTGGCGGGGCGTATAACCCCACTTGCGGCACTCCTCCCCGAAAGCCTTGATATCCGCCTCCGCGAGCGGTTTTGCGACCCATTGCCGCTGGTTCTTCGTGAAGAGTGCAAATGCCGTTGCACCAATCTTGTGGGCAAAGCAGGGAGCATTCCCCACTCCGCCCGCAGCACTTACGTGCGCACCGAAATATTTCATAGGAAAAGACGTGATATTTATCGGAGACAAAATTACGGATTATTCTAAAAAAATTCATAAATTTGCAACAATTATAAATTCTGTAACACCTATATTCTATGATGCGATTATTACGATTCATACTTTCCCTTTCGCTCGTTCTGACAATTGGTTCCGCCTATGCCCAATTTTCGATCGACAACGTCGATGTAAACCGCAAACCCATGGTTTTCAAAGACAAACTTCGGAACGACCCCGTACAGGCCACTTTTTACAGCGATCCGCTCTACCGAGCCGAGCGTGCCGCCATCCGCAAGGAACGCAACTACCTCGAAATCGGCGGCAGTTTGCAGGGTGCTCTGGCCGCCTACAACGATTCGTGGGTCAAGGTGTCGGGTGGTGACAACTCGATCGCCGTGGTGGCCAACGCCTATCTGATCCACACCTTCACCAAGAACAAATTCTTCATCGAGACGAAGGTGAACACCAAATTCGGCTACAACCGTATGAAGACCGAGAAGTTGATGCTTGATCCGGACGGCAACGAAATGGTCGATCCCGAAACCGGCTCGAAACTCTACTCCCACGACAACGTGTGGTACAAAAACATGGATGAATTTGCCATTTCGATCGCGCCCTCGTTCAAGATGTCGAAGAACTGGTCTTACGGTGCCATCTTCAAGTTCCGTTCGCAGTTCGCCAACACCTACATCTCGCGTTCGCAGCAGAGTTCGCGGGATCGCAAAAGCACCTTTATGGCTCCGGGTTACCTCGATCTTTCGCTCGGTATCACATGGAAATCGCCCAAGGAGAAATTCCCCATCGTAATCAACCTCTCCCCCTTAGCCATGAGTGCCATCTTCGTCGAGAGCAGCATCGTCCGCAACAACAAGTGGGACGGCAAGTTCGGTTGGGAGGTTTACGGTTTGGCCAACGCCGACCGCACCTCGAAATACGAAGGCGGTTCTTCGATCCAGATTGATTTCGACCGCGAATTTGGCCGCAACAAATTCCTCCGTTACCGCACGACGTTCTACTCATTCTTCGGTTGGATCACAAACATCGGGATGGACAACAAAATCAAGGACTACGGTCAGTATTCGGCCGCCTACGACAAATGGGTCGCAGACGGATCGCCCGCAGGCATGCGCCCGAACCTCCCCGTCCACCCCACGATCCGCTGGGAGAATACGGTGGATATTCGTGCCACGAAATACCTTTCGACCACCTTCACGTTCCTCATGTGCTATAACCGCGCACAGAGTCTCGACCTTCAGACCCAGACGCTGCTGAGTGTCGGTCTGACCTATACTTTCAAGAACAAATAATGTACAAAAACTCCAAACACGCCATATTTTTTCCGCTGTTGCTCGCCACAGGCGTTGCGGCAGGTTTGCTTTTCGGACAATATCTCGGTCGGAACTCGACCACTTCGCAGTTCATGGGTATGTTGCGCAACATGCCCCAGATGAACAACAAACTGACACAGATTCTTTCGCTGATCGACCGCGAATATGTCGATCCCATCTCGACCGATTCCCTGACCGAAAAGATCATCCCGACACTCGTGCGCGAACTCGATCCCCACTCGGTATATATTCCTCAGAAGGATATGGCCGCGCTGAACGAATCGCTCGAAGGCGAATTTGACGGCATCGGTGTGATGTTCAACATGGCGACCGACACGGTCATTGTCCTCAATGTCATCCGACAGGGCCCCAGCGACAAGGCCGGTCTCAAGTCGGGCGACCGCATCATCCGCGTAAACGATTCGCTCATTGCAGGTCGGAAGATGAACATGAACGATGTCGCAACCCTGCTCCGAGGCCCGCGCGGATCGAAAGTAAGGCTCGACATAGCCCGTCGCGGAATCGCGGAACTCATCCCGCACGAAGTGACGCGCGACGCCATTCCCATCCGCAGCATCGAATCCTCGTTCGAGATCGCCGAAGGTATCGGCTATGTGAAGTTGGGGCAGTTTGCCCGCACCTCGTTTACGGAGTTGGAAAAATCGCTTGACGACTTCCGCAAAAAGGGCATTCACCACTTGATTTTCGACTTGAGAAACAATACGGGAGGCTTTCTGGATCAGGCGATTCTCATTGCCAACGAATTTCTCCACAAGGATCAGCTCATCGTCTATACCGAAGACCGCCACCACCGCCAGGTCCGCGAATATGCCGACGGCAAGGGCAAGGCACAGGATATGGAGGTTGTGGTGTTGATCGACGAGGGCAGTGCTTCGTCGAGCGAGATCCTTGCAGGCGCACTTCAGGACAACGACCGCGGTACGATCATCGGCCGCCGCTCGTTCGGCAAGGGTCTTGTGCAGCAGCAGATCCCCTTCTCGGACGGATCGGCCCTGCGTCTTACGACTGCCCGCTACTACACGCCGACGGGTCGTTCGATTCAGAAACCCTACACCATCGGCGACGAGAAGAGTTACGACGAAGATCTCTTGAAACGCTACAAGAACAACGAATTTTTCTCGGCCGACAGCATCCGCTTTGCCGACTCGCTGAAACGCACGACACCCAAGGGCAAGGTGGTTTACGGCGGGGGCGGTATCATGCCCGATATTTTCGTGCCGGCCGACACGACCGACATGACAAAATATTTCTTGCAGGTGTCGGGTCGCAACATCCTCTACCGCTATACGCTCGAATACTCCGACCGTCACCGCGACGAATTGGAGCGCATCTCAACGATCGAGGATCTAAAGGCATTCTTCGACCGCGACCCCGAACTTTTCGACAAGTTCATCCGTTACGCCGCCCGCGAGGGTGTGCGCCCCGTGCGCCGCGACATCGCCCGTTCACGCGCCCTGATGGAGGCACAGATCCGCGCCTACATCGCACGCAACACGGCACTTGAAGACAACGGATTCTACGCCTCGATCCACCCCATCGACCGGGTCATCACCACGGCCATTGAAGAACTGAACAAAACTCGCAAAAATGATTAAACGCATCATCGGAATTGTGGCATCGGCAGGCATCCTGTTCGTGCTGATCATGGTCATCGCCAATTCGGGCAATCACCAAACGCTCCTGCCCCACCACCTGACTCACCCCGAGGTTAAGTCGGCGGACACAATGCTTCTGCCCGCCACGGATTCGCTTCCCCGGCAGGATACGCTTCAAGTCGATACCCTGCCTCACCGGGATTCCGCGGAAATTCTCCCGGCGGATACTATTTCCGCAGAGTAACCTGTGTATAAAGTAAGATTCACAGAGCATCCTACGAAAGGCAGGATGCTCTTTTTTTTAGGAGCGGTATCTTATGCGCAAAACCGAAAGAATCATCCCCACCAGCGACAAAACTCCGCCACAAAACAACGCCGATGCGGATCCCCGATCGCCGAAGGCATGGAAAAACAGGGCAACCAATGCCGCGCCGAGCGTCTGTCCGATCAATCGTGCCGAAGCCATCATTCCGCTGGCACTCCCCGTGCGGTGCCGGGGTGCGGAGGTCAGAATGAGGTGATTATTGGGTGTCTGGAAAAATCCGAACCCCACGCCGCAGACCGCAAAACGCCATGCAATATCCATAAACGAGGCATCCCGCGGCAGAAACGCCAGACAAAAACTCCCCACACACAAAATCAGAAGACCGATACTGCCTAAGATTTCGGGATTGATGCGTCCTATGAGGAATCCTGCCAGCGGTGCGACAAAAAGGATCACCACGGGATAGGCCGTCATCAGAAGACCCGTCCGTGCGGCATCATAACCGAACGTATGCGCCAGCATAAAGGGCATGGCAACCATGGCCAGCGTCTGCGCCGCAAACGAGACGATACTTGTAAAAACAGACAACGAAAAGACGGGAATCCGCAACAGATCGAGGGGCAACATCGGGAACTCCTTACGGCGTTGCAGGCGGACACAGGTCACTGCCGTGCCCACAAATCCGATGCACAGAAGCGCGATGAGCCACACGGGGGCTTCGTGTCCGAACGCCTCAAACGCGAGGATAAACAAACCAAATGTCAAGGCATTCAACAGAGCCTCTCCCGGATCGAACCTTCGTCCGAGCACCCGCGTGGGGTTTTCCGGCAGGGAGCGTCGTGCCAGCACCCACGCCACAAGTCCGAAGGGCACATTCACCACAAACAGCCACTGCCATTCGGCGACCGACAGCACCGCCCCCGTAAACACGGGACCGATGACCAGCCCCAAGGCAACGACCGTGGCATTCAGACCGATTCCCTTGCCGAGATGTCGGCGGGGATAGATCAGGCGGATGAGCGACGTACTGATGCTCATGACCATCGCAGCCCCCACGCCCTGCACCACACGCGCCGCAAGCAAAAATCCGAATCCCGATGCCAGAGCACACAACAACGACCCGAATGTAAATAAGAGCAGTCCCGAAAGATAGACTCTCCGATAGCCGTACAATTCGCCGAGCGAGGCGAACGGCAGGAGCATCATGACGATGACCAACTGGAACGAATTGACGATCCAGATCGAATCCGAGGGGACGATGTGGAGTTGTCCGGCGATCGTGGGGAGTGCCACGTTGCAGACCGTGCCGTCCAGCACCGAGAAAAACAGGCCGCACAGAAGTGCCGCCATCGCCACATACAGGCGCGGGGGACGAAGACCGTCCCACTCCAGATCACCGACTATTTTGGATTGGGTTTGTTTCATGGATTTAATTCAAGAAAATCGGACACCGCAAAATTACGCATTATTCCGAGGACATGCTCCTTTTTCGGGGCGGATTCCGCCCCAAAAAAGCATTGCAAAAACGCCACAAGTTTCTTAATTTTGCAAAAGACCAATCCGAAAACCATGAAAACGGAACTCGAAAAGATGCGTTCGCAGGAGTTATTCTCCTACCGTGCGCCCGAAATACAAGAGAGCATGCGTCACGCCAAAAGGCTCTGTTCGCGCCTCGTGACACTCAATATTTACGACAAGGAGTATCGTCCGCTGATCGAAGAACTGATTCCCTCGATCCCCTCCTCCACGATGATCTGTCCGCCATTTTTCTGCGATCACGGCCACGGCATCATCCTCGGCGAGCGGGTTTTCATCAATTACAACTGCACGTTTTTGGACGGCGGCGTGATCCGTATCGGCAATCGCACGTTCATCGGTCCGAACTGCCAACTCTACACGCCCCACCACCCGCTGAATGTCGCGGAGCGTCGTCGCGGTGACGAGTACGAACTCCCCATCACGATCGGTGAGGATTGTTGGTTGGGAGGCGGCGTGATCGTCTGCCCGGGCGTGAAGATCGGCGACCGTTGCGTCATTGCCGCAGGTTCGGTCGTGACGCGCGACATCCCCGATGACTCGCTGGCCGCCGGGAATCCCGCCACGGTAAAACGCCGTCTCTAACTTATTCGATTGCGATCTTGATCACCCCGTCCTTTCGACTTTCAAACAAGCGGTAGGCCTCCCCGATCCGCTCCAACGGGAAACGATGCGTGATAAGGGGCGTTGTGTCGATCTTTCCCGCTTCGATCAAACGAAGGATCTCCCGTGCATCACATCCGTCCACACCGCCCGTCTTGAACGTAAGGTTTTTGCCGTACATGTCGGGCAGAGGCAGCATTTGCGGTTTGTCGTACATCGCAACGACCGTCACCACGGCATTGGGACGTGCTGCCTCCCAAGCCATACGGAACGTCGCCTCCGATCCTGCCACCTCAATGACCCGATCCGCACCGCCGTGTGCACTCCGCTTACGGACATACTCCACGCACTCTTCGGGCGCGACGACCTCCACTTCGGGGTAGTGTTCGCGGACGAATCGGGCGCGCTCCTCCGATTTTTCGCAGACGATGATGTGTGCGGGGTGTTTCAGCATCACGCACAAAAGGGTGCAAAGTCCCGTAGGCCCTGCGCCGATGATCAGCACCGTGTCCTCTTCGCTGATTTCCGAAATCCGCGCCGCCCAGAATCCCGTGGCGAGAATATCGCCCACAAACAGAGCCTCGGAATCCGACACCGAATCGGGGATTCGCGTCAAGCCCTGCTCGGCATGGGGGACGCGCACATAACGCGCCTGTCCGCCGTCGATTCGACATCCCAAAGCCCATCCGCCGTCGGGATCGGTGCAATTGTTCACAAATCCGTGTCGGCAGAAGAAGCATTCGCCACAAAACGTCTCGACATTGACCGACACGCGGTCGCCCGCCGACAAATTCTTCACCGCCGATCCGACCTCCGCAATACGGCCGACCATTTCGTGGCCGATCGTGACTCCCGGCACGGCACGGGGTACGAACCCCTCCCTGATATGCAGGTCACTCGTACAGATACTGCTCAGTGTCACCTCCACCACGGCATCGCGCGGATCGAGGATCACGGGCACGGGCTTTTCGCGGAACTCGAACAAGCCCTTTCGGATATAGGTATATGCTTTCATCGTTTATTCGGTTTGAAACAAAGGTACAAAAAAGCGGGAATACGTCGCAAAACGTACTCCCGCAAAAATTATGACGGAATGGTTTATTTACCGGGGTTTACATCGAGCAACTCGACCGTAAACTTGAGAGCCTCGTTGGGACCGATGTCCGAACCGGCACCGCGCTCGCCGTAAGCCAACTCAGAAGGAATCCACAGCGTGATCTTACCGCCCTTGCCGATGAGTTTCATACCCTCGGTCCAGCCTTTGATCACCTGATTCAAACCAAACGTGATGGGTTCCTTGCGCTCGTAACTGCTGTCGAACACCTTGCCCGAACGCAGCGTACCTTCGTAGTGAACTCGTACACGATCCGTATCTTTCGTGGCGCGAACCTTGTCGTTACCCTTGCGCTCGACCTTGTAGAGCAGACCAGACTCGGTTTTCTGCACACCGTCCTGTTTCTCGATCTCGGCCATCCACTCTTTCGAGGCCTTGGCGTTCAGGCACTCGGGGCTGTTCTCATAGTCATAGGGAACAAGATCAACCAGTTCGGCCTCAACCTCGATTGCCTCGTTGGGACCCACCTCGCGGCGATTACCATACTCGCCAAATGCCAGATTCGAGGGAATCCACATCCGGATCTTACCGCCCTTACCGACAAACTTCATGGCCTCGGCCCAACCGGGGAACACGTCCTTGCAGGTTACCTCGATGGGTTTGTCCTCGTCGAAGTGGTCGGGATTATACATCTTGACCATCTCCTGTGCCTGCTCGTCGAGATCGGCGAAGTGCGATGCACCGAATACCTTGCCGTTCATCGAACGACCCACGAAGTGCAACTTCATCGTATCGCGATCGCTCTTGACCGTCTGCGAGAGATCACCCTCCTCAACGACCTTGTAAACCAGACCCGACTCGGTCTTCACGGCCTTCGACTGCGAAGCCTTCTCGGCCAACCATTTCTCCGATTTCTCGGCGTTCATCTTGGGAAGTTTCTCCATAAAGTAGTAACGCAGGTATTCGCCTGCCTCCTGAGGTGTCATCTTGACCTCTTCCTTGTTCCATACGTTGCGAATGGCTTCGCCGACCCATACGGTCTGGATATCGAGATTGCTCTGTTTCAGACCGCCACCCATGTTGAAGCCCAATTTCTCGCAGAACTCCTTACGCTCGGCATCGTTCTCGAACATGGCGGGATCAGCCTCCGGACGGATCATCTTGGTGGTGTCGCCGTTCGCAAGACGCGTGCTGTCCTCGACCTTGCGCTGCTCCATGACGGCCTTCTTGCGTTCGGGACGAACCTTCGACATGAAGTTCATGATATAATCCGAAGCCTCCTTGAGTTCCTTGTTCGACTTGTGGAGCGCACCCGTCTCAACCGCATCGGCCACTACGTCGATATCCATCGGGATGTCGCGCAACTGCTGGGTGAGGCTGTTACCGATATTGACACCCATGGCATACGACAACGAGTCAAACTCCGACAGGCTGCCTTTCGTGATGCCGGTCTTGGGGCCGCCGCACGAGGTCAGCAAAGCAAGCGCGCCGGCGGCAATAAATAAATTCTTTTTCATGATTGATTATAATGTTTTAAAATTAACTGCGTTTTCGGCAAATACAAAGATATGAATTTTCACCGAAAAACCGATAATTTTCTATCGTTTTTTGCGATTCGAGAATTTCTCCACATCGAGCAATTCGATTTCATAGAAAAGTGTCGCATTGGGTTTTACGCCCAGCGTGTCGTTACCCTCCGCACCGTAAGCCTCGCGTGCGGGAAGCCATGCCGAAATGCGGCCGCCCTCGCCCACCAGACGCAGACTTTCACGAAGTCCGCTGACCAGATCCGACATCTTGCTGCGCAACGAATCGCCCCGCTCGTACGACGAATAGATTTCGCGGTCGTCGGCCGTACGGATCACCATGCGCATCACCACCGAGTCTCGATCCGACATCGGCACGAGTTCCTGATCGCCGATCTCCGCCACGGTATAGGTCACACCCGACTTGGTGCGGGCATACGAACGATTCGACTTGGCAAATTCCTCCAAGAACTCCTCTTCGTAGCGGAGAGCCTTTTCGGGCAGCATATAGTTCATGTAGCGCAGGAAATAGGCACGAGCCTCCTCCTGCGTCAGGCGGGTTTTGCCCCGCTCCACGTCGCGGATGCCCTCACACACGGCGGCGAGGTTGAGCGTGGAATCCGTCATCCGAAGGTTCGCCGCAATGTTCATTCCGATGACGTATGCCACCGAATCGGCATCGGTGAGGATCTTCTTACCCGATGTTTTCTTCGAGCAGGCTCCTGCAAACATCACGACAACGAGCAGGAGGATCAGCACATTTTTCTTCATTTGAAACAGGCCGTTTAATTGGTTTTCTTCTTTGCAAGCAGCAGAATCAGAATACTTCCGAGAATGGCTGCCGCAGTTGAGCCCATCAAGATAGCAATTTTACCGCGATTTACAAAATCGGCCTGATCGCCGAAAGCCAGCGAATCGACAAACAGCGACATCGTGAAACCGATACCGCCCAGACATGCCACCGCAAAAAGCATGCTCCACGAAGCCTTTTCGGGCATGACGGCAACCCCCGTCTTGACGGCCAGCCAACTGGCGGCGGTGATGCCGATCGGTTTGCCGAGAAGCAGTCCGAAGAAAACGCCCATGCCGACCGACCCCATCTCCGACGAGAACTGGAAGATATTGAAATAGCGGATCGAATCAATGCCCACACCGGCATTCGCCAATGCAAAGATCGGCATGATGATGAAGGTCACGTAGGGGGTCAGAGCATGCTCCAGACGGTAACTCATACCCATCGAACCCGATGCCAGACGGCGCATCTGACGCAGGTAGAAACGCTGCTCGGCAGTGGGAAATTCGTCGTCCGACTCCTCGATGTATTTCGGATCGAGCAGATGACTCTTCAACCAACGCATCTTGTGGAAGAGGTATTCTTTCTTATAGCGCGGACGCATCGGGATCAGCATCGCCATCGCGACACCCGACAGCGTAGAGTGTACACCCGAATAGTAGAACAGCCCCCACACCAATATCGCCGGCACGAAATAAAACGCCATACGTTTTTCGCCCATGCGGTTCAGGAAATAGACCCCGAACATGATGATGGCGGCCAGAAGCAGGCACATCAACTCCATATCCCCGCCATAGAACAGGGCGATGACGATAATCGCGCCCAGATCATCGGCGATGGCGAGTGCCGTCAGGAAAATTTTCAGCGAGACAGGCACCCGGTCGCCCAGCATCGAAAGGATACCTACGGCGAACGCAATATCGGTTGCCGTGGGGATACCCCATCCGTTGGCGGCGAGCGTGCCGTGGTTTACGAACATATAGATCAGGGCGGGAGCCATCATGCCGCCGGCGGCTGCCATGACGGGAAGAATGGCCTTACGCACCGAGGAAAGTTGTCCCGAAACGACCTCGCGTTTGATCTCCAGACCCACCGTGAAGAAGAAAATCACCATCAGACCGTCATTGACGAACTTTTCGATGGTCATCCCTTTGGGGAAAATCCAGTTGATGTAGCCGTTCGGCGAGTGGATCATCATCGACAAATCGGTCTCCAGCAAACTATGGTAATAAAGTTTAGTGGCCGGCAAATTGGCCAGCAACATGGCGACAACCACACAAATCAACAACACCACACCTCCTGCCCACGGAGCATTCATCAGGCCTTTGCTGCGGATTCCCATCATGTGACGGGAACGCACCCAACCATACATAGAAAACAGTCGCATAGTCTAAAAAACTTTAATTGTCTTACTTATTAACATCATTCTGCATCGGACTTCAATGCAAGACAGGCCAACTTCCACAAAATACGCGCTCCGGTAATGGCATCAATGCGGTCGTCCTCCGAGGCTGCAGGAGCCACTTCCACCACATCAAAACCGATGATCCTGCGTCCCGAATCGACCACCGTCTTCAGCAGCATGACGGCCTCGTTGAACGAAAGGCCGCCCGAAACGGGAGTGCCCGTGTGCGGGCAATTGTCGGGAGAAAGTCCGTCTATATCAAAACTTACATATACTTTTTCGGGGAGCGATGCCGCAATCTTCCGACATTGCTCCTTCCACGTGATCCCCTCGAACGAGGCTTCGGCCAGTTCACGATCCTCGAACGAACAAATGCGCTCGTCTTTGAGAGCCAGTTCGGCCTCCTGCTCGCAGAAATCACGGACACCGACCTGCACGAGGCGCGACACCTGAGGCGTGTCCCGCAACACGTTATACATGATCGAGGCGTGCGAATATTCGAAGCCCTCGTAGGCAATGCGCAGATCTCGGTGAGCGTCGATATGGAGGATGCCGAAATTGTCGTGGTGACGACCCAGCGTGCGGATCAGTCCGTAGGGGGTCGAGTGGTCTCCTCCGACCAGTCCGACGAGATGTCCCTCCTGCAAAAGGCGTTCCGCTTCTTTCGAGACCCAGCCGTTCATTTCGCGGCAGGCCTCGTTGATGCGTCCGGTACCCTCCTCGACGATATGATCCGACGCCGATCCGCCCGCCTCCAAATGAGCGATCACACGCTCGGCTTCGTGACGGTAGAGTTCCGACTTGGCGGCAAGGTCGTTGTTCGGGGGAAGGGTGGCGATACCGCGCTTCCATGCACCCGGAGCAATCGGATCGTAAAAATCGAGTTGGGTGGAGGCTTCCAAAATCACCTCAGGCCCGCGCACCGTGCCCGATCCGTAAGATACCGTAACATCCCAAGGCACACCGATCAGCACCAGTCGTGCCTCATCAGGCGCAAAGGGCAATCCGAAGAATGCCCCGTTCACAACACCCACTCCGTCGGGGTCGAAATTCGTCAATTCCATATCGGCCATTTTTTAAACGGTCAAAATTACTAAAAATTTTGCAAATCATATAAAAATCCGCCAATTTCCCATCAAACAGGCAGCCGGACGACACACTTTCACAAAAAAAAGAGGGGTGATCTCCAATCCGACTGCTCCAACAGGACTCGGAAAAGTCCCATCCCCCAATCAACACCGATCACCCCTCTTTCGCTATTATTATTCGTGCATTACAGCCAGTCGTGTGAACGCTCCCGTATGGCATTCGATTCGCTCAGCATGCGGATAAATTCGCACATCGAATGTTTGCGGTAAACATTTGAAAGCATGTGTACGCAACCCGTCATCTCGTTGTCGGGCGAATCAATCGGCACGGCACGCACCCCTTCCTCGTTCTGCACGGTCGATTCCGAAAGGATCGTCACCAGTTGGCTCTGCTTGACGAGTTTCAGAAGGATATTCACCTCATTGAGTTCGATGCGGATGTTCAGGTTACACAAATATTTGGCACGCACCAGATCGAATGCGCTGCGTGCCTGAGTGCCCGTGGCGGGAAGAGCGATGTCGTAACGCCCCAATTCCTCAAGCGAAACACTCTTGCGTTGTGCCAGCGGATGATTCACGCTGACGATGGCGGCGAGTTGGTTGTCAAACAAAACGTGCGACTCGATGTCGTCGTAGCGCACCGTCGGTTTGAAGGCCAACACAAAATCCAGATCGCGGTGGTGGAGTGCCTCCATCAGATCCTCCATCGACTTATACCACACGTTGAGTTTGACCTGCGGATAGCGGCGCATGAAGGCAATGAGGGTCTCGGTCAGAATCGGGCTGAACGAGTAAGTCACGCCGATGTTGAGCGTACCGGTCAGCAGGTTCCTCAAGTCGTGGATGCGGTCGAAACACGCATCGGCCGTTTGCAGCGTATGCCGCGCCAAGGGAAGGAGTTCCTCTCCGGCTTCGGTCAGACGCACCGAATGGCTGTTGCGCTGGAAAAGTTGGATGTTCAACTCCTGTTCCAATTGCTGGATCTGCTGCGAAAGGGCACTCTGCGAAACGAAAAGTTGTTTGGAGGCCTTCGAGAAAGAGAGCGTTTCGGCAGTCTTCAGGAAATATTTTAATTGTCTGAGTTCCATTTGATTTACGGTTCAATCCTTAGTGCAAAGGTACAAAAAAAATCCGATGTTGCCTCGCTATCGGGTGGCTTCAAAGGAGACTTTTTTGAAGATAAAGATCGGAAGCATCGCACCGATCACCATCCCTAAAATGATAAACAGGCAGGTGAAGCCGTTGTAGGTCAAAAGATAGAGGTAGTGCGAAAACAACTGCTCCTCACTGTGGTAAAGACACAACAACAGGGCACCGATCGTGCGGTAGGCATACATACCGGGGATCATCGGCAACAGTGCCGGAAAAAAACACGTCTCGGCGGGACACTTGGCCTTGGGTGCCAGCCACACGGCCGACACGCCGATGAAAAACGCGGCAATCGTACTTGCCAGAATAATATGAACCTCCGCCAGAGGATTGTTCATCAAGACATAACGGATCGAATGTCCGATGGCGGCAATCAGGGCGCAATAACCATAGGCACGACGCGGGGGGTTGCTGATCGACGCGAAACCGATGGCGGCAACGGCGGCAAAAAAGCCGTCTTGAAGTATATTTATCATCATAATCTTAAAACGTATAAAAAACGGGGATTCCCTAACTCAACCAGCGCAACCCCATAAGCAACATGCCTCCGCACAGCCCCAGCGACAAGGATGCCGTCAACAACATGGCATCCATGAAACGGGCATACGCGCAGAGATAATGCCCATCCAACATATCGCTGATCGAGTTTATGTAGGGAATCCCCGGAATAAGATAAAGCACACTGGTACCGATGGCGATTTCGGGTGTCGTTCCCCAATGGAAAATGTGGGCTCCCGCACCAAACACGGACGATGCGAAGGCCGAGAGGATGAACACCACCCGTATATCGACTTTCATCTTGAGCAGAATCTGCTTCAAGCGATAACCGACCAACGTGGCCAGAAAAACCACCAGCATGGCCGTCGGATCACCGCCGAAAAGACGGCAGAAGGACATGTTGGCCGCCGAAGCCAGAATCAGAACCATCAACTGATTGGCGTGGGGCGTCAAAAGGATCTCGTCGAAAAGCGTTTGCGCCTCGGCGAACGTAATTTTATGATCAGCGACATCCCAACTGAGTTTGCTCAACCGTGTGTTGATGTCGAAACTGATACCCGTTTTGCGGATCTTGCGTATGGTCGCGTAACGCTCGTCGCGTTCGGGGTCATTGACCGACAGGTGAACGTTGGCCGGCATGATCGCCAGTTCGATCTCCATGCGGAAAGCCTCCGCCATACGAAGTACGTTTTTCTCGATGCGGATGCACGTTGCACCGCAACCTAACAAAGATGAAGCATAATCGGCCAGAAAGAGGGCCACCTCCCGCGCATTGGGATTTTTGGGTTGGATTGGGGTTGGGGCTTGTTTCATGGGCTAAAAATCTTCTTCGGATCCCTCCTTGTGATCGCCGGGACAGAACAAGAGTTGATCCTCGTGGAGGAAATCTATCGAAAAATGTTTCTTGCCGCCACTAAATTCCATTAGGGCTTCCAGCACCAGAGCGGCAATCAAAAGCAATACAATAGCGATCCAAAGAACTACTACCTGACTCATAATAATTTTGATTTTTTTTTGTTGACGCCGCGAAGATACGGGGGCTTTTTACGATGCGGAAATATCGGCAAACCGAATTTCCGATAGTGGCAATCGGTTTAATTAATAATAAATTTTAATAACTAAAACTCGTCTAAAAACCCTCCAGTCAGTAATTTCCGAGAGGCGGGCGTTAAGTTTTTAATTAATTTTAATAATCATAAAACCCGCCCAAACTCCCAAATTTGTGCGAAAATCCATTTGCTGCAATCGGAAAAAACGAATGCAGAAGAAAAAAAGTTCATAAATTTTGCTATATTTGTTCTTCCAAAAAAACCAAGACAACCACACAACATGAAAATCATCGTCGATAAAGCCATCCCCTTCGTAAAGGGGATTTTAGAACCATGGGCCGACGTCATCTATCTCCCCGGCAAGGAAATTCGTAATGAAGATGTAAAGGATGCCGATGCACTGATCATCCGCACGCGCACTCGTTGCAATGCCGACCTGCTCGAAGGATCGTCCGTCAGGATGATCTCCACGGCAACCATCGGATTTGATCACATTGATCTGAACTATTGCCGCGAAAAGGGAATCGAAGTCGCCACGGCAGCCGGTTGCAATGCACGCGGGGTATTGCAGTGGATGGGCGGTGTACTGACGTGTCTTTCGCTGATGCAGGGATGGCAGCCCCGTCAGCGCACGCTGGGCATTGTCGGCGTAGGTCATGTCGGAAGTCTGATCAGGGAGTACGCCGAAAGGTGGGGTTTCCGCGTCATCTGTTGCGATCCTCCGCGCGAGGAGCAGGAGCATTTGGGATTCCTTCCGTTGGAGGAAGTCGCCGAAAAGGCCGACATCCTGACCTTCCACACCCCGCTCGACGAGACTACCTACCACATGGTCGATGCCGCCCTTTTGGAGCGTTTGCAGCCCGAAGCCATCGTCATCAACGCCTCTCGCGGCGAGGTGGTCGATTCCGAGGCAATGCGCGAGGACACGCACGACTGTGTATTCGATGTGTGGGAACACGAACCCGACATCGACCCCGAACTTCTGGAGCGTGCGCTGATCGCCACCTCCCACATTGCGGGTTATTCGGAACAGGGCAAGGCAAAAGCCGCCTCGATGGCCGTGCAGGCCGTGGCGCGCCATTTCGATCTTCCGCTCAAGGACTGGTATCCCGCCGAAGCAGCCAAGCAGACCCCGGAAGAAATTTCGTGGGATGATCTGCGCCGCACGATCTTCGACCGCTTCGATGTGGCAGGCGAAACGACCTACCTGAAAGAGCATCCCGAAGAGTTCGAACAGATCCGCGACCGCTACCCCTATCGCAAGGAGTATTTCTGACGGATTTCCCGGATTGGAGCAAAATTTCACGAAGCAGACCGATCAGCCGATACACCTATATAATAAAGAGTGTGGGACGATCGGATCAAACTGTCGCGGAATTTTGCCAATCCATTCTTTTTTAGTACCTTTCCGCACTCAAAAGAGTTTTCCGAAAATATATGTATCGCTATCTCATCAAACCCATTCTCTTTGCGTTGAACATCGAGCAAGCCCATCATCTCGCTGTCATCCTGTTGAGAATCATCGGATTCATTCCGGGCGGCCGCTGGATCCTGAGCAAATGCTACTCGGTACACCACCCGTCGCTCGAACGCGAGGTCTTCGGCGTTCATTTCCAGAACCCGATCGGTCTTGCCGCGGGATTCGACCACAACGGCGATGTAGTAAATGAATTGGGAAGTCTGGGTTTCGGCTTTGTCGAGATGGGTATTGTCACCCCCCAACCCCAAAACGGAAATCCATGCCCGCGTCTGTTTCGCCTGCCGAACGACGAAGCGATCATCAACCGCCTCGGTTTTGCCAACCGCGGTCTGAAACGTGCGCTCCAAAACCTGCGCCGTCCCCACAGCGGCACCATCGTGGGCTGCAACATCGGCAAAAACATCTCCACCCCGGCCGAAGACGCTCCGAAAGACTATTTGAAAGTATATCGCAACCTCTATCAGTATGCGGATTATTTCGCGGTGAACCTCTGTTGCGACAACGCCTGCACGGAGACCATTTCCCACCGTCCCGACTACATCATGCGCATTCTGGAACCGCTCTTCGACTTCCGTCGCGGGCAGAACCAGTACCGCCCCATCCTTTTGAAGATTTCGCCCGACTTGAACAACGAGGAGGTCGATCGCATCATCGACATCCTGCTCTCCACCCCGCTCGACGGCATTGTCGCCACGACGGGATCGTATCGTCGAGACGGTCTTCAGACGACCGACGAGACGCTGGACAAGATCGGCGCGGGACGCTTGAGCGGCAAACCGCTGACCCGTCGTTCGATCGAAATCGTGCGCCGTATTCACGAGCGTTCGGGCGGCAACTACCCCATCATCGGTGTCGGCGGCATGATGACGGTCGATGACGTACGCGAAATGCTCAAGGCGGGTGCCGACCTCGTACAGATCTATTCGGGACTGATCTATCACGGTCCGCACTTCATCAGGGAGGTCTGCACGGGACTTGTGGAGGATGCCCAACGCGCCGCCATTCTTCAAGCCGAACGCGAACGCAAAGAACTCATCCGCCGCACCACAGAGGAGGTTGCCCGCGAGGCACGCGCCATCGACCTCGCACAGGACATTGCCGACAAGGCCGCCGAAGTGGCCGAGAAAACCAAATATATTCGGGAAGCGGCACGCAAACGAAGAAAATAAATCAAAGGAGAGTCCCGTGGCAGGGGCAACTCGCCCGTAACCTGCAATAACATGAAAGCAACTATTCTGACCATCGGCGATGAGATCCTTATCGGACAAATCACCGATACCAACACTGCATCCATAGCCCGCCACTTAAATTCGGCGGGTATCTCCATTTTGGAAAAGGCCTCGATCGGCGATGATCGGGAGCAAATCACAAACCGTGTGTCGCGTGCCATGCGCGAGACGGATCTGGTGATCCTCACGGGCGGTCTTGGCCCCACGAAGGACGACATCACGAAGAAAACCCTCGCCGAAATGTTCCATTCGCGTCTGGTGAACAACGAAAAGGTCGCCCGCCATGTGGAGCACATGCTCACCTCGCGCGGTATTGCTTACAACCCACTCAATCAGGGACAATCGCTCGTTCCGGAGTGTTGCGAGGTGTTGTTCAACGACCACGGCACGGCTCCGGGCATGTGGTTCGAAGAGGAGGATTGCATCATCGTCTCGCTGCCGGGTGTGCCGTTCGAAATGGAGCATCTGATGCAGGACAAGGTCATGCCGCGCCTGCGGGAGCGTTTCCACCTGCATGAGATCGTCCACCGCACGCTCATCACGGCGGGATTGGCCGAGTCGATGTTGGCCGAACGCATCGCCGCGTGGGAGGATGCCCTGCCCGACTACCTCCATCTGGCTTATCTGCCCAATCCGGGTGCGGTACGCCTTCGTCTGTCGGCCTACGATGTGGACGGACGCGAGGTGCGTCGTGAGATTGACGAGCAGTTCGATGCCCTCAAGCGCATCATCCCCGAATACATCCTCGGATTCGACAACGCCTCGCTCGAAAAGCAGGTACATGACGAACTCATCAAGCGCGGGAAAACCCTTGCCGTCGCCGAGAGTTGCACGGGCGGAAAGATCGCCTCGCGCTTTACGGCCCTGCCCGGTGCATCGGCCTATCTGTTGGCGGGGGTCGTTTCGTACAGCAACGAGGCGAAGCACAATATTTTGGGCGTAAGCAACGATGACTTAGCGCGTTACGGCGCAGTCAGCGAGCAGGTTGCGCGTCAGATGGCCGAGGGTGTACGCCGCATTACGGGAGCCGACTACGCCATCTCCACCACAGGCATTGCGGGCCCCGCGGGAGGCAGCGCGGAGAAACCCGTCGGCACGGTATGGATGGCGGTCTCGTCAGCCGGAGGAACAACCGCCGTCGTCAAGCAGTGCGGCACCGACCGGGGTCAGGTCATCGACCGTGCCTCAAGTTTCGCCATCACCCTCTTGCGTGACCTGCTGAACAGGAAATAACCGCCTCAAAAACAAGTATTTTCCCCATACGGATGAAAAAAAAGGGGACTCTCTTGCCTTTTTTGGGAAAATATCGTATATTTGCACTCCCTTTTATGGGGAAATTATAAGAAAGTTAATTAACTACAATTATGAAAGTTTGTGAAATCACGGGTAAAGTAGCGATTGTTGGTAACAACGTATCGCACTCGCACCACAAGACCAAGCGCAAATTCTGCCCGAATTTGAAAACCAAACGCTTCTGGTCGGAAGAAGAAGGCCGTTGGGTAACCATCAAGGTTTCGACTCACGGTATGAAAATTATCAACAAGAAGGGTCTGGCTGTCGCTCTGCGCGAAGCTGTTGCCGCTAAGACCATCTACTAAAAGAGAAGAAACAAATGGCAAAGAAAGGAAACAGAGTTCAGGTCATCCTCGAATGCACCGAACAGAGAGAGAGTGGCGTAGCCGGTATGTCGCGTTACATCACCACCAAGAACAAGAAGAACACCCCCGAACGTCTGGAGCGTAAAAAGTACAATCCGTTCCTGAAGAAGGTTACTCTTCACCGTGAAATTAAATAGTAGAGTATAGACATGGCAAAGAAAGCAATCTCGACGCTGAGAACTGGCGCAGGTAAAAGCATGACCAAATGCATCAAGATGGTCAAATCGGAGAAAACCGGAGCTTACGCGTTCAAAGAGGAGATCCTCACGAACGACAAAATCAAAGATTTCTTCGCAGAGAAGAAATAACGTATTTTTTAAGTCCATCTTAAAAATACAAAGGGCATCTTTCAAAAGAAGATGCCCTTTGTGTGTTTTGGGGCGGGCAGGAACGAGGCGAACGGGGACGAGACAAAAGAAACAGTGCGGCAGGTGGAGACAGAGCGGGTGCAGAACGGAACAGAACAGAACAGAACAGAACAGAACAGAACAGAACAAACGAGACGGGAGCAGAGGCAGTCGGCAAAGATTTGCTCGTGGCAGGTATAAGTGAGGTTCGGCAAGAATAGGCAGACACGGGTTATGCCACGCAGACACCAAGTCGAACAATACCTTTTTCCCCAAGCCGCTCCCTCTCTTTTGCCCTCACTCACAAAAAAAATCTGTCGGCAGGAACTCGCCCACCGACAGATCACCTAAAAATATTACCCCCAATAATAATTATTTCAAGCCAGAGCCTGAAGTTCTTCCTTCGAGCAGGGAATCCATGCGCCACTACCCTCGCAGACGGTCTTGGCACGGATCACGGCACAACGGTGAGCCTCCTTCAGGGACGCTCCGTTCAGCATCGCCACGATAAAGGCTCCGGCAAAAGCATCTCCGCCACCCACCGTATCGACCACGTTGGTCTGCGGGGTGTCGATCTTCGAAAATTCGTCCTTGCCGTAAATCTTACTGTAATCCGCCCCAGCCGTGAGGATGATATACTTCAGATTGTACTTTTCGAGCAACTTACGACAAATCTCGTCCTCATCGCCTTGTACGCCGAAAATCCGCGACAGGGTATTGAACTCCTCCTTATTGATCTTAAACACGTTGGCCTTCTGCAACAGACGCTCGATCAACTCCTTCGAATAAAAATTCTGACGCAGGTTCACATCAAAAAACAACATCGCATCCTTACGCGCATAGGACAACAACGTAAAAATCGTGTTACGCGACTCCTCGTTACGCAATGCCAGCGTTCCGAAGCACAGGGCATCGGCCTGCTTGGCCATATTGATCGACTCGACCGTCGTCGGGATGTGATCCCACGCCGCGCCATCGGTCAGATTGTAGGACGGATCGTTCGGATCGGAATCGTCCACGATCGAACGCCCCGTCGCATAATCCACAAATTGGATCTGCTCGCTGTCAATGTGTGATTTTTTCAGTTCGCGGAGCAATTCGCTGCCCGCCTCATCGTTTCCGACAGCAGTTACGGCATAGCCTTCGGCACCCAACTGGGTGGCATTATAGACCAGATTCACAGGTGCGCCGCCAATACGTTTCCCGTTTTTAAAAACATCCCACAATAACTCTCCTATCCCGACAATCAGCGGTTTATGACTACTCATGACTCTAAAAATTTTAAGGTTTAAGGTTTTTTGCGCCTCTCATCGAGCCGCATTTTTTACAATTCCCACTGTAAAATTAATATTAATATTTGAGAACGCAAGACATTTTCCGAATTATTATTAAATACAACATACAAATTTATTCTAAATTATAAATATTTAATATATATTATACATTTATTAATAATTATCTGCAATATTTTAAAATCAACACGACATTGTTCCCGTATTGGAGAATTTTTTCTCGATCGGGGCACAATAAACCCCTCCGGCTACTCGTTGCATGCGACACCGACGGGGAGCAAAGGGCGAAAAGTATAAACCTTCCGTACGACGAGTCCGTCCTGAAAGAAAAAAAGCGGTGCATCGGATCGAAACCCGATGCACCGCAATGCTTTTCAAATCAAGCGACTAATACTGCTCTTTCTCGTTGGGGAAATCGCCCTCCTTGACATCCGTAATGTAGTGTGAAATGGCATCGTTCATCACGGTATGCAGGTCGGCGTAACGGCGCAGGAAACGGGGCGAGAAGCCCTGCGTGATCCCCAGCATGTCGTGCAACACGAGCACCTGACCGTCGGTTCCATTACCGGCACCGATACCGATCACGGGAACGGGGACTTCCTTGGCAACCTGCTCGGCCAGCGCGGCGGGAATCTTCTCCAGCACGATACCGAAGCAACCGGCCTCGGCCAGAAGGCGGGCGTCGTGCAGGAGTTTGTCGGCCTCGGCCTTCTCCTTGGCGCGCACGCCGTACGTACCGAACTTATGAATCGACTGGGGCGTCAGTCCGAGGTGTCCCATGACGGGAATACCTGCCGCAAGGATGCGCTGAATCGACTCCAGCACCTCTTCGCCACCCTCCAATTTCACGGCATCGGCACCCGTCTCCTTCATGATGCGGATGGCCGAATCGAGCGCGATCTTCGAATTACCCTGATACGTACCGAACGGCATATCGACAACCACCAAGGCTCGTTTCACACCGCGAACGACCGAACGCGCGTGGTAGATCATCATATCAAGCGTGATGGGCAGCGTCGTCTCGTAACCCGCCATGACATTGGCGGCCGAGTCTCCGACCAAAATAATATCAATACCTGCGGCATCGACAATCTGCGCCATCGAATAATCATATGAGGTGAGCATGGCGATTTTCTCGCCGCGTTGTTTCATCTCGGAAAGACGGTAAGTAGTCACGGCTCTTACCTCTCCTGCAACTGCTGACATTTTCTTCTGTATTTAAGTTTGATTAACAAAATTACGAAAAATTTTTGAAACAAACCCGCAAAACAAAAGAACATCGGCAAAACATTTCCCCACATTTCGCGTTTCAAGTTCCCGTCACACCCCTTCCGAATTGCATTTAATTTACAAGATGCTGATTTACAATGTCTGACAAAGGTAAATTTCGGATTATGGAAAATTCGAAGAAACTATTAATTCCATTCGGATAAAATATGTATATTTGTAATTAATACTACCTTACACCCGAAACAAGCCCTATGACCACTTGGACACGCGAGGAAACAATCGTTGCTTTCAATTTATACTGCAAAATTCCGTTTAAAAATTGCAGCAAGTCTCATCCAACAATTATTCGATATGCCCAAATTTTGGGAAGGACACCCAGTGCATTGAATATGAAAATCGGAAATATCGGGCGATTGGACCCCGATTTGCGCGAACAAGGCATCACAGGATTAACCCACGGCGCAAAAATGGAGGTTGAAATATGGAATGAATTTTCGACACGCCCCGAAACGCTTGCCTATGAAAGCGAAAAGATCATCGCAAATTTACTTGGAAAGTCCGTGGAGGAGAACCTGCAATTAGACTTAAACACGCTACCCCAAGGCAAAGAACGAGAGGTCGTGGTAAAACAAAGAATCAACCAATCGTTCTTTCGAGAAGCCGTGTTAAGTTCCTACAATTATATATGTTGTATTTCGGGAGTGGGCAATCCTGCACTATTAGAGGCGTGTCATATTGTGGATTGGTCGGAAGATATTGCCAATAGAACCAACCCTAAAAATGGACTTTGCCTAAATCCGTTTTTTCACAAGGCTTACGACAAATTACTCATTGCCATTTCGCCCGATCTAAAGATCTCGATCGGTGACGAATTACTGCAAAATATCCATAACGACCACTTCGGAAAATACCTGCAAGGCATAAATGGGACGAAAATCACGATGCCCGACAAATTTATGCCCGACCGCGACCTCTTGCAGATCCATTATGAGAAATATATAAACCGATAGGATTATGCATCAAGATTTCCACGATCTCCTTATACGGAATTTCGATAAAATTCAGGAATTTCTTGACCCGATCATTTTTACTCTCCAGCAGGAAAAAGAGGGACAACTCAACTATGCGTTCCACGAACAGGAACGGGAAGTTTCGATTCAGACACCCGACGGCGAAGAATTGTTACGCCTTCCCGCATCGGTATTTCTGACGGAAGCCGAATATCTGTTGCAAGCCATCAGAGACGGCAAAGGCGCATTCTCCGTGCCCCGCATCGAGAGTTTCATGGAGTGCATCCGTTGTCACGCGATGAAGGCAAAATCTTCGGACAAGACCGACATCCGAATCATACTGCACGACCGACGCACCAAACTAAATGCTGAAATGGGATTCAGCATAAAATCCCAACTCGGCAGTAATTCCACGTTGTTGAATGCCAACAAATCCACCAATTGGAATTTCAAAATCGAAGGCGTCAATCTTTCGGACGAAGAGATCCGGGAAATCAATTCGAACCAGCAACGGGACAAAATCATCGAACGAATGAATGCCATCCGACGAAAAGGCGGCAGATTGGTTTTCGACCGTGTGATCAGTCCCTCGTTTCGAAACAATCTCATCATGTTGGACGGAGATCTTCCCGCCATCATTGCCCATCTGCTTCTGAAACAATTCGAAACGGGTTCTTCGACTTTAAAAGCACTTACGGAAGAACTCACGAAGGACAACCCGATGCACTACGACACCGAACAGGGATCGCCGTTCTACGAATACAAAATCAAACATCTGCTGACCTCCACCGCACTGGGTATGATGCCCGCCACCCCGTGGAACGGACAATTCGATGCAAACGGCGGTTATCTGGTGGTGAAAAAAGACGGAGACATCCTCTGCTACCACTTCTACGACCGTAACCGATTCGAAGACTATTTGTTTTCAAACGCCTATTTGGAACGGGCAAGCACCACCCGTCACGAATATGCCTCCGTTCTGAAAGAGGAGGACGGATCGCTCTCCTTCCGTCTGAATCTTCAAATCCGTCTGAAATAAAAAAAGCAGTCTCAAAGACTGCTTTTTTCAGATTCGGAGAAACCTTTTTATCGGTTCAAAAACGCCTTGAAGAACTCCCAAAGCACCACGCCGCCCGACACCGACACGTTAATCGAGTGTTTGGTGCCGGCCTGCGGGATTTCGATCGCGCCGTCGCATTGATCGACCACCCCTTGATCCACGCCCAGCACCTCGTTGCCGAAAACGAGCGCGTATTTGGTATGGGGATCGGGTTCCATGCGGTTGAACATCACCGCACCCTCGACCTGCTCCACGGCCAGCAGGCGGTAGCCCTCCTCGCGCAACTTCCCGACGCATTCCGAGGTCTGTTTATAGTAGTCCCACCCGACGCTCATCTCCGCGCCCAATGCCGTCTTGTGAATCTCGCGGTTGGGCGGTGTCGCCGTGATGCCGCACAGCGCAATACGCTCCACGGCAAACGCATCCGAAGTGCGGAAAAACGCACCCACATTCTGCATCGAACGCACGTTATCCAGCACCACAACCACCGGCATCTTCTCCACCGAGGCATACTCCTCAACCGTCGGACGACCCAGTTCTTCGTTGGTAATCTTTCGCATAATCTCTTTATATGGTATGATTTTGAGGTCAAAAGTAGTCAATTTAAAAATTTTTACCTATTTTTGAGGCTTAAATAATTCACACAGAATGTCTCTTAAAAAATTACTCCCCGTCCTCCTCATCCTCTTCACGCTGGGCACACTCCGTGCGCAGGAATTGATCGCAGGAGGCGAATTTGCCACGAGATTCGACAATCGCGAATATTCGGGCAATACATTCGATGTGTCGCAGACCCTGTTCAGTGCCCGCCTCACCCCCTATCTCGGCATCGAATGGCAACAGAAAAACCGTCTGATCGTGGGGGTCGAGATGTTGCAGCATTTCGGACAGCACACAGACGAAGGCGACGCATTCCTGAGCGATGTGAAGCCCGTCATGTACTACCGGTTCCGCACCAAAAAAGTACACGCCGCAGCGGGTATCTTCACCCGTGACCAACTCATGGGCGATTACGGACACGCCATCTTCAGCGATTCGACCACGTTCTACCACAGCCGTATGGCAGGTTTCATGGGTCGTTACATCTCCGCGGAGCGCGACAACACCTTTGTCGAGGCCGCCATCGACTGGGAAGGCATGCAGGGAGTCGATTCGCGCGAGAAGTTCCGCATCGTCACCGCAGGTCGCTATACGCTCGAAAGCGGATTCTACTTCGGTTACGGATTTTCGATGCTCCACTTTGCCGGCGCACTCAACAACAAAAACGTCACCGACAACATGATCCTCAACGCCCACCTCGGTTGGACGTTCAAGACCAAATTCGAATATGACCTGAAGGCTCGTTTTCTGATGGCTCCCCAACGCGCCCGTACCGCCAAACCCGGCTGGACGACGCCTTGCGGTGCAGAGATCGACTTCTCGATCAGCCGCTGGGGCTTGAAACTCGAAAACGAACTCTACATGGGCGAAAACCTCCAGCCCTACCTCGACATTGTGAGCAATCCCGATACGGGTGCCACGTTCCGTCAGGAGGGGCTTTATGCCGGCGAGCGTTTCTACTCGACCACCGAGCACATCTACAACCGCACGTGGTTAGGCTACACGCAGTCGTTCTTCAAGAACACCGTATCGGTCGATGCGGGCATTCTGTTCCACTACGACGGCACGGGTCTCGGCACCTCGCAACAGGTCAGACTGTCGGTCAGCCTCGAACGCCTGTTCCGCATCGGCGGCCACAGCAAAAAAGCAGACATTTAATTACCGGAATCAAAGAATATAACAGCAATAAATTATGGCAACTGAAACCAACGAAACAAAGGATCGTTCGCTGAACTTCCTTGAGGAAATTATCGAAGAGTCAATCGCCAAGGGCGAAACGCGTGTACAGACCCGTTTCCCGCCCGAACCCAACGGCTATCTGCATATCGGTCACGCCAAGAGTATCTGCATCAACTTCGGACTGGCCAAGAAATACGGCGGCAAGTGCAACCTGCGTTTCGACGACACGAACCCCGTCAAGGAGGACACCGAGTACGTCGATTCGATCAAGCGCGACATTCACTGGCTGGGCTTCGACTGGGCACAGGAGCGTTACGCATCGGATTATTTCGATCAGCTCTACGAGTGGGCGATCGTCATGATCAAGAAGGGTCTGGCTTACGTTGATGACCAGACTCAGGAGCAGATCCGCGAGAACCGCGGTACGGTATCCGTTCCGGGTACTCCTTCGCCGTGGCGCGACCGCAGCATCGAGGAGAACCTCGACCTGTTCGAGCGCATGCGCAAGGGCGAATTTAAGGACGGCGAAAAGGTGTTGCGTGCCAAAATCGACATGGCTCATCCCAACATGCTGTTCCGTGATCCGATCATGTACCGCATCCTCCACACCGAGCACCACCGTACGGGCAACAAATGGTGCATCTACCCGATGTACGACTATGCCCACGGCCAGAGCGACTCGATCGAAAAGATCACGCACTCGATCTGCACGCTGGAGTTCGACGTACACCGTCCGCTGTACGACTGGTTCATCAAGGCACTGGATATTTTCCCCTCGCATCAGTACGAGTTCGCCCGTCTGAACCTCACCTACACGATGATGTCGAAGCGTAAGTTGTTGAAACTCGTTCAGGAAGGTGCCGTAATGGGTTGGGACGATCCCCGTATGCCGACTATCTGCGCCCTGCGCCGTAAGGGCTACACGCCCGCATCGGTACGCAACTTCGCCGAAATGGTGGGTGTCGCCAAACGCGACAACACGATCGACCTCGGTAAACTGGAGTACTGCGTTCGTGAGGATCTGAACAAGGTTGCCGAGCGTCGCATGGCCGTACTCGACCCCCTGAAGGTCGTGATCACCAACTACGAGGACGACAAGACCGAAATGTTCACCGCCGTGAACAACCCCGAAAACGAAGAGGCCGGAACACGCGAGGTTCCCTTCTCGAAGGTCATCTACATCGAGCGCAACGACTTCATGGAGGAACCTCCCAAGAAGTTCTTCCGTCTGCGTCCGGGTGGCGAGGTCCGTCTGCGTTACTCCTACCTGATCAAGTGTGAGGAGGTCATCAAAGACGCCGGGGGCAACATCACCGAGTTGCACTGTACCTACGACCCGATGTCGGGCAACGGTTCGTCGTCGGACGGTCGTCGCGTGAAGGGTGTGATCCACTGGGTATCCGCCAAGCACGCCGCAGAGTCGGAGATCCGTCTGTTCAACCCGCTCTTCACGAAGGAGAATCCCGACGATTGCGAGGAAGGTCAGACTTGGGAGGACAACCTCAACCCCGAATCGATGGTCAAGGTGAAGGGTTATCTGGAACCCTCGCTTCTGGATATTCCGATCGGTCAGGCCGTTCAGTTCGAGCGCGTGGGTTACTTCTGCCCCGACACCGATTCGACGAAGGAGCACCCCGTATTCAACCGCACCGTCACGCTGAAGGATTCGTGGGCAAAAATCAACAAACAATAGGGAAATACCTTATTAATATATCGGAAAGCCGTTCTCCAAGATGTGGAGAACGGCTTTTTCATGCACCGGGATGAGGGGGTTTGATAAAATGTTGATAAATATTTTGCGGGGAAAAGCGTTGAATGTTTTGTTTTAGAAAAAAATACGTATCTTTGTAGGCAACAAAATCCAAATTCCTTATGTCTTTTATCGAAGAAAGGGTGCAGCCCGAAGGTTTGACCTTCGATGACGTGCTGTTAGTACCCGCCTACTCGGAAGTGTTGCCGCGAGAGGTCTCGCTCGAAACCCGTTTCTCGCGTAATATCAAACTCAACATCCCTATTGTGTCCGCCGCTATGGACACCGTGACCGAAGCCCCGCTGGCCATTGCTCTGGCTCGTGAAGGCGGTATCGGCGTAATCCACAAAAACATGTCCATCGAGCAGCAGGCTGCTCAGGTGCGCATCGTGAAACGTGCCGAAAACGGCATGATTTACGATCCGGTCACCATCTCGAAGGACAACACCGTCGGCGATGCCCTTCAGATGATGAAGGAGAACAAAATCGGCGGTATTCCCGTTGTGGATGCCGACCGCAAACTCGTGGGTATCGTCACCAACCGTGACCTCAGATTCCAGAGCGACATGTCGCGTCTGATCGAGGAGGTCATGACTCCCGGCGACCGTCTGGTCACCACCCACAGCACCGATCTCGAAAATGCCAAGAACGTGTTGCTGAACAACAAAATCGAAAAACTCCCCGTCGTGGACACGGAAGGCCGTCTGATGGGTCTGATCACCTACAAGGACCTGACCAAGATTCAGGATCACCCCAACGCCTGCAAGGACGAGAAAGGTCGTCTGAGAGTGGCTGCCGGTGTGGGTATCACGCCCGATGCGCTGGAGCGCGTTGCCGCCCTTCATGCCGAAGGTGTCGATGCCATCGTACTCGACTCGGCACACGGTCACTCGGCCGCCATCGCCCGCAAACTCCACGAAATCAAAGAAGCATATCCCTCGCTGGAAGTCATCGCAGGTAATGTTGCAACGGCTGAAGCCGCACGGTTCTTGGTTGATAACGGTGCAGACGCCGTGAAGGTCGGTATCGGCCCCGGTTCGATCTGTACGACACGTATCATTGCCGGTGTGGGTGTTCCCCAGTTGACCGCCATCTACGAAGTATCGAAAGAACTCAAAGGCACGGGTGTTCCCGTCATCGCCGACGGCGGTCTGCGCTACTCCGGTGACTTGGTGAAGGCTCTGGCCGCAGGCGGAGACTCGGTGATGATCGGTTCGATGTTTGCAGGCACCGAAGAGGCTCCCGGCGACACGATCATCTTCAACGGCCGCAAGTTCAAATCATACCGCGGCATGGGTTCGCTCGATGCCATGAAGGCAGGTTCGGCAGACCGTTACTTCCAAAAGGGTGGCGAAGCGAACTTCTCGAAACTCGTCCCCGAAGGCATCGTGGCACGCGTTCCGTTCAAGGGTACGCTCAACGAGACCGTATTCCAACTGATCGGCGGTGTCCGTGCCGGAATGTTCTACTGCGGTGCCAAGGACATCAAAGCCTTGCAGTCGGCACGCTTCATCCGCATCACCTCGTCGGGTATGATGGAGAGCCATCCCCACGATGTGACCATCACGAGCGAAGCCCCCAACTACAGCCTCGAAAGAAAATAGCATAACCTCCCCTCCCCAAAGGGGAAAGTCATACAAAAAGCAAAATTCCTTTAATCAAAGAATGGAGAAAATCATAATTCTTGACTTCGGATCGCAATACACGCAACTCATCGCACGCCGTGTGCGCGAATTGCAGGTTTATTGCGAGATCCACCCCTTCAACAAGATTCCCGAAATGGATTCTTCGGTAAGAGGCGTGATTCTGTCGGGAAGTCCCTGCTCGGTACGCGATGCGGGTGCTCCCAATCCCGATCTCTCGGCATTCAAGGGACGTCTGCCGCTGTTGGGTATCTGCTACGGTGCCCAGTTGCTGGCCTCGAAGTTCGGCGGTGAGGTTGCTCCCGCACCCAGCCGCGAATACGGTCGCGCCATGCTGACCGTGGGCGACGAGAAAGACCCTCTGATGCAGCACCTTCCCCACCAGACGCAGGTATGGATGTCGCACGGCGATACCATCATCCGCGTTCCCGAAAACTATCGTCTGATTGCAGGCACCGAGGATGTTCCCGTGGCCGCCTTCCGCGTCGAGGGCGAAAAAACGTGGGGCATCCAGTTCCACCCTGAGGTGTATCACTCGACCGACGGCACGCAGATGCTCAAAAACTTCATCGTGGACATCTGCGGTTGCTCGCAGTCATGGACTTCGGAGCATTTCGTGGAATCGACCATCGAGGATCTGAAACAAAAACTCGGCAACGACCGTGTCGTGCTGGGTCTTTCGGGAGGAGTCGATTCGACCGTGGCTGCCGTGCTGCTGCACAAAGCCATCGGCGAGAACCTCTACTGTATCTTCGTGGATTCGGGTCTGTTGCGCAAAAACGAATTTGAAGAGGTCTTGGCCTCGTACAAGGACATGGGTCTGAACGTCAAGGGCGTTCATGCAGCCGACAAATTTCTCGGTGATCTGGAGGGTGTCAGCGACCCCGAAACCAAACGCAAGATCATCGGCCGTGATTTCGTCGAGGTCTTCAACGAAGAGGCCAAGCGCATCGAGGATGTGAAATGGCTCGGTCAGGGTACGATCTACCCCGATGTCATCGAGTCGAGTGCCGTTGCAGGCCCCTCGGTAACGATCAAATCGCACCACAACGTGGGCGGTCTTCCCAAGGAGATGAATCTGAAGATCGTCGAGCCGTTGCGTCTGCTGTTCAAGGACGAAGTACGCCGTGTGGGTCGTTCGCTGGGCATCTCCGAGTTGCTCATCGGCCGTCACCCCTTCCCCGGTCCGGGTCTTGCAATCCGTATCCTGGGCGAAATCACCCGCGAAAAGGTCGCCATCTTGCAGGATGTGGACAAGATCTATATCGACAACCTGCGTAAAGCCGGTCTTTATGACAAGGTATGGCAGGCCGGCGCAATCCTGCTGCCCGTGAAGAGCGTCGGCGTGATGGGTGACGAGCGCACCTACGAGCGTTGCGTGGCACTGCGTGCCGTAAGTTCGGTGGACGGTATGACCGCCGACTGGGTACACCTGCCCTACGAATTTCTGGCCGATCTTTCGAACGAGATCATCAACAAAGTACGCGGCGTGAACCGCGTAGTGTACGACATCTCCTCGAAACCGCCTGCCACGATCGAGTGGGAGTAAAACACCACCCAATCCATACGCTTCACAGCCTCTGCCCCATTGGGACGGAGGCTGTTTTTTTCAGATGATTTCTTTTTAACGATCCGCCCTGCATCATACAATCCCCGCTTCCGAAAAATTCCGAAGAGGAATGATTCGATCGGGATTTCAACGGAGTGAAATCTCTTCTCCAAAGGGAATCGGGTCGTTGCCGAATCTTTCAAAACGAATCATCGGGTGCGGTTTATGAAAACTTTTTGTCCCGCACACAACCCTCCGTATCGCATCGTCCTGCGACAAAATACGAAGTTGGAGGTATTTTATTGCCTCTCGCCATCGGATTCCGGCAATCAACCCGCAAAAAAAAGACCGCGGAAGGGATGCTTCCGCGGTCTTTTCCGTCTGTAAAAAATTAATACTCGACCTTATCGGTTTTCTCGGTCCATGCACGGAATCCCGCCAATGCCTCGCGACGCATAAAGTGGTCGCAACGGATCGAACGCATCTCATACGGCAGATCCAGCTGGTCGTAGATGAACGAATCGTCGAAATTGATGTCCTTGGCATCCTGTTTCGTATTGCCGTAGCAGATACGTTTCACGCCTGCCCAATACAGGGCACTGAGGCACATCGGGCAGGGTTCGCACGACGAATAGATCGTACAACCCTCCAATTTGAAGTTGCCCAACTTGGCACACGCCGAACGGATGGCCTGCACCTCGGCATGAGCCGTCGGGTCGCTGTTCGGCACCACGCGGTTTACTCCCGTCGAAAGAATCTCGCCGTCACGCACGATCACCGCACCGAACGGGCCGCCTCCATTGGCGACATTCTCCACCGACAAACGGATCGCTTCGGCCATAAAACGGGCATCTTCCTCCGAATAGTCGGTGGTTTCGGGAAGACCCTTACGCATATTTTCGGGGACATTCTCGCCGCCGTTATTTTCCCCCGTTGCAAACGTACAGACGGGCATCATCATCTTCTTCATACTCAAAAATCTAAAATCATCCGAAAAGGCAAATATAAATTTTTCTTGCCGGAAAAACAAACCCGGATACGACGAGCAAAAAAAAGACTGGCAATCATACGATTGTCAGTCTTGCTCTTACGAGCGGAAAACGAGACTCGAACTCGCGACCCCAACCTTGGCAAGGTTGTGCTCTACCAACTGAGCTATTTCCGCAGAATCGGGGTAATCACTTCCTGTGATTGCGAGTGCAAAGATAGGTGAAAAATCACACTCTCCAAATTTTTTCGGCATTATTTTTCAAAAAAAATACTAATTCACTGATACCCAACGTCCCTCGAAAAATGGTTTTCGGAGGTCATTTCCACGCCAAAACCATCCGTTTCCAACTTTTACGGAAAGAATCCACCCCCAATGGCGTGTATTTCCCCCGAAAAATATGTATCTTTGTCTTCATTTAAATCAAAAAAAACAAAGACATGGAATTTGAAGGTACCGTTTTCAAAATATTACCTGTAACGCAAGGCACCTCGGCACGCGGTGCATGGCAGCGTCAGGACGTCGTATTCGATGTTCCCGAAGGATCGTTCTCGAACAAATTGTGCGTCACGTTCTTCAACCGCCCCGATGATGTGGCCAAGTTGAAGGAGGGACTTACCTGCAAAGTCTCGATCAACCTCCGTTCGAGAGAATACAACGGCCGCTGGTACACCGACATCACCGCATGGAGAGTTCAGGCCGCCCAGCCCGAAATGCCCCAGCCCGCCCCCATGCCCGACTTTGCGCCCATGGCAACCGAAGAACCCGCCTACACCTCGCACGCCGAGGCCGACGACCTGCCCTTCTAAGCGGGAAACAGAAACCCTGTTAAAAACTCAGTTTGGAGCCCTTTGCCCCGAACTGAGTTTTTTTGTGTCCGCTTTGCTTGTTTTTTCCGAATAAATTTCCGTCCTTTACAAAAATAAAACATGAACAACTGTCAGACAAAAACTTACAAACCAAAAAATCATCTGATTATGGAAAGAAAAACAGTAAACTTCAAGCAAACTTTTACGGATGCAATCCAATTGGGAACGGTCAATCTCATCCCGCTTATTCTGGCGAGCCTGCTGCTCCTCGTGACATTCTGGATCCCCTACTTCGGTCTGGGTGCCTTGATCGGTTATGCGATGCTCCCCTTGCAACTCCAAAAGAACAAAACCTTCAATCCTACGTGTATTTTTGATGCGAAATGGCGTCACAACATGGGCGAATATATGCTCTGCAATGCGATGCTCGGTCTGCCCACCGCCATGGGTATATTTTTCGGGATCATTCCGGGTATCGTTCTCGGTCTGTCGTGGATGCTCGCAACGTTTATCCTGTTCAGCACCGGCAAGAACCCTCTGGATGCCATCATGGCCAGCAACAAAGCCACGATGGGCAGCAAATGGACGATTTTCCTCGTCTATGTGGTATTCGGCATCCTTACATTCCTCGTTACGCTGATCGCCACCGGGCTGCTGAATCTCGGCATATTCGGCCTAATCCTCTTTATAATTGTGACGCTGTTGCTTTGGGCGATCCAACTGTCTCTTCAGACTTCAATCTGGAATCAGCTCCGGGACAACGTGGAATAAATTTCCCTCAACAAACAAAAGAAGGACGGTACCCCCATTCGGTTGCCGTCCTTCTATATTATAATCCTTACGTTATGGATAACTATTCTAAATTCAAACATTTACTGGAATATTTTGTTGCACATCTGGAATGGGTGGAAAATCAAGATAAAAATCATATCGGATATAAAACCTATATCCAACCCATACATAAATTCAAGTCTTCCGGTCAGGGATGGAAAGACGACAGCATACAAAATCAAATCAGCCAATGGGATACCTACAACAATAACGATAAAGCATGTATTAATATCTATGCGGCCAATTACCAAAGTAAGGCTTGTTATTTGAACTGGCGGGGATCTTGGTATAACGTCCGCCCGAATTGGGGAAACAATCATATTATAGAATTATATTTATCAAAGGATGAGAAACCTTCCGCAAAATCGATATTGACACAATCCATCGAGAAATTAGGCTTGTTTGACAACCAACCTTCCAACACGTGTTTAAAGAACTTTTTTGACGAATTCCTATATATGAAATTAAATATCCCTTCAGAGGTAAAAGACTCGATCGAACTCTTAAAGCATAATTACAACCTGATTTTAACAGGTGCTCCCGGAACGGGAAAAACATACCTGGCTCTGCAAATCGCCAACGCCATGGGAGCCACCAAAGAAAACGGATGTTGCAAAATGATTCAATTTCATCCCTCATACGATTATACGGATTTTATTGAAGGATTACGCCCGACACGTCCGGATTCACAAGGCAATATCGGTTTTGAATTAAAAGACGGAATATTCAAGAGTTTTTGTCTGGAGGCGAAAAAGAATCTGCTTGACAGTCAAAAGGGCCAGAAGGGAATATCTGCCTCAAGCACAACAACAAATAAAGTCGAAAGGAAGAACTATGTCTTCATAATTGACGAAATCAATCGAGGCGAAATTTCCAAAATCTTCGGAGAATTATTTTTCTCGATCGATCCCGGCTATCGTGGTAAATCAGGTGCCGTACAAACCCAATATGCCAACATGCACGATACCGATGAAATGTTTTACATCCCTGAAAATGTATATATTATCGGCACAATGAACGACATAGACCGAAGCGTCGATAGTTTTGACTTTGCGATGAGAAGACGTTTCGTGTGGAAAGAAATCAGTGCGGAATCGAGTCTCGAAAATATGGGATTATCCGACGAGATCAAAAAGAAAGCAACCCAGTTGAATCATGAAATCTCCAAAATCGAAGGTTTGAATTCATCCTACCATATCGGCGGTGCTTACTTTTTAAAAAGAGACGGAGAAGATCAGATAGATCTTGATAAAATCTGGAGATTAAGGCTTGAGCCGTTATTGAAAGAATATTTGCGCGGAATGGATGATGCCGAAGAAAATCTACAAAAGTTGAAAACCGCCTATGACGCTTAATCCGACGACAGACAACAACCAAGGGAAATACGAAGTTCCTTCAGAATATTGTGGGGATCTTGCCCAAATAGGCAACCACAATATTCAGGATTTATGTCAAAAAAATCCGGATCTTCTAATTTTCCCGCAATCATTTGGCATTTATCATGATGATATCGAAGAGTCGTCGGTGTTTGTCTTGCAAGGCAAAACACTGACGACACATAATATCATGGGATTTGTCGGCTGCAACAATACGCAACTGACCATATCATCTCGTTTTGCGAAGGATGATCCGAATGATTATTTTTTGCACTACATGTTACAAAAAGTATTTTCCATCAATATTTTCAATTTCAGCCAACGCCCCGGCAAGGACAACATCTGGAACTTCTTATTATACCTGTTTCCCTATTATTTAAAGAAAGCATTCGCGCAGGGAATTTACAAGGCATACATAAAAAGCCAATACAATAATTCCAACGTAAAAGGCAGTATCGACATAAACAGGCACCTCCGCTTGAATATTCCTTTCAAGGGGAACATCGCATATAATTTAAGAGAATATAGCGAGAACAACCCCTTGACGCAATTGATAAGGCATACGATCGAATTCATAAACGTAAACCCTTACGGCAAAGGATTGCTGACCTCAGATGCCCAGACGCGCGAAATCACCCACAAAATTTATCAGATAACCGGCAGCACCTATAAACAAAACGAGCGACAAAAAGTCATCGCTGAAAATGCAAAACAAATCTCCCATCCCTATTTTACCGAATACAGGATCTTGCAAAATATTTGTTTGAGAATCCTC